>SDBS01003273.1_pt1 | contig 15889 bp, 17 predicted proteins | sample 2277091 | NCBI WGS metagenome assembly SDBS01 (sample SAMN10404972, study PRJNA504765) | marine sediment metagenome | isolation source: marine sediment core GS10_PC15, 163 cmbsf | place: Arctic Ocean: Southern Knipovich Ridge | collected 2010 | reverse complement strand
TTCCTGCATCATATCCTCTATTGTTTCTCCGCTAATTTTAAGGTCTATTTTATGGTATGGTCGCCTAACAAGGTCTATAGCTGTAAAGGCTAAGGAGCAATCCATAGGAACTATTGCGTAACCGTAACCGTTTATTCCTTCTCCCTCTCCAATTGCGTTTCTTATAGCTTGACCAAGACATATAGCTACATCTTCAACTAAGTGTGTTTTTAGATCACCTTCAATAGAAATAATAAAGTCGATTAAGCTATGTGTTCCTAGTGTTGTCATGAGATGATCAAAGAATTTTATTCCCGTGTTAATGTTAACTATTCCCTTGCCATCCAGGTTTATCTTTACGTTGATTTCTCCATCAATAGTTTTCTTTGAATCTTCTCCAGTTCTCATTTTGATACGTCCACAATATTTTTAGTGAAATATTCATATCATGTATAAAGGAATTATTGTACTGTTTACTTAATTATAGATACTATTAGAAAGCAAATATTTTCAATAAATCCTTGGGAATGGTTAATTTCAACAATTAATTAAACATTTTAAGAAGTTAATTTACCTTACGACAAAACCCGAGCTAAAAGTTGACTTTTACATTGAACCCTTTCTAAACCATAAAAAAACTTGCTTATCTAATAATATTTCTTACAGGTTTGTTTCTGTCTCTACTATAACTCTATAAGCTAGAAAATATTAACACCCAAAAGATATATCCTTAAACTTTAGATATTTCTCCATTGTGATAGACCGGATGTACTTTTTATGGTAGATTTAGAGTTCGAAAAATCATTGACATCTAAAATAAAGGAGATCTATCGTAGGCAGGGCTATCGATTCTTAGGGAGAAATCAACATAGTGCCACTAAAATTTGTAGGTGGACTAAGGAGAGTCTTCGAACCAATAGAGTTTGCTACAAAGAATTGTGGTATCCTCCGGTTGAAAGTCACAGATGTATGCAAATGACTCCCACTTTAAGCTGCAATTATCACTGCCTCTATTGTTGGCGGTTGCACTCTGGAGATAGATTGAATGTAAAGTGGAAAGAATTTCCTTTAGAAGTGGAGCTTGATGAACCAAAAGAGATCATAAATGACGCTGTTGAGAAGAGGAGAAGTCTGCTTATTGGTTTTAAGGGAAACCCTGGAGTAGATAAAAAAAGGGTTGAAGAATCATTAAAACCGACTATGATGACTATGAGTTTAACTGGAGAACCCACACTATATCCTAGAATCTCCGAGCTCGTAGAGGAAGCTGAAAAAATGGGTATAATTACCTTTCTTGTTACAAATGGTACATTGCCAAATGTTTTGGAAACAATGGATAATTTACCATTCCAATTATATGTTAGTGTCTCAGCACCTGATAAGAGCATGCACAATAAACTAACTAGACCCCAAATCAAGAATGGTTGGGAGAATTTAAACAGAACCTTGGAGTTACTTCCAAGTCTACAGACCAGGAAGGTGATAAGGCTCACTGTTATTCAAGGATGGAATACGACGAACATTAGAGGATACGCTGATTTGATAGAGAAAGCTGAACCTAGCTTTATTGAGGTTAAAGCTTACGAATGGGTTGGTGCAAGTCAAAAAAGATTACCGAAAGAAGCTATGCCGTTTATGAAAGATGTAAGATTCTTTGCAAAAAGAATATCAGAACTCACCGGATATCAAATCAAAGAAGAATATGAACCGAGTGGTGCAATTTTACTGGTTTAGTTTTTTCGTATTATGAAATATGTCATCTATTATTACTAAAATCATTTTATCTTTAGTTTAATGTTAAGATAATCTAAGGTTTTAATCTAAAACCACAAGATCTTTCTCTTATTGTTTTAATTGAAATTTTATTTGGTAAATTGTTTCTTTTTTGACTTCTATTTTTCGATAACAATTTTTAATGAATTGAAAGATAAATCTATACTGTGTTTATTTTTCTGAATTTTATAGCTTATCAATATTCTTTGGGTTTAAAAATTCATTTTTCAAGTTTTCTAAATATTCTTCTAACACCATTTCTAATAGTTTTTCTTAAAGAATATTTCTTTTATTATCCGCAACACTATATGTCCCATTTTCTTTAGTATATTTCCGAACAAACTTAACGGTTTAAGGTAAAATGGTTAACTTTTTTTCAATCAGAATCAAACAATTTCCTTATAGATAATAAATAACCTATGTTTATTCATGAAGACAAACTATTTTCATTCCAAAGCTATGAGTTGAGCTGCAATTAACGAGGTATTAAGAATTTAAAAATGATTTAAACTTCCTTTTTTTTTAAAAAAAAAGTTCTTATAGAAACTCTTAGATGATTTAAGTGTTTGATGGGGTTACAATGAAAGCCAATATTGGGGGTATTGTGGATATTTCTACTATAGATTTCCCTAAATCGCTTTGTTCAGTTATTTTTTTCTGTGGTTGCCCATTTAGATGTCCATTCTGTCAAAATTATAAACTTTTTTTGAAGGAGACCTGTATCGATGTTACAACTCAATGGATACTCTCAAACTTAAAATCTAACATTCTAATTGAATCCGTAACTATTACTGGTGGGGAACCTACAATGCAGATAGATGCATTGGTTGAGCTTCTTAAGGGCATTAGATCTCTTGGATTATCTATCAAAATAGATACATGCGGTTTTTATCCAAAAAATATTGAACGTTTAATAGATGAAGGATTATTAGATTATATCGCCATGGATGTAAAAGCGCCACTTCAATCTGAAACCTACGGTTCTGCAGTCGGTTTACCTAAGGCCGGTTATAAAATCGTTGAGAAGGTGAAGGACTCTCTAAGAATTCTTTCAGAATTAGATATTCCTGTTGAGATAAGGACAACGATCGTTCCTGGTTTAATTGATGGGGCGAGTGATGTGAAAAAAATCGTAACAGAACTTAAAGGTATAAAGTTATATGTTCTCCAACAGTTCCGACCTAGCGAAGGAACACTTGATCCGGAGTTTACACAGCGTCCCTCTTCATCTCGAGATGAACTCTTAGCCTTAGCGAACATTGCTAAAATATATATTCCAGATGTTAGAATACGCACCATAGAAAAAGGCGAAGAGAAAATATAACCGGGAACCTTCTATTTCTACTTAACTAAACCTCTATGGTTTATTAACTTGAAAGAAATAAATTCTCAAGATCTGATAAACATTACTTTTTTTTAAAAAAAAGGAAGTTTAAATTTTATAATGTTGATCTAATTCAAGATCAAACTATTACTGTTTGGTTGACAATAAAAAATGTTCTAAATGCTTATCTCTGTCACACTCTAAGTATCAACCTAGAAAGTTTAAACTATATTTTACATAAAATTTACATTTCTCTAGATAAACGATGACTAGTAAGTCCTCATACTATTCCAACACACTATACTTACAAATGTTCTTCAGAACCAAAACAGAGTCCATAATTCTATGATGTCTTAAAAAACATACTTAGGTAATTTCATCGTTTTCCAGTTCAGGATATTCCTAGAACATCCTTTGTTTTTACTGTTTTTAGGTATACAAAATCTTTACGTTTCATGCTCTTTAAGGTTGTAACGATACAGATCTCTTTATCTAAGATCCAGTAAATTTGTTTAACTTTTCTTTAAGGAGTTTTATGACGTTTTCTCAGTTTTGCGAGGGACGTTAAAAGATGAGCCCGTGAAGGGAAGAAAATTTCTCGATTCCATCTTAGAATAGCTTTTATTCGTTCAATTTTCTTCTCCGAATCAATTTTATGAAGAAGAATGAGGACATCTCTTGGAGTACTGAATTCCTCTATCTCTCCGTTTGAACGTTTCCTTCGAATGCGAATACAATCATCTACAATACAGCTCAAAACACATGCAGTGCAGTAAACACATAGATTTTCTTCAATCTTCACTTCCCCAGATGTCCAGTAGAGGGTGTGAGTGGGACAGGCTTCAATGCATAGTTTACACTCTACCCCTCGGCAAGTTCTCTTGTTAATACTAATGCTGCCTTCCTCAAAGAATTCTTTTACATTTAAAGACTCTAGAATCTGTTTTCTTTCTTTCTCCTTCTTTCCTTCAGAGGCTTTTTTAAGAAGTTTGAAAATATCTACCTCTGAATTATTCCATTTTTCTTGAGTCATTTTTAATACCTTAGTTAAAACGTTTGAAGGAGTCTAACAGCATTCATAGGTTTAGGAAAGTGCTTTTGATTGTAATTTTAATTCCTTTTCAGAAAGTTTCACTAGCTTCTCCTCCAACCGCTTCATTTTCTTATCAGCCTCTGTGATTAAACTTTCCCATTCTCCCTTCTTTACGGACTCGAGCATCTTCTTAATTTCTGAAAATAATTTTTCTAAAGCTGATGTCAATGGAACTACCTCATCCTTCGAAACAAGTTCAAGAGCTTCCTCAGGACAGAACTCTATACATTCAGGTTCACCATTACAGAGGTCACAAATCATCACTACTCTCTTCTCAGGATTAATTGTAATTGCACCGTATGGACAGGCAGGTATACACCATCCACATATATTGCATAAGCTTTCATTAATCAGAATCACACCTGTCTCATTGGATTGCTTTAAAACCTCTCTTGGACAAGCAATGACGCATGGTGGGTCTTCACAAAGTCTGCACACCATTGCCATATTGAATAGTGGATGAAAACGTACCACTCTTATTCGGGATCTGAGAGGATTAAATGACCATTCTTTCTCCATGGCACAGACAGACTCACAGACATTACACCCGGTGCATTTACTTGTATTAACTCCTACAAACTTTCTCTTGAAAGATTTTTCCAAAAAATGTCCCCCCTAAACTCATATCGACATATTTAAGACGTGAAATATATAAACTGTTTCAACCTAAAACATTTTAAAAAAAAACGCCTAGAATAAGACAAAGGTTCAAAGTCGAAGAAAAAATGTTTTGCTAGTTGAAAATTGTTTTTCAAATGATTGCATAATCTCTTCTTGTACACTACAGACAAAAGAGGACGAGGAGGAAACAATCTACCCTTTTTAATCATAACTAAAGAAACATAAGGTAAACTTCTAGAGATTTTTAGTATCAACATAACCTATGAAAGATAATATACTGAAAATGCTTAACACTATTGCAGCAAGATCGTATGGATTATTGTAGATTTGGGATTCATGTTGTCTTATCCAGTTTTTTGCCTGTTTACGGAAAATTCCATAAATTTCCATAATTTGTTCTTCATATTCTTTTGCTTGATTTATTCGAATCTTATAATAATTCCAAAATACTGTGCTCAGGATAAAGAGTATGATAGCTATAAGTAGAAAATTATTGATTTTTTTCATCCAGTTTTCATTTCCTACTAATTATCTTCTCTAAAAATATTATCTTATTTTATATACGTGTAATCTCTTTATATTATCTCTTAAGAGGTCTGGCTCTAGATTATAGAAACTATTTAGGTTTCTTTAAGAAAGTGGATCCTGTTTGAGTATTCTCTACTTAACCGAATTCATTTTAGTGTATTCTTTATCGGTCTCAAGTATATGTTTAGATCTGTAGAAAATTCAATATTAACAATTGTGAAGTGTTATTTATTGGCGATAGACAATCATATTATTACGTTGAAGGGATGTGACTATTCTTGACTGGTTCTCTGTTGTTCATTGGTAATGTCTCGATAGATAGAATTGAGAACGTGAATGGTGTTCGGGTTCAACCAGGAGGAGCTGCCCTGTATGCTGCTATAGCAGCTAAAACCCTCTTTCCCGATGTTCACTTGATCTCTCGCATAGGACGAGACTACAAATTTATTGATGTTTTAGACTTATTCAATTCCGAAAATGTGAAAATGTACAATATGCCCTCCACAAGCTTCAACATCAAATATAATGAACGTTGGGAAGCCAAATTCTTGAAGGTGGACTATGGCGCTGGTAGTAGGATAACTTCTCGAATACTTCCTCTCAACCTTCTTGGAGACCAAGTCACGATTCACATATCTCCTATGAGGGTTAAGAAGGTAGTCAAGATAATTGATAAAATTAGAAAAGAATCCCCAGATACAATGATATCCATTAACACTTGGTTAGGATACATTCAGGAAGGGAAGAAGAGTCGAGAAGCGTTAAAGAAACTGGCTTTAAAGGTAGATTTTTTTATTCTAAACGATTCCGAAGCTAAAGCTCTCACCCAAACCAGTTCTGTCTCCACTGCACTGAGACTTTTGAAAGCAAACAATTTAGTAGTCACCTTAGGAGAACTAGGAGCTATAATAAGCAATGAAAATGGGATGCAAATGATTCCTGCTTTATCTTCCCCAATAGGAAGAGTAGTGGATACTACTGGCGCGGGTGATACTTGGTGCGGAGCTTTCCTAGCTGCATACAAACTGACTGAAAACTTGATGAAATCAGTAACTGTAGCCTCTATAATATCCAGTATAAAGTGTTCAGGTTGGGGGTTCAATAAATTAAAAAATCTTCATTTTAGAGAATTAGACGATGTAATCGAATATATCCTTGCGCTAAAAGAAGGAAGTCTCCAAAAACGATTAATAGACTACATTTAACGAGGAATGTGACTTCCATCTTTGAATTACTTACATCAAAAGAGGGAATAGCTTATTTTAGAGTTTATCAAAGGTTTCATTATTCTGGTTTACCATATAATCAAAAGAACAAATATAATTCAAGAGAAAGTATGTAAGGTTTTTTGAGTAAAATCTGCATTCATTTCAGACATTACTCGGAAAGATGGGTCTCTCTTGTAAATGTCTATGATGCGTCTCCTTCATACTAGTGTCTGAAACCGACTAGCTATTCTTTCAAAAAGAAGAGTATTTCATTTTGATGGAGCCATCAATTCTTTTTCCTTAATATTCTTTAACCATACTCCGAATAGAAATTGTTTATCTTTAGGCGAGAGGTTTATGGTTTCTCCAATCCAATGTATAAATGATAACACGGATTGTTCATTTTTCATTCCTGCGACACACCTTCCCCAGTCTCTAGGTGACATATTAATCCATTTTTCGTCTAGAATATGCGTTAGATAATATTGTGTTGGACCAGATTTCTCATTATATCGCCATCTAGAACCGATCACTAAATGTATACCTGATGCAACTTGTTCTAAACGTTCTCGAGTTTGGTCTATACAAGCAGCTCCAATTTGAAAAATGATATTACTTGGAACCGCATTAAACGTTTCCAATTCTCTGACTGCTCCTTCAATGGTTGACCCAGTCGCTTCACCTATTTCATACAGTAGAATAATGGCGGAAGATAGATCTGGTTTTAAATCTCTTAGGGTATTCCAATAGATCTTCGCGGGGAAATGTAAAGGATCATTTGAACGATTTAACCCCAATCCGAAAGTATTAAAAACAATACCTTTTCTATAAAATTCTTCTTGGAGAAGTTTGACAACTGGTGGTCTAAATATTCCACAGCCAGCTCTTGCAATAGGCGCTGCATAAACATTATCTATTTTTTTCGAAAAGCTTCGTAATCGCGGTATGTATTGTAACGTGTGTTTTGTTAATTCTAACCCTATCTCTTCAAAGATTCTCCGCGTTTCAATAGTAGATTTCCACGCTTTCCTGTAAAACTCAATTATCAATGGTTTTACACAGTCCACATCATAAATATGAATCAATACTATACCCTTCTAATCAAATAGTTCATTAATATTGCATGTAGATTCTATTTTATACTCTAAAGAAGACATTTTTATCTTATCTTCTTTATAGAAAACAAATAATTCATGCCTATAAATACTATTTAAAAAATTTTTTATATTAGTATTATTAGTACTTAGAACAATTTACATCAAATGAAGGATTTGATAGTTTAATTATTGACTAGAAATCATATTATCACGTTGACCACTAAACTATTTCGCAGATTAACAAAACAATTTGGTACTTTACACTGTTATGAATGTGACAAACTATTTCAAATTGGTCAATCTGTAATGGCTCACCCTAGAACTAAAAGTGAAAGTGAACAAGGTACATTATATTACTGTCTTCCATGTTGGGAATCACATTATTATTAATCAACCAAAAATTTTTAAATACACTTCCCATAGATTCTTACTGCGACTTCTAAATAGTCAGTCTTATATCTTGCATGGTTTTATTTTTTTTAAAAAAATATAACCCTTGTTTTCCATTTTATGGACAATGATGGATAAAACATTCAATGTAACTTATTACTGACGTAGTTCTATGTTACATTATAGGGATTATTAGAGATTAACTAAAAAAAAGGTTTATGCTTTTAATTAAATTGGTGACGATTATGGGGTTAGAATCTTTTCTATGGCAGAAGGAAATTTTAATTGATGATTCGGGATGGGGAGACCTCCTCTTAGGCGTGGTGATTGGTGCTCTTATTCTTCCAGATCACAAATATATGGCACGTAGAATACCTGTATCCTCCTTCCAACCACCCCACTTTAAAAATAAGAGATATCTAGATAACGCTATCCGGATTGTTGAAGAGATCATTGAAGTAATGGTGGATAATAAAGAAGTGCGTTTCAAAGTTTGTTCCGGATATGTACTCTCAAGTGTACGTAGGTACCTGCGAGATCAAGGATATCATGTGGAAGAGGTGGAGATTACCGGTGAACTCCAAGAATTGGTTGAGGGAAGTTATATCCGCTGGTGTGAAGAATTGGGTATTTTAACGGAAACAGGGGGGAATAAGAGAAATTTCTGGACGTTTCTCGAATGGGTCGCTAAAAACCCTAAAAATAGGGAGAAAATTGTAAAGACTGGTTGGAAAAGCTGGAAACAAAAGTGGCGTGTTAAAGTGTATGAAAAAAAATAAACTTGATTTCTCTTCTCTGAACTGTAAAAGCATTACAAACTTTTATGAGATTCCTTAAATCGTTTTTTTATCTAATGATTATTATCCGTATTAATCAAGATTTATTCTTAATGAAAATGTTCTATGATAGAATAGGCGTAAAGAATGAGTAACTAGGAGAGAACCATAATCTCAGGATTAATATTTTCATATTCGTATCGACAGATGCTGAGAATATTTTTCATCATCGTTTGGTAACTAAGTAAAGTTATAAGTTTACCAATATTCCACTCTCATTACGTGTCTACTTGTTTCGTTGAACATATTAATCTTGTAATTTTTTTTAGACTTTTACCAAAGCGAAGAGATCAAAGCTTTCAAATCCCATTCTCTTTAAATAAAATGCCAAAGTTTACCTGTATATCTACGTCTCAAATCGAAAAAAGAGTGAAGCTTTATCGACTTCTTTTCCGAATAACATTATAGACAGCGCCTGCAACAAAAAGTAACCCTATGATGACTATGATAAATGGTCCAAAATTAATTTGCCATCTAAACATCATTTGCAGTCCGACACTGATTATTATTATTCCGAGTAAGAGTCCAAAGATTGCTCCTCCCTTAGGAAATCCTAAACATTCATTTTCTACTTGACTTCCAAAATCTTCTCCCCATCTTTCCATGCGATCTCCAAACTTTTTTTCCCATTCATCTATAGATTTTTCAAATCCTTTCTCTACATTTCTCTCAAATACTTTTTCTAGGTTGATTCCACATTTTTTGCAGTATTTGGCATCATCTACGTTTTTTTCGCCACATTTTGTACAATAAACCATGATTATTTTCTCCGCGTATTTTTTTAATTCAACTTTTTTTGTATATTCTGTTAGATAAATAAATAGATTAAACCATTGATCGCATCATTGAAATTCCGATAGGGCCTATTGAATCTCCTAGGTTTGATAACCCAACTGTCAGGAAGTTATGTTTCGTCTAACTTTGATTAACTCTGCTACAATACTAACTGCGATCTCTTCGGGTGTTTCAGCTCCAATATCAATTCCAATTGGTGAATGAATTTTGTTCAATTGGTGATCGCTAATGTTATCGTTCATTCGAAGTTTTTCGAAAATTTGGTTTCTTTTCCTTTTACTTGCAATCATTCCAATATATCGAACAGGCTTTTCAATAATATTTCGCAGTACATTATAATCGTCTTTATGTCCCCGAGTAACGATGACGATGTAATCCTTGTTTGTTACCTCCAATTTTTTTGCTGCTACTCCTGGATCATCCACCACTAAATTCAAAGCATCTGGAAACCGTTCTACTGAGGCAAATTCAGCTCGATCATCCACAATAATATGTTCAAATCCTACTTTTTTGGTCAAAGAGGCCACTTGAAAACTGATATGACCGCCTCCGAAAATATACACTAGTTCGGGAACAACTATCGGATCAATAAAAAATTTCATTGTTCCACCACAAATCATCCCCGTATCCTGTTTATCTTCATCACGTAAATTATGTGAAACAATTTGTGCTTGACCCAATTCGATTGCTTTTTGCGCTTCCTTAATCACTAGGGCTTCTACCGAAGAACCACCTATTGTTCCATGAATCTGACCATCAAATTGCACGATCATTTTTGAACCCACTTTTCGGGGTACTGATTCACTGGTTTTAATGATTGTCACTAACGCTGCAGGTATATTTTTTTGTCTTAATTCCTCGATTTTTTGAAAAATGTTCAATCTTCTTCACCAACAATAAATATCTTCCAATTTTATCAATAGACTCTTCTTTATATATTTCATTAAATATAGCTGCACTTCAGATTCTTTTCGGAAAGATATGCTTTTCTTCTATCTATGTATTTTCTTAGAAGTCTATTTGATTTATGCAGCTTAAGGTTTGATGGCTAAAAGGATTAGTTGTTTAGTGTTAATGTTTACTTCTATGATTTTATAGTTTTGAAACTCTTTTACATCTCCTAAGATGTCTTTAACGATTATTCTGTTTCCATCAGATTTAGCGTATACTGCGTCATTGAATACTGTTTTACCATTAATCATTACTTTAAATTCACACATTATTCTTTACTTCTCTTTATTGGTTGAATAGAGATTCTGAAATGTCTCCTCAAGAGTGATGATAAGGGTTCCATAGGATTCTGACAGATGGCTCTGCTCATGGTCAACTACACTTTTTTTGATCATTACGTCGCAAATGGCTTTGATGGCTTCTAACCGAAAGATCATTAAGTTTTTAACTTCTGTCGGACTGGTAAGCGTTTTCATTCGTTCAAGTTGAATATTCACTTTTCCGAATTTATCAAGACACTTCTTTAGTTCTTTGATGAACTCTTTTTCCTCTTTTATATATTCTTCCAGTCTCACTTCTAACTTACGCGTTTCCCTTGAAAGGTTTTTAGCCATTTTTTCACATTCTTATTATTTTATGTCTTTGCTCTTATTGCTGAATATGGTCTCTGAATACTCCGTGATTCGATTGCTTTAATCAGAATGAACCCTAAGGTTCCACCTAGTAATCCTCCTAGTGCGTGGAGGCTAATGAAGGGGATGACTGTTCCGTACATTTGGCTTATTATTCCAGGAGCAATTAAAAAGAGGCCGATTATGGAACCTGCAAAAGCACCTGAGAGTACTGACAGAGCGATTAAACTTATTATTCTTACTTTTAGATTGCCAAAACAAGTCTTGTATCCTACGATTCTCGTTGTTAAATCGAAGAGAACGCTTGCTGCTAGAAAGGCTAAGAATTGTATGGCAGTGGGGCGGAGAATGAAGTTAATTATTGTTGCTATGAGACCAACCGCTGTGGCAGCTCCAAATTTTTTAGTCCACCACACTGCTATGATGAGGCAGGTGAAACCGATTAGATCGCAAACAAAAGGGAGATGGGTTACTGTCCAGAAGATGGGTGAGATAATTGAATTGAGTACTCCCCACAGAGCGGCAGACATAGAGATTGCGACGATTTCACGGCTTGTAAAGTAGACCATATCCCCCCTCCCTCTAAAGAGTAATACTTTTTTTAATAAATGTATTACGCTTATTATTAAAGTTTTATAGTTTAGTAATACTACTTCAAGTATAGGGGATAGTTTTGTTTAAGAAACAGATATCTAGAATCAGCATTTCTGTACCATCAAATTTGCTCAGGAGCTTTGATGATCATATTAAACGTTTAGGGTACGCTAACCGATCAAAAGCCATACAAGATACGATGCAAAACTTCGTAACAGAGGCTAAATGGATATGTGAAAAACAAGGAAGAGGAATCGGCGCAATTGCCATGGTCTACGATCATGAAGTTAAAGGTCTGGAAGAGGAATTGACAGATGTGCAACACCTGTTTGAAACGACCATCCTCTCTTCTATGCACATTCATCTAGATAATGAACACTGCCTGGAGATCATTGCAATTAAAGGGAAAGCTTCTGATGTCAGAGATCTCACTCAGGAGTTGAAGACAAAACGAGGTGTAAAAGGATTAAAACTTGCCCTTGTCACCCTTTAATAGTAATACACATAATATTCGTTGAAAATATAACTTTTTTAATATTCTGTTGCTTTAAATGGAAAAGTTTTTTCATTTACTCCATAATCGTTTGAAATAGAGATTTATTTTCAACCACTCTAGGTGTAAGATGGATGCAAATAACTTTCAAAGTTCTAGTAATCAACATTTTCATGACATTCGTTTCTTTTTTCGGAGAACTTAACTCACTCTCTGTTAAACGCTAAACACTTGATGTTGTATGGTAGGTTAGGCGTCCTTCGACTTTCCGTTTGATATTTTGGTGGTTTCGGAGATACTCTTCGAGGACTTCTTTAGCTGAAGTAGTGATGACTTTTGAATTTCTTGCTTGTAAGAGTTCTTCCTTGGTGAGATTGAGATTGGCTAATGCATTGTTGAAGTGGTATCCTTGGAGGCAAATTCTATACATCTTGTCATTTATCACTTTCTTGCCAGAGATTTGGAGTGAAACAAGTTTGTGCATGACATCGCTGTAGACAGCTCTCACATTAGCGTTCACTTGATAACATTCGCCTTCGGAATTTCGATTTTCTGGACGCATAATATATGCAAAGACTTTTTGGAGTTGCGCTCCTGTGATGGTATATCGTGTGAGAATATCATCATATGGGAAACAACTATGTAGATCTTTGAGGATGACTAATGGGCCTAATTCATTTCTGCGGATGGAACCGCTTCCAACTAACATAACATCACATTCCGCCACCTCACCAAAAGCGTCAGCGACGAGGTTCCCCAAGGACGTTTCCTGTTCACGTTTAGGATGTGTCAGTTTGATGGCTAATTTACAGATTATTGTATTATATTTGCGATCAATTTCAGTTTGAAATGTGACAATATAGTCTTGTAGCATCTGGTCAGGTTCCGCTATGTCATCATTGATCTGGATCAACTTCCATGTATACTCAATGATTGAGTTAGTGTCATCATCCACAACAATGTCAAACCGACCAATTTGATCTGAGCCTACACCAGCCTGGACAATTAAGACATTATTTATAGTCCGTGGTTTGTCCAAGATCGTGTGGGAATGGCCTCCAATGATTATGTCAACTCCCCATTCTGGGTGTAACAATTTCGCTAACTTAATGTCGGATTCAAATCCGATGTGCGTAAGTAAAATTGTGAGATCTATGTCATCATTCTTATACGCATTCGTAATTTTACCCACCTCGAGACTTGCTTCCTCTAAAGTTACAAAACTACTAATAAGCGCATCTTGTTTAAGCGAGTCCATCACTTTCTCAGTGAGAATACCCGAAAAGAGTATGTCAAATCCTGCTTACTTCAAGATGACGTAGGGTTGCATCAACCGCTTATTATATTTACTTATGTATAAATTCGCATTCACGATTGGAAAGTTTGCCATCTTCTCCAAAAAGAGAAGATGTGGTAATCCATAATCAAACTCATGGTTACCAAGCGCGACTACATCTGGAGCCAAATAATTCATGATTTCCATCGTGGAAATGCCTTTATATTCTGCATCAATCAAGGAGCCTTGCACCATATCTCCCGAAATTACATACAATACGTTCTCTTCTTCTTGCTTGACTTTGTTGATGTAACCCGATAAGAGCGCTAATCCTCCGATTAACTTTCCCTCTTTCCCCTGCACTTCAGATAAGAAATCTCCATGCATGTCGTTGGAGTGAAGAATGGTAAATTTTTTTGTTCTCATCTACATTCAATCCTATTATTATATTCTATCTCAGCTAATTAAATGTCACTACAATCTTCTTCTGAGTCGTAGTTTTAAATAAATGTGGACTTGAAAGTGTATTTTTAGTGTATGCATGTGTAAAGTGTGTGTACTTTACTTTTTAATGGCGATGTAAAATTGTTTAATATGGACTGTTTATAGGAATAGCGAAGAAATGTGGTGTATTTTCTCAACTCTTCAGGTTTTCTTAAGAGAACGAGGCAAGATCAAGATGTTTACAATAGAAGTCTTCAATTTCTCGTGTGGTCTCTTTCACTACTTGATATGACGGCTGTGAGATGTTCTGTCTTTGAAGGACAATTTATGTACTTGTAGTGCTTCTTATGATATGAACAGACATGAAAAAAGCGTTCTTACTAAAAAAAATGAGTATACAAGTAAGAGACGTTTCCAAACCGAGACTTGAGCCAGATTATGTCCTTGTTAAAGTTCATGCTTGTTCCATATGCGGAACTGACCTTCATTCATACCGGTACGGAGAGAATGATATCATGAAACGTGTGCCAGGGAATTTTCCGATGAGCAGTTTCTACGGAGCTATAAACAGGCAAGGTGGAGGACACCAGATTGCTGGAGAAATCGTTGAGTTGGGGGCAGATGTAACTAACTGGAAGGTTGGAGACCGAGTTGCAGGCGTGGGTAGCTCAGGATTCGCGGAATACTGTTCTATGAAAAGAATCTATCCCCTTCCCCCTGAATTATCGTATGAAGCAGGATCGTTTATTGAACCTCTCGGTGTCGCGGTAGCTGCAGTGCGTAGATCCGGAATCCGTTTAGGAGATTTCGCTGTAGTATTGGGTGCGGGTCCTATTGGGCATTTAACTCTACAATGTGCAAAAGCTGCAGGTGGAACGGTTTATGTCACTGAGATTTCTGAAAAAAGGATTAAACTAGCGGAGCTATTTGCAGACGAGGTAATCAACGCAAGAGAAATTGATCCTGTTAAGCGGGTTAAAGAATTAATGGGAGATGTAGCACCGAATATCATTTTTGAATGTGCTGGGAGAGATGCGACGATAAAGCAGCTAATCGATATGGCTGGGAAATACTGGACTCCCTACGGTCAGCACGTGAGAGGTATTATTGTATCTCTCTATGAAAAACCTTGGGTCTACGATCTCTTCGATAATAATGCTATTATCGCCAAAAGTATGGAATTGATCGGCAGCCCAACCTATTATCCCTATGAACATCCTAAAGACGAGTTGCGCATCGCAATTGATCTCATGGAAACTGGAAAAATCGACATTATGCCTCTAATAACTTCCAAGATTCCCTTAAAGGATATAGATTTGGGCTTCAAAACTCTCTTAAAAGGTGAAGAGTTATGTGTAATCATTCAACCTTGAACCCCATAGTTACATTTACAGAAATAAACGCTAGAAAACTAACATTATATCCCCAATAATTCATATGAACAAACTTCAACACTTTACATGGACAACTTTAAGATAAATAAGATGATAGTAACATACTGTTTGATTATAACCATTAAAGCTCAGCACTTCGCTACTGAATAAGTTTCAAGAATGCAATTGATCTATTGAGAGAACATTCATAAGAGTATTAAGAAGATGAATAAAGCGTTGAGGTTAAGTTATCAGAGTTGAGAATAGTAACCGTTAAACATTACATTTTAACTGCTTCAATGTATACTGATAATCCTTTGTGAATTGTTGACTCAAGATGTTTTCTACTTTAAGGAAATTTTTGTTCGTGAGAATCTATCTCATTTCCTTCATCACTACTCGGATATCAATCCTTTCCACATTATTCCAAAAAATTGGAAGTATAAGGGACACTGAAATCTAATAGTGTGAAAGTTATCAGT
>SDBS01003272.1_pt1 | contig 15889 bp, 8 predicted proteins | sample 2277091 | NCBI WGS metagenome assembly SDBS01 (sample SAMN10404972, study PRJNA504765) | marine sediment metagenome | isolation source: marine sediment core GS10_PC15, 163 cmbsf | place: Arctic Ocean: Southern Knipovich Ridge | collected 2010 | reverse complement strand
TATTTTGCTTGCAGGAATTTTTATGCTCTTACCTGATTTAGTTGCCATCTGAGTAAGCAAGTTTAAAATCGACTCAAATTGAATATTCTCCCCATTAACTTCTAATAAAAAGTCTGTAATTTTTTTCGCTTCAAGTGAAATCTTGCCCTTTACCCCAAGCGATACACGCTCCGTTCCTTTTTTGCCCAAATCAATGCGACCACCTAAGGCAAGCCCACTGAAAGGGACACCAAAGAAGATCAGAACAGACTCCACAGCTGGATCTATATAGAGCTCAAAAAGCACATCACCAATGGCAATAACGTCCAGCTCAAGCATATCAGGCATCTTACCACCAAAATTTATTTTTCCAGAAGTTACATCGATACCTCCAAATGCTTGAAATCTCAATGGCTGTGTCTGGTGACCAAGCGTAATTTGAATACCACTTTGCACTTTTAGTTTTTGCTCCATCAAAAGAAAAGAGATCGATAGTATAATATTATCAGTAGTAATTTTCTTGATGATAGAGCTAAATTCTCTGGGAAAATTTTTTATTTTAGTAAAATCAATCCCTAATCTCAGCGGTATATCCGCTTTGAATGTAGCCAATCGTAGTGAAGATATTACCCCATGAAGATACATAGGAGTTTCAACATCAAACACTATAGAATCAAATTCTTTTGCCTTTTTACGTAATTCCCCAAGCGCTCTCAGTGGACCAGTTAGATCAAGATCTGCCACAATATTGAACCCATCTTTTATGCCGCGCCCATCTTTGTCAGTATAGTCAAACGTTGAAGCTATTAGTTGCACTTTTGGCAAGTCAAAATCGTCAAGTTTTTTAAATGTAGGAAAGATATCTGAAATTTTATAATTAGTCGGCAATTCAATAGCCAAACTAAAACCAACTTTCTTTGCTATCTGTACCAAATAGATAGTTACCTGGACTGGTGCATTTTTAATAAGGGTAGTACCCGTAATCCCAAAACCGACATATGACTTTTTTGCCTTTGGCTTATTCACCAACTTAATATCTTTAAGCTTCAAGCCAGCATTAAAAATGCTAAAAACCTCTTTGGGGATTTTAACTTGGGGTAAAAACTTTTTTCCTATTACATCAAATATTTTAAGTTCGGCACTTTTTTTAGATTCCTGATCAACACGCGTTTTCATCTTTTCTATGTAGTTGGAATCAGTTTCTTTTGACTGATTTACAGATGGCTCGGTCTTTTTTTTAGGATCTGTTGCTACTGCCACCTGCTTTTTTGCTTGAGCAAGCAACTGTTTATCATAATCAATACGTTCATAATGAGTTGCAGCAACAAGATGCATACTCGTCAAAACCAAACTTATATACAGAAATAATTGAGTTAGACGTGCTTTCATGATTCCCTTCTTTTTACACTTGTTATGAACACTCACCTATTCTATTTTAATACCGCTCATCAATTGCTTGGCAATATTAATCGCACTTTCTTTTGGATTCTTAAAATCGAACTGAATATTTGAAAGATCCACCTTTACCCTACCCACTTCTAGAATGTTTACCTCTGCTTTCAAACTAATAAGTTTCGGTAGTTTTCCTTCGGTGAAATCTTTCGCACTTACTTCACCTATTGCCTCTGAGACTTTGAAAATCTCAAGCCCTTTGGCGATGCCAGCAATTGCTTTGTTGACCCCACTCAGGACACCCCGCGCACCCGTTTGGAGTATCTTAGCCGTAGATATCCCTTTTGATACGATTTGCATTGATTTATTAATCGTATTCAATGCTTCCATCGTACCTTTGATTACCTGTTTACCCGGTTTTAGAAGAGCATTAAGATAGGTTTTTTGCGCTGCAAGAGCAGTCCCTTGAGCAGTAAGTTCTATACCAACCGCAGCACATACATCTATTTTTCTGTGCACCGGAGCATTTTTACATTTTGCTTTCAGGCTTTTTATTTTGCTGTTGATTCGGCTAATTGTTGCTTTCGTTTTGTTAATTTCTTGCTGTGCGGCACTCACCCCCCGCTGCTTTATCCTTGTCTGATCTCGTTTGAGTTTATTTAACTCACCGGCAAGCGCGCCGATTTTTTTATCAACTTTAGCAAGTTTTACTGTCGTTTTTTTCTTGAGTGATTCAAGAGCTGGCCATGCGTGCCGTGATAAAAATCCTGCAAAATCTCCTTTAAAGCCAAATTTTATGTACATTTCTTTCCATTTTGCCGGATCAATATTAACGCCAAATACCGTGGTAAATCCAAGGAACGATGATTCAAAATCAGCCTTAAATTTCTTAGCTGCAATCTCAAGATCAATACTTTGTTTAAGACCAATTGGCGGCACATCAAGCATCGTCGATACTTTGAATGAACCCTCTAATGGTCTTTTTGCATTAAATGAACATGATACAATTGGTCCATCATCTGGCGTGCCATACATTCTATCCGGGCCCGGCCCAGAAAGTTTGAAAATGATATCTTTGCCTGACTTAAAGACAATCTCAGACATATAGCCAGAACCTGCAAATACTAAATCTTTATGCCTAATATCCACATCTAGGCCAAACTTCGTATCAAAAAGCTGCGCATCAAGAATCAGATGAAATCCAGCCGCTATTTTTTCGTTAGCAATCTCCGTATCCCATGGAGCAATCTTTCCATACACTCTGTTGATAGTCATAACAGGAAGTTTACTTGCAGGAATCTCTGCGCCCTTGATACCCGCCTTAGCTGCCATCTTAGTGAGCAAGCTTACAATCTCTGCAAATTGAATATTCTTACCTTCAACTTCCATGACAAAGTCTGCGAGCTTTTTACTCTCGAGTGAAAGCTTGCCCTTTGCCTGTAGAGAGACTCGCGTTTTTCCCTTTTTGCCCAAATCAATCCGACCACCGAGCGCAAGACCGCTTACCGGAACACCAAAGAAAATAAGAATAGATTCAACTGCTGGATCTAAATAAAGTTCAATTTTCATATCTCCGATTGCAATAAACTTCAACTCAAGCATATCTGGCATCTTGCCGCCAAAATTTATTTTTCCAGAGGTAACATCGATGCCCCCAAATGCTTGTATTCTAAATGGCTCTTGCTGGTGCCCGAGTATAATTTGAATACCAGTTTGAGCGGTTAGCTTTTGTTCCATCGGAGTAATATTGACACCTACCTCAATATTATCGGTAGTAATTTTCTGTATGATAGAGCTAAACTGTTTTGGAAAATGTTTAACCTTAGTAAAGTCAATCCCCAATCTTATCGGTACCACCGCTTTGAATTGAACGGATGTCATCGAAGAAATTGAACCTTGCAGATAAACGGGAGCTTCAAAATCAAAGGCTATAGCATCAAAGCTTTTTGCCTTTTTGCGTAGCTCACCAAGAGCTCTGAGTGGGCCATCCAACAAGAGACTGGCAATAAAATTGAAGCCCTTAACTATTGCATAACCATTTCCATCGACGTATTGAAAGGTTGATGCAACAAGTTGCCCTTTGGGAAGTGAAAGCACATCAAGCTTTTTAAAGTTGGGAAACATTTGTGAAATTTTGTAATTATCCGGAAGTTCTATAGCCAAGCTATATTGAATTTTCTTGGCCATATCTCGTACAATATAGACAGTTGCTTTAACGGGAAGATTATTAAATTGTGTAGTTCCCGTAAATCCAAGCCCCATCAGAATATCTTTCCCCGTAGGAGCAGTAAGAAACTTCATGTCTTTGAGAGTCAGATCATTGTTAAATACCTTAAACGCTACTGAAGGGATCTCTATTTTGCTCAGAAAGTCCCCCACTAAATCAGAAATCTTCGCCTGGTTTTCCTCAAACATATTTTTCAGATAGCCCTTCATTCCTGGAATATAATCTGGATCTCCTGGCTGTGGACGCTTCTCTTTCTTTTTTGCTTCTTCCCGTTCTTTAATTTCTTTCAACTTTGCTTCATAAGCACGAGGATCTATTTTCTTAAGCCTTTCAAGCTCTTTTTCTTCTTTCTTTTTCTCTTTTTCTTCTTTCTTTTTGGCCTCAAATTTTGTTTCTTTTTTCGCGTGGGCCGCGCGCAGCTTAGAGTCAGTAAGTACATCACATACTGAGTTAATCTCACTTTGATCAGTTAAAAGCTGCTCTCGTGCTTGCGTTCCCCTTTTAGCTTTTTTGAGCTCTTGTATGATATACGATTTCTGCCTATTACAAGCTGCATTCACCGATTCTTGACTTGATTTTGGATTGAGGGGGTACGAGTATTTTTTGGTAAAAGCAGGATCAATTGTTTTAAGTCCTTTATTAATTACATCATAATAACCTGCATGAAGCTGCAGTCCCATCAAGAGTGAAATCGCATATAAAATAAATTTTGACCGTCCCTTCATGATCCATTTCCCCTTAACGTTTTTATATCTATATCGCCCCCGCCAATGACGGAACTTCATATAATAATTGTTGTTGGGCCGCCCCAATACCTGCATTTCCAATAGCTTTTGCGATCGAACTAATTGAACTAATCGGATGTTTAAAATCAAATTGTAAATCTGAAAGCTCAATCGGTATCCTCATATCACCAAAAGTAATAACAGCTATCAGCCTAACAAGACGGGGCGATTTTAATGAAAAATCCCAATCACCCACCAATTCCTTCAGATTGATAATATTGATGCCTTTGGCAATCATATCCGTAGCAGACACTATGAAACCTATCATTTTTTCTCCAACTGCTTTTAATCCTCTTCCTACTTGCGCTTTACGATACCCAATCGCAGCAACTCGCTTAACATCTTTGCTTAGCTTAGATTCAATAAATGCTTTGAGAATTACTTTATCTTTTATAAGCTTGCCCTGCTCCCCTTTTATTCTCAATTGGCACCGCTTAAGACGACCCGGAAGCTTACCGCACTCTTCTTTCATTTTTGCAATTTTTGTTTCACGTGCAGCAATTGCCTCTCTCTCTTTGGTTGGATCAATCGTACCTTCTTCCCATCGTTTCACTTTTGCATCAATCGCTTCTATTTTTTTAACATAGGATGCTTTCAATTGATTTAGATACGGCACCAACTGCTCGCTCATGCGCTTGCTCATTTCATTCATATTTTCAAAACCAAAGTAAACGCGCGATAGCTTTTTTCCCCTTTTCTCATCTCTTTCTGATTTATCTTTTTCTTCGGCAGTCATCTCGATTCCACCAACCACAGTAAGCCCTGCAACTTGCCATTTAGTATAAGCTTCTAAGGTATGGCCTTTCCACGCAATATCTGCCTCAAGCTTAAGGCTCAGCATAGGAATATCCACCACTCCATTCAAAATAAATAGGCCACCCTTCTCCACATCCTTTTTTGCAGACTCATATCCCTCTTTAAGCATTTCCATGCTCAATTTTGGCTTACCTTCCTTTATTTTTTCTGCTACTTCCCTTATTGTCTTAGTTTCTTCAAATCTAGTTTTTTTAAATAACATTTCTGGATTAAAGTTCCATTTAATAGACGCGCCTTTTGTTATATCTTTAGCGCTGTAGAGCTTAAATATATCATGCCCCTTAATAGACAAGCTCAATGGAGGGATATACCCAAATCCTCTTAGATAATACCCTTCACCAAGAAATACTCCAAAGCCCGCTTTTTTATTAAACAATTCTAATTCCACTTGTAATGCAAGCCCTGCGCGATACGTTCGCTTTCCAATTGTCGCATCCCCCAATGCAGCATATCCCTTTACTTTATGAAAAATTAAATCAGGAAGTTTAAGACTCGGAATCCTTGCTAAAAACTGCGATCTCTTTTTTTCAAGTCCTGTGCCCTTCATGAATTGATACCCCGCATAGCGCACAAAATCTGTGATGCGAATATTTTCACCTGAAGCATCAAAAACTATATTCTTAATTGCTTGCGTTGATGAGATACTCAGGCCGCCGCCCAGTTTTAAAGATGCCCGTGATTGGCCCGGTTTGCCCAAATCAAGCTGTCCATTTATAAAAAAACCGGAGAAGGGGATACCAAAGAGAATAAGTACATCAAGCGCTGCCAAATCAAAATCAATTACAATGGCTGCATTTCCGATTGCAAGCCAGCCAAATTCGATCATATTGCGCAATTGCCCAGAAAGGGAAATAAAGCCTTGGGGATATTTAAGACTCGGAGGAATAACAAGCCCTGAAAGTAAAAATTTAATCGGGTCCCTTTGCGTACCTAAATGTAAAATTGCTCCGGTTTGTGCTTCAACTATAAAACCTCGGCTTACCCCTACTCCTATTTGTTCAGCTTTCTTCATAGCCCCTTCAATCCTAGGTTGTTGTTTGAATTTCTCTTGTTTTGCTACTGCTTCCTCTTCTTTTCTTCGCTGATAAGGACGAATTTTAAGCTCTAATGCATCAGTAGTTAATTTGTTAATTACGCTCGTAAATTTATGGGGCAATTTTTTTATTTTGGTAAAGTCTATGCCAAAATATACGGGGACTCTTGCAGTTAACCGAGTAAGAAACGGATTAGATGGGATTTGTCCCATTAATTCAATAGGAGCCGCCTCAAATACCAGCCCCTCCAATTTAGGAGCAGCATTCTGTAATCTTTTAAAGAAGGCCAATGGGCCTGAAAAAATATCCCATTCTGCCTTAAAATTTAATCCTTTTTTGAATGAAAAGCCCTCAGCATCGGTACCATTAAAAGAAGAAACTAAAAATTTGCCTTTTGGAAAAATCATCCAATTGAGCGATTTTAAACTGGGAAACATATTGGTAAGCCGGTAATTATCCGGTGTGGCTACTGAAATACTCCACCGCCTTTTACCGTAGGTATCCCAAATAACATAGACGTCAATTTTAAGTGCAAAATTATTGAATTCTGTGGTCCCGGTAAAGCCAACATAATATTTAATGCCCTTACCCCACGGCTTGGGAAGTACATGAATATCAGTCAGCGCAAGATTTTGATTGAAAAGTTTTAATGCGGGGCCCGGAATCTCAACTTGACTCAATAACTCCCCTATAATCTTATTAAGAAAAATACGTGTGCCTGTTCCGGTCAAGCGCAGGCCCCCCTCAACTGCCTGGCGTGCCCGCTCATATGCGAGTTCAGTAGGTATTTTAGACGCAAGCGCTATATCATATTGCGCACGAGACTCTGGATCTAAAAGAAACGAACAGGCTTGCTCTGCCTGGCTAAACTTTCTTTTTGCTTCTTTCATATCCTGATCAACTTCCAACGGCTGCGTTCCGGGAGGATATTTCTCAATTTCTTCCTCCAGCTTTTTTAACTTATCACGCAAATCTTTTTGTGTTTTTTTACAGGCTGATCCAATGGTACCTTTCAAATTGTTGTATTGGAGATCTTTTATAAGAGCGTTTTCAAACGCCCTATTATATTTTTTTTCAAATTCTCTATAACGCTGATCCGCCTTCTCATATTCTTTTCTATGCCATTCACGATTTTCTCTATGAAATTCAGTATCATCACCACGCTCTTCTAGCGCTCTGCCAAGCTTTTGTAAACTTTGATACCTATCCAAAGCAAAATCTCTTGCTCCTTTTGCCTCTTCTCTTTCTTTTTTATCTTTTTCAAGAATAGTGCCGATCTTTAATTTTACGGCTTCTATAGCATCAGTCACTTCTTTCTGATACTCATCCTCATCAATCCCAATAAGCTCATAAAGATCCACTCCTTCCAGCGAAGGAGGCATCTCAGATAGAAATTGAGCATGAAGAGAAAATGCAGCCAGAATGGTCGCACTTATGAACGATACACGTAAAGATATCCGATTCATCATCCCATCCCCCGAAAATAATAATTACTTATAGAAATACTATCAGGGGGATTTACCAAAACTCAACAAAATAAGAATATTTTGAAAAAAGCGCTTAGAAATCAAGACTCACTGAAAAGCCCACATTGCTGGTGGCAGCTACGCGCTTGCCATTGAAAGGCAATTGAGCAAACAACGATACCCGCGGATAGACTGTTGGTTGCTCCCAATGTTCACCGATATCATAATCAGCTCGGACTACTATTTGATGAAGTGTCCACTCTTTTAAATGTTCTGCAGAATTCGCTGCTGATTGGGAAAATGATGAGCCACCCGGCAATGCTATCGCATCAAGGCCATGTTTGAGAAATTGGTAGCCAAGCATGAAAGAAAAGCCTTTGAATGGTTTATAAAGCTGAGCATACAAATTAAATTGCTGCGTTAAGCCCCAATCTTTATAGACCTCACCTTTTTGCAAGAAAAGCAAATCTGTTTGATCATCACTTGTTTTAAAACGCCGCGTTCGGGTATTACCAAAAATATGCGTCAACTGCACGTCAAAGCCTGCGCGCACATAAAATGAAAAATGCAAATCAAGCCCCAAGCCAAAGGGCAAACTAAACGCCCCGTCGTATCCAAATGGAATTGCAAAGAGTTTATCTTCATCTTGCCGTAAGCCAGTTGGCAGCCCCACGCCTGCGCGCCAATTAACACGCACATTTTTAAGCATCGGCTTTGCCTGCGGAAAATCATGAAACCAATCTAAAAGAAGCGTAAGATCACCAACCCCGGTTCTGTTCCACCCGGTCAGGTCGAGCCCGTCGCCCAATGCACACACATTTGCAAAAAAATCATCTGTTAAGAGCTCTTTTACGCGAGAATCTTCATCACTAACATCCAATGTTTGATCTTTCCAACACACTTTCTTAAGAGCCATGCTATATACGGGAAGATACAGGTTTAATGACCAATTTTCTCTAAAAAAAAGACGCGCTCCAAATAGCGCTGAAAAACGGTTTTTCAAATCTCCATCAACTAAAAAATGCCCTCGCGTGCCATCATCACTGGCGTCAATGGCAATACGTTTTTGCCCAATGGGACTTTCCGTACTAAAGCCATCAAGCATGGTAATTGCGTTTTGCTCAGGATTCCAAATGCGAAGCACATTCGTGCGGCAATCACTCGACCAGCCCTTATCTGAAATCCCCGTCTCGCCAATAAATGAAACTTGCATCCGATACTTATTTGAATATCCTGGGCGTAATAATGAATCATACGGACGAAGCAAGTTCATGCCCTGCACTAAGGTGGGAAATATACATAAGCATAGAATAATGCGCTGTTTTGCGATCATCTCTCGCTTCCTTGTTGTTCACAGTTATTCATTTGCACGCAACCCATGATCTCCTGCAATGAGCCACGTTCCAGTCGCTGAATTTTGAATCATACCGGCAATCAGTGTGCTATCAGCAAGCCCTGCTGGAACCAATAAATTATTTAAAAACCGACTTCCTGTGTGGATACCCATTTTTGAATTGAGTACCGTTACTTGAGAACTATTTTCTTGCATCTTACTTCGCGTGCCATAAAAGAGAGAGCCATCGGTAGCAAACAGATTTCTAAACAACCCAAAACTGGCAAAATATGAAGGAATATTTTCGACAAATAAATCATTAATGCGACGCACAGTAGTATCGCCTATCGAGCTCGTTGTGACCTGAGCAACCTCAAAGCGATGGAGCTGTCCCTGATTTTTGCCGCGATACGCACTTAATGTGTAAAACACCCCCCCTCCTGTTTTACGTGCGATATCTTGTGCGCGTCCTGTCTGAGAAATGGCAAAAAGCTGCCGCACGGGCCCCGCTCCCTCAGGAGTTGCCAGTAATTGCCATGTTGCAGAATTTGAATCAATGGTACGCGCATCAAGCCCATTAGCTAACCTAAAAAGCCCAGCATTTGTGCCAAGTATCATAAGCTTTTCGGATACAAGAGCATCTAAAAACGTACTCCCGCTGCCCAATTGAGGCACTGAAGCACTGGTTGCAATCGTTGTCGCAGAGATAGAACCAAGACCTGGCGTTCCAAGAGTGAGATCAATGCGCACTATTTCATCATTCGTGATCACATAGAGGTATTGATCATCATGAATTAATTTGCGTACTTGTGCAAAATCACCAACCTTCTTAAAAGACATGCCACTTTCAAGTCCGGCAAGTCCATCTGATAATGCTGAAGCAGTAGCCCATCCAGAGCCATCTACTTTTGAAAGCACTGCCACACCACCACTTCCCCCAACAAATAACCACCCGTTTGATCCAGCTGAGCCATCTTTTGCAACCTCCGCTGCAACGATCGGGCCAATGTCATCCAACGCGCCGCCAGAAACACCAACTACGCGCGAGCCAGAAGTCGGAAATGTTTGAGTTATCGTACCTTCATCAAAAGAAAGTAATGGGCCAAAATCTCCATTTTGTATGGGAATGACTGCACCGGCAACTATACGACTCGTTTGCGCGAGTAATACTTTTTTATATCCCGTAGCTACTAACAAAGAAATATCTAATAGTCCCGGCGTTGCCGTTCCTAATGCAGTGGATGTAACTACAAAATCATGTATGCCTTGCACGCCGGCTTGCGATTGTGCAAAAAAAGCCCTTACTTCTTCGGTCAATGGAAATAAACTATTTGGATCCCCTTTACCCCATTCAGTTCGCTTTACCGTTTTAACCTCAAGAGAACTATTGGCTGTTAAAGTGTAAAATTGGCCAGTAATAGGATCCAAAAAAACCGACTGAGTTCTATCTGAAAGCCCAACAGCTCTGCGCCAGATTGTCCACCCTTTTATTTTTCCATTACTTTCAAAAAGCGATTGCGAATAAAAAACGCCCGGAATTTGGCCGCTATCTGCCCCTTGCACTGTCGCAAATACTGTATCACCTGATACAAAAAGATCAGTAATATCTCCATTCAAAATAGCACCGCCTCCTACCATCGTTGCTGTATCCGTTGCCAATGGCATCTGCGCTGTTGTTGTTGCCGGCTGCCTAATTACCCGATTAAGAAACAAGTTATTGATTGTGGCAAAAAGATCTTGCGGATCAGCATTTCTTGCTGCAATTGTACCATTCAATTCTACGCTACTATTTCCAGACACCAATGGTAATGCAAAAACACTCTTTTGCGTCGCTGATGGTGCGCCAACATTACCCAACACAATCAGGTAAGGAAGTGCCGTTGAACTAAACATTTCACGAACTTTATGCGCCGTAACTGCCACACTTGAGCCAACAGCACCGATAATTTTATCAGTTCCGTCAATTGCTGTTGTTGGCACTATCGACTCTAAACTCAAACTTTTTGTGTCATTATTTATTCGCCCAATCACAATTGAACGAGCGCCGTCAGTACCTGCTGCACCGCCAGTAGTTTGCAAAGCAATATATAAACGGCCAATACTTTTATGCCACACCATATCTACCACCGTCCCAATTGATGCTAGATCACTACCGATTTTAAGTTCTAAAGAAGAGATATCCAGTGGAAGAGCTCGATTACCGGTAGTTCGTTCGGGAGATCCCGTAGACGCATCGATTATCAGTGGGCCCGTAAAATTAGCAAATTGCCTAATAATGCTCAACGCAATACCACTTCCTACATCACCAAAAGAACCTGCGTTCGGAGCAACAGCCGCAAAAATAAATGGATTGGCGTTAGTGATTTGCACTATACCACTTGTCACTGCTGCGGCAGCATCAGGTACATTATTAGTCGCTAACGTTTGATTGGTTGGTACATTATGGTTGTGAAAAGAGATGACTTGAACGTTTTTACCCTTACTCGTAAAACTATTGATCATGTAGATTGTTTTTTTGTCCTCCTCTAATACCACTATTGGCCGTTCTTTACCACCAGCCAAAATAGTTTCCTCCGCATTAAATAAGCTAAAAAAGGCAATGCCTTTATCATACAGAGGATTGGCAACATCCTTGCTTGAATTAAACGTTACTTTTTGTGGTGTAAGCGCCAAAAATGAAGTGGCATCACGTGAGACTTGCGAAACAGCAAATTCTTTTACCGTATCTGAGCCTCCATCAGACGGATGCGCTGCTACATAAAGGTTAGTTCCTGCAAGATCCGGCGATGTACTTATCGCAGCATTCTGAATGCGAAAAGAAAAACTTTCATTTGATGCTGCATCCGAATCACCTTTTAAAGTGATAGCTGCATGAATCAAACTTGATGTACAAAGTAAAATAGACAATACCCATCGACCAAACATACAATTCCCCGTTACTCTCTGAATCGGTTCAGATGTGTCCCCTATAGTGTACGAATATTTACAAAAACTGCCAGCTGCAAAAAAAATATTTTTGACGAATATGCTGATTTTAACTATGATTCAATACATACTGTTGTTTTAATTTCTCTTGTATTATGCGTATAAATGGATGGTAATTACTTTATCTTTTTCTAATTTTTAGTTCACTATCAAATCCGCATCTATACATAACACATCAAACAAAAATGAATATTATGCACTCAAAAATATTTTCGGCAACCACCATCGGCGTACATGCACAGCTCGTTGAAGTAGAAGTAGATATTTCATTTGGTCTGGTAAATTTTTATATCGTTGGCCTTCCTGATGCCGCCATTCGTGAAAGTAGCAAGCGTATTTTGGCAGCCCTTAAAAATTGTGGTTTTTCGCTTCCGGCTAAAAAAATCACCGTCAATTTAGCTCCAGCTGACTTAAAAAAAGAAGGCACTCTTTTTGATTTACCGATTGCAATCGGTATTTTAAAAGCGATGGGTCATTTGAATATTGATGAAAATATATTGCAGGAAACTCTTTTTTTAGGAGAGCTCTCTTTAGATGGCAGTATCCGGTTCATAAAAGGAGCCCTTGCAATCGCCTATGATGCGTATAACCTGGGCAAAAAGCGCATAATTTTACCGCAAAAAAATAGCAATGAAGCAGCGCTCATCAAAGAACTTGAAATTATTGGCGTCTCTCATTTAACTGAACTGATTGCTTATTTACGTGCAGAAAAACCAATACCTGTAACAAAATGCAACTTCCAAACCTTACTTGCAAAAGAAAAATTACATTGCTCTCTCGATTTTTCCCAAGTTAAAGGCCAAGCACAGGCAAAACGTGCATTACAAATTGCTGCAGCTGGGCAGCACAATATTTTATTTATTGGGCCACCGGGATCGGGAAAAACCATGCTCGCAAAGCGATTGCCGACAATCATGCCGCAAATGAGTTTTCAGGAACTGCTTGAAACAAGTAAAATTTATTCGATAAGCGGTAAACTTGGTACAAAATCCCTCGTATTACAGCGTCCTTTTCGCAATCCGCATCACTCGATATCACAAGCGGGACTTATTGGAGGCGGCTCATATCCCCAACCGGGAGAAATAAGCCTCTCTCACAATGGCATTTTATTTCTTGATGAACTGACCGAGTTTAAGCGCGATACTCTTGAAGCATTGCGACAACCACTGGAAAATAAAACAGTTTCCATTGCACGCGTCCATCAATCGATCAGCTTTCCCGCATCGATACTTTTAGTAGCTGCACTGAATCCATGTCCCTGTGGGTTTTTAGGAGATAAAAAACGAACGTGCTATTGCTCAAAACAGCAAATTACCCGCTATTTAAACAAACTTTCTGGGCCCCTTCTTGACCGTATTGATCTACAAATAAACGTACCTTCCATCGAGTACGAGACCATTACTTCAAAAAATGTAAACATTGAAAGCTCTGCTACACTGTTTGCAGGTATACAAAATGCCATTAAAATACAAACCGAACGCTTTCCTGATGGTCAATTTAATAGTGCAATGCCAGCGGACATGGTTGAAAAGAGCTGTACCCTCACCAACGACGCCGAGATAATTATCAAACAAGCTTTCGATAAATTAAGCCTCAGTATGCGGGGATATCATAAAATTTTGAAAGTAGCTCGTACAATCGCCGATATTGAGGGATCTAATGAGATTGATGCACCACATATACAAGAAGCGATCATGTATCGTTCACTTGACAGATATCTTGAGCAGCAGCGCAACAACTATTGATTTCTTAAGCGCTCATTTTTAAGCTGCAAGGTGTGTCATTGAAATATATCGAAGAATAAAGGGATTTATTATGTGTTTTTCAGCAACTGCAAGCTTTACCGCATCTTTTTTGTTGTTATTGTGTGGTATCGCCGCTCTCTATCGCGCAAAAAAAAATCAACGTCTTTTTGCCATGATTCCACTGCTTTTTTCCATACAACAATTTATTGAAGGGACGATTTGGCAAACATTGGCTGCTGGAGAATCAGCAAAACTTGCCCTGTATGCCTATCTGAGTTTTCTATTTATTATCTGGCCCAATTGGATCCCCCTTTCAATTTCGCTTATGAGTACGAGGATATCTGAAAAAAAAGCGCTCGCTTTGCCTATGATTGCGGGAATTTTAAGCAGTATTTTGGCAATTTCTTACAGTTTTATATCTTCACCCACGGCTATGATTGTTGATCATCATATAAAATACACGGCACATCTTCCAGGATGGTTGTGGATTCCGGGGACCTGCTTGTATCTTTTTGCCACAATAACTCCTTTTTTCCTTCCTACCATTCCAAACCTTTGGATGATGGGAGTGGTGCTTGCCCTTTCGTATATTACCGCATTGCTGTTTTACTACACAGCGCTACTCTCAGTATGGTGCTTTTTTGCTGCAGTACTGAGTGCACTTGTCTTTATAATCATCAGGTAGAAAATTATGATTATGGGACTAGGTATCGATTCGGTAGACATTAAGCGCTTCTCAGAGTGGTATAGGTATAGTTCAACTCAACTGGGAAGAATCCTGAGTAGCCAAGAAATAGAGTATTGTAAGCAAAATGAACTGCTCAGCGCCCAGCGATTTGCCGTTCGTTTTGCCGTCCGAGAAGCATTTTTTAAAGCCTGGAACAGTGCTTTACCTGAAAATTACATCCCTTTTTTAACCTGCTGCCGCAGCCTGATCCTTATGCGCAATACGCATAATGCCCCATTATTACAGGTAGATTGGACAGTCCTGGGCAGCAATATTCCATTATTTACCCCCCTTGTCTCCCTCACCCATACCGCATCGATAGCCACAGCTTGCATTTTTCTTAAAAAAATTTCTACATGAAACCCATACAACAATCTTTCATCCTTCAAAAAACATTATAATAACAACACATACTTTCAACTCTCGAAAACTTTTCTAAATCAAATCTTGTATTTTGATATTTTCTATTGGTATTATATTAATGAATTCAAGGAGTTACTTTACTGAAAATAAAAATAACCGTACAAAAGGGGGAAAACTAATGAACAAATACCTAAAAGCGCTCTTGTTGAGCCTACTTTGCTCTGCACAGCTTTTTGCGTCTCGCTCGGATTGTTTTGATCCATATAAAGTAACATTTATCAATAAATCAGGTGGTATTGCTGATGTTAAAAGAACAAAAGGCATTCGTGGCGCTTCCAAAAATACTGAGCTTGAAAATAACAGCTCTATTAGAATTTTGATTCAAAAACGAGGTTCTGAAATTACCGTTAAAGCTGGCCCTGAAGACAATAAGTCCTCTCGAGAAATCAAATTCTACAGCAAAGATTTTCGTCACCATCAGCCAACCGTAGTTCTGAACCAAAAAGGATTTTCTGCCGAAGGATTCTCACAAAAACCCATTAACTTCAGTGTAAAGATTGAAAATCAATCAGGCGGAACTGCGCGCATCCTTGATACCTGCGATGCAAGTGGCAAGGGAAGCACTATTGGAGATGGAAAATCAACCACTATAAACGTAAAACCATCAAGTTATATCGTTGTGCAAGCTGGCCCTGAAAAACAAAAAATTCAAACAAAAATTGTGTTTGCTGAGCAATCGGGCGATCAACCTTCGATCACTTTGGTAAAACGTGGCTTTATGAGCCGCGGTATTCAAAGCCGTAACCTTAAAATTCAAGCGCAACGCATGCCGGCAATTCTTAAAAAACACATAAAACGATTGCCTAAAGTTAAAAAAATAAAAAATGGCAGAAATGGCAGAAATGGAAGATATAGAAGGCGCACTATAATTGTGCCGGAACAAACTGAATATATAAATCGTCACGTGCGCCGCGCAAATTAAGGAGGCGTATTTCTGAAAAGGCTCCGACTTGTCCGGGGCCTTTTTTGTGTCCATT
>SDBS01003271.1_pt1 | contig 15893 bp, 22 predicted proteins | sample 2277091 | NCBI WGS metagenome assembly SDBS01 (sample SAMN10404972, study PRJNA504765) | marine sediment metagenome | isolation source: marine sediment core GS10_PC15, 163 cmbsf | place: Arctic Ocean: Southern Knipovich Ridge | collected 2010 | reverse complement strand
TATAAAAGTTACGTGAACTTCAAAAGTTATCGTTTATTTATTCCATTCCATCTTATGAATTATCTTTAATATTTTCTGAGGCAATATCTGTTGCAAGACTTTTTAACATCTTTAGAATAGCCAGCACGGCACGTTGTGTTTTTAGTGGCTCCTTTGACAGTTCAAACAAAACTTTCGGATCTAACTTAATTATTTGGGTGCCCTCTTCCATTTCTTTAGTAGACACCGGCTTTGATAAATAATTCGCATGAATAAATAGTTCGATTTCGCTCACATCCAAGGCTTTTGCAAGTTTGGTAAGGGTACGGGCTGATGGATAGCGCTCCCCCCTCTCTAAACGGGCGATTAAGGTTGGCGATACTCCTGCCTTTTTTGCTAGCTCTGCTTGTGTCAGGTCTAAGAGAACCCTTTGTTGCTTAACAACCTTACTTATAGAATCCTTATTTATATCTTTCAAAATACCTGACACCTATATAAAACTCGGCATTAAAGCTAACATTTGTCAGATAATATGTCAATAGAAGTTAAAGAATGTTCATTATATTGTAGCATCGCCCGTTGCCAGCTTTTTCTCAATGGCGTGCATGTAATTTTGAATGGATTTTAGTTCATTGCTCATTATCTATCCTATTGGCGGTAGGTCGTCTCACTTCTACGTGTCACCTGAAGAATCAAGACCAAGTTGTCATTATCGTATACCTCATAAACCACGCGATAGCTTCCCACCCTTATGCGGTAAGCCCTCTCCTCACCTTTGATTTTCCGAACTCCGTGAGGGCGAGGTTCCTCAGCCAAGCCTCTAACGGCGTCTCGCAAACGCTCAAAGTCTTGCCTTCTTATTCGTCCCTTGAGCTTTTCCAAGTCGCGGTCAGCAGTTGACGAAACCTCAAGCCTATACACGCTTTGCCTCGGCAGCTCCTTCGCGACGATTTATTGATTTCTCTATTTCCCGCTCAGCTTCAGACCAGGGACGTCCGCCTTTCTCTTTCCATTCGGTCCTTGCGGCTTCAATAGCAGGCACAAGTTCGGCATCTTCACGGCTTTCCAGCCATTCACTAACAGCATCAGCGATGATTTCGCTCGCTGGCATATGTCGCCTTGCCGCCTCAACCTTTAGATATGTGTAAAGCTCTTCGTTATGAAACACAACGGTCATCTTCCTGCTCATAGTACACCTCCAAGACATAGATACTTACATACGCATGAATATTGTAATAGTGACCGGAGTGAATGTCAAGGATAGAGGGAACAGGTTCTACTCATTCTTGGTTGGTAATACCTAGTCATAATCCTAATTACTAGAAAGCGATAGTTTCAAATAACCCATTAATTGTTTAACCCTGTCATCGTTGTCTTCCAGACATATATAATCTCTCGGGTATTCTTTAATTCTATTTAAGATATCCCATCCACAATGACTTGAAGGATTATCTCCTCCCATTTCTTTGGTGCGGATTAAAAAGTATACCTTACTCACCACCTCTTTCGGGCCCTCAATTTTTTTATCACAGCTGCTCTTGTGATTCTATTGAGTGACTGTAATTGGCGAAGTGCGTTGATTTTAGCTTCGATAGGTTCAGGTACAATATTTTTCCTTGTGAGACATCAGCTGCAATAAATGGGACACTTGACAACATATCTCTAGTCTTCTAAAGTTTCCTTTACCTATTGAGGAATGAAGACTAAATCCGGCATAACAAAGGAGTTACATATGGCGCACTGGTTATACCAAATGTCAACCGATTATTGCTCCCATGAACGATATCGCACAGAAGTATGGGAGGGAACTCCTGTAACGAATTGGACTATTGGTTCGAGCAAACGAAAGCCTACAGACGTACAACCTGGAGATATCGTAATCCTTTTTTTGCGAGGACTGGGGCGCATGACCCTGGCATCTATGGATGGGGCTGTTCTGAGCGGTTAGTGGTTAAGCCTGTTGGCAGCGGCTAATCTTGTCTGAAGTGAATTGCACATTTGCTTATAATGTTACCTCATAGAAAATCGTTCCTTTTTAGCTTCACGGTTTCACGCCTTGACTTCAGGCGTGAAATTGAGCGCACCTTTTTAGTGAACGGTAAACGGTCCGTCAAAATGTACAATAAAGTGACAGCGTTCTTTATACATGCATACATACGAAGATACATACATCCTGTTTAACATTCTGTGCTTGGTTATGAGAGGAGTAGAGCCCCTTTTCATAAACTACAAAACTTGAAGTAAACTAAAAAAGTACAAGGTAGCTCCACTTACAGCCACTGACACAGCGATGCCAATCGCAAGCTGGGCTGGAGTGTGTTCATTAATCCGGTACTTGGCCCAACTGATCAGAGGGATGACAGCCAAAAGAATAAAATAAATTTGCCCCCAGGTTAGTGCTGCCATGAGCACAAGGACGGTGACCGCTGCCAAGTGATAGCTTACCCTGTAGAATATGTTAAACAGAGCGGTCACAATTGAACTTGCCAGCAATGCCACAAGTGTGGAAAGCAGAAGCGATGGAGCCTCAAGAAATACTAGGATTACCAAGCCGGGCAATCCCAGTAAAAGGCTTAAAATTAAAATATCTCTCGGGTGCTGCTTCAGAAAAGATGTCGGATGAGCCAACAGTTTTGTGCCGCCCCTGCTTTTATAGGTTCTAATGTAAACGTAAACGAGCGGCAAAAAAGCAAGGAATAAAAACACTATTGCAATCCAACCAATTAGTACACGTGCGTTAGTGGACTCAGTATAGGCCATCAAAAACAGTACCAGTACACTGAGGATACAAGGATTCGTAATTTTAGAAATTACTCGGGCCAGATAGGTTAACCGGCTTGCCTTGCCTTCCATTGTTTCTGGTCTCCATTGGTGTAGAGAGTTCCCTCTATTCTACCTAGTTTGGAATCACACGGCAAAGTTACCTGACATCATTGGGTATAGAGTCTAATAGTCAACTTGGTAACAAGAAGCCATATTGTTTAGTCCGACAAATGGCTAATTACTTGTGCCATAACAATGGATGTAGAAAGGTCCGCTGAATGGCGCGCCTGAGAACTAGGCGTGGAATGGTGGAATAAAAAAGGAACAATTCAAGCTATTGTTGGATGGTGTTCAATATGACCAACTTTGGGGTAGCCTGAGAAGCTTGTGATAGACGAAGTGCACAAGCATGCTTGTTGGTCAGATGGTGTGTATTATTTATTCTCTAGTGTGTCCTGCTCGGTACGCCTCAACTTCGCATGAATACGGGCCACAAGCTCAGCTGGTGTAAATGGTTTTTTCACATAGTCGTCTGCACCCAGATCCACAGCCTGTTTTATCGAGTCTACATCAAGCTTAGCAGTAATCATAATAATAGGAACATCGCTGTGTTTTCGTATTGACTCTAGAACTTGATAGCCGTCTGGACCAGGCATCATAATATCCAGTAGAACCAAATCCGGTTTGGTATCCCTCATTAGTGTCATTCCGTAGACACCGTCAGCAGCTACGATAACATCATACCCCTCTGGCTGAAGGATATTCTGAATTAGCTGTAATATGAATGAATCATCGTCTATTACTAGGATCGACTTGGTTCTCCGCATTTTGTTGCTCATCTCCATCACATTCTTCCTTTATTTACTTCCATTTCATAGATAGGCTGGCAGGTAAAGCCTAATGGTGATTGTTTGATAGAGGGTCGTAGCAACTACTACTCTGTGTTGATAATTTGGATAAATGTAGTCTTTTGGCTACTATCTTCACATTTCCCTATTAGAATTCAAGAGCCCTGGTAATACATCATACCGCCAATCTCTACGTACTTAGAGCTAGTATGGAATGTATTATTTTCTTTAACTGTTCAGTATCAAAAGGCTTGGTAATGTAAGGAGCTTCATTCCTATTCAGAAAAGTCGTAGTACCTGTAGTTGTGTCACCGGTGATAAATATTACCCTATTGGCTAATGATTTGGCCGTTTTTTGCAAGTGCTTGTATATCTCAATGCCATTGGTACCGGGAAGCTTGATATCCAGCAGGATAAGATTGTAGTCTTTACCACCAAGCCTTTCCAGGGCATCATCACCATTATTTGCAATCTCTATCTCGTGTCCTTCCTCACTTAGCATCTCAGTAAGGAACTGCTGGACTATTAGATCATCATCTATTATTAGTATCTTGGCTTTAGATACTCTTTCGGGTTCTTTAGCAGTCGGTGCAGACAATTTCAATTGCTCAGCTTTAGTTACTATTGGTAGCTCCACGATGAAGGTTGCCCCTTTGCCTAATGTGCTTTCGGCATATATCTTACCGCCATGTTGACTTACTATTCCGTAGCAAACACTCAAGCCCAGGCCGGCTCCCTTTCCTACCTCCCTGGTAGTGAAGAACGGATTAAATATCTTCTCCAAGTTTTCTTCAGTTATCCCCGAGCCATTATCTTTAAAGGATATCTTTATGGTGTTATCTGTTATCTCTGTCTTAATCAGGAGGCTACCCCTATTATGAGCCTCTATCATCGCTACCTTGGCATTCAGGATGATATTGAGGAACACCTGCTGTAATTGACCGGCATCTGCTACAGTAACGGGTAAATCTGGATTAAGTCGGGTATTGACTTTTATATTGCTGGACTCCATTACATAGGCCTGCATGGCAATGGTGCTTTTAATAAGGTCGTTAACATCGACAATAGTATATTCCAGTTTGGACTGGTGGGCATAGGATAGCATCCTGCTTGTAATTCTGGCCACTCGCTGGGCTCCGTCGCGGATAAAATTTACATCTTTTCTGATATCCTCAGGAAGATCCTTCTTCACCAGCAAGTCAGAAAAGCCAATAACGCCCGTAAGGGGATTATTTATTTCATGGGCGATACCCGCTGCCATCTCGCCAATAGAAGCTAGGCGGCTGCTCAATATAAGCTCTTGTTGCAGTTGGCTCTCTCTTTTCTCGGCCTGCTTGCGCTCGGTGATGTCACGTACCACAGCGAGGATAGCTGGTTGCCCGTTATATTCAATCCCGTGGCTACTGACCTCGACAGGAATGACACTCCCATTCTTGTCCCGATACACCGACTCCTCTATAATAACCTTTCCAGCCCGCACCTTCTCTAGGTGGTTAACCATAGCTGCAAGGAAGTCTGGTTGAACGATATCGGTAAGGTCCGTATGGAGGAATTCTTCTCTACTGTAACCTAGCCCCTGAAGCGTAACTTTGTTGCAGTCCAGGAATCTTAGTTGCGGACTGAGTACAATAACCGCATCTCTGATACCCTCAAATAACTGTCTGTAGTGCTGCTCTGATTTCCGTAGTGCCTCCTCCGCCCGCTTGCGCTCTGCAATTTCATATTGGCTCTCTTGGTACAGATTTACATTCACGATGAGGGTAGCAATCTGATGAGATGCCAGTTCCAGGAAATCCCTGATCCCCGCTCGTTCCCCATCGTGCGGTGATTTATAGATGAGGCCAACAATGGCTAATAGTTCCTTGTAATCTCTCACCCCGCAGTACAGGGTTAAGCTAATTTCCTCCAGGGTATCATCTCTGCCGCGTATCAGGGCTTTCAGAGTGGTTTGTTGCCCGATTTCCTCGGCGCTTAAGACGGCACTACTTTCGGTCAGAGCTTTTACCGGCGGACTATCAGCAGGTAACCGGAGTCGTAAAATACTTGCCTGGTGGTGCCCGACGGCGTATTTAGCCTCAAAGTATGTTGCCTTACTATTCCGTACCAGCAACATGGTATCATCGGCATTGGTTACCTTGGCTATGATGTTTAGTATGTTGGTCACACTATCTGTCCATCGGATAAGTGACCTATCTACATGAGCTAGGTCGCTGAGTGCTTTCCGGTAACGGTACGTGTCGGGGAAGAAGTACCGTGTTAGCTTGTCTGAAAGAAACTTTCTTGATGGGCTGAATGTGATTACACCGAAAATCATAATGGTGCTTATTGCTATCAGATGGGAGGTGCTGGTGGTAAGCTCTAACCATTTCAGGCAAAAGGTGAGCATAGCTACGTAGCAAAGAGTGAGTATGAGTCCGATAATCGGTAGAGATAAATACCACGTTTGCCTGAGAGATGGTCTCAGCGCGTATCTGCTTACTACAGCGTAAGTAACAAGGCTTATGAAAATGAAGTTCGCCGCTATGTCAACCGGGTAAGAGCTAATGAAAAGATTGCTCAGTGAACCGAGGCACATCAGAATGAATCCCACCAGTGTGTAGCTTATATACTTCTTTTCAGACCACGAAGAGCGCCAAAGAGTTACGATGAGGATAGCAATTGCGATTAATGTCGTCAGGCTGATTATGCTCCACAGGAAAGGAGCTATAGGTCCGAAGACAATCTCGACGGCTCCGTTGGGTAGCATGGTTGCCTCTGTCACTATCTTGCCACCCAAAAGCGGCACGAGCGGTAGGGAGCATAATACATAAAATATTGCCACTACCCATTTGGCTATGGCTGCGGTTTGTTCCGTAAATCGGGCACAGAAATGCACCCCCACAGCGCCTGTAGCTAGGCCACAGAATATGATCAGGTACATCCAGAATAGCGTGCTCGGAATAGTAATGCTGTGAAACATAAAAGAGCAGAATGCCCAAGCTGATATCACTATTAACAAAGCATTCAGGGTGGGACGGCTGGTCTCACGGCGGGTCGAGGGTATAATGGCAAGGACTAAAGCCGCCGAGGCGAAGAGAGTGAGTAATGGTATGCCAATTATCCAGTTAAACACTTACTGAAATGTCACTCCTTGGAGATTTCTAAGATTCTCTGGACTGCCTCTGCCGGTGGTTGCATTCGCTGCTCTTTTACGAATGCCGGGTCTGCACCGGCAGCTACCCGTTCCTGCTGCCAGCGTTCAAAGACCCCCAGCGGCAAACAGGTCAAGCGCAGGGGGTTCCAGCCCAGCATAGACTCCAGCTCTTCGTAACTTGAGTCGTGCTTCTTCAAACTCTCGTGTAATCTTGCATTCATCAGGTCCGGGTCTTCTTCTGTATCGGTTGATATGTAGACGTGAAGAACAGGGTGCTCCTGCTCGGTTTCCTTGCTCGCCATCCACTCCTCATATTTTATCTGGGCATCCTCAAGAGCCAGCCATATAGTTCTCTCGTCCATCCTGGTAAAGCCACCCAAATCTATCAACCTGTCAGCCCGTCCTCTGAAAACCCACTGTGGCAGCTTGATGCCGGCCTCGCTGTCCTCCAAGGCAACAACGGTAACCATATCCTTGGGCCTGTACCTGGCAAAGGCGCCGCCGTAGAAATTAGTAAAGACCATCTCGTATGACTGGCCGGCTTGCAACTCGTCCATGAGGCAGGTACTCGGCTGGTACTTCGGGTCATTTAGAGACTTTATAGACTCGCTTTCCGGGATAAACTCAAAAAAGCCCAGATAGGGTTGAGGGGTCATCGTCTTTCGAGTCCAGCTCTGTAGAGCCGGCACGCTCATGAATTCGGTCTGGGCATAAAATTCATAGGGGTCGCTGCCCCAGTAATAAATAATCCTTTCCCTGAAGGCTTCCAGGTCCATACCGGCAACAAAACATAGCTTCAGCTTCCACAAGTCTTTTGGCACCAGTGGTCTGCCAGCAAGGCGGCTCTTTACCATACCCTTGAGCAGTCGGAATAACATTCTGGGTGGGGGCATACCTTTTTCTGTTCTCTTCCGCTGTCCCAGTTGCTCTCCCACTCTGACCATGACGCTGGGCAGGGCAAAAATCAGGTCTATCCCCGATTCCAGAGCCATCCTGAATCCCTTTGCCGAGCGAGAAGGAAGGTCGCTGATTTCATATTCCTCGTCCATAGGCGGTATGAGGCGGAATTGGCACTTCTCGGATATATGCTTGGCAATGAAGCCAGAAAGGTAAGGGGGGGCCGGCGCAGCGGCAAAAAGTGTATCCCCCAGCCTTAGGGAGAACTTTCCCCTACCTGTGGAGGTGGCAATAATCATCATACCCACGCAAATGTCCATCATGTTCTCGTATAGCTTCGGAGTCATAGGAACCCATTTCCGTATACCGCCAGTAGAACTGGTGCAAACCCAGTACTTCGGTTTCACCGGGAGAGCATCCTCTCTCTTATCGGCCAGGAAGGGTTCATAGAAGGAGTAGTCTGTGAGCGGCACCGTCTTGCGGAATTCATCGGGGCTCTTGGGTATTTTACTACCCATCAGGGCTTTACCTAACTCGCAGCCAGCCAGCAGGTTGATGTGCTCCATGAGTAGCTTGTCCTGCACTGCCATGAACTCGTCTACACTCAGGTCAAGAAAGCTACAGTATCGGTTCCAGATTTCCTTGTGGTTGCCTCGCTCCCATACATCTTCTGTAGACGACATACTTTCACCTCCATTCTTTAATGATTTGCATGCCACCACTTCTCTTAATTTGGTCTGAAGTAAGACCTCACTTCTCTCCAGAAGCGACCGATGCTGGCATAGCTGGGAATCAACATCGGTGTTGCTTCCTGATATCGCTTATAGTCATCACCAAAGTCCCCTATAAGACATAGCTTCTCTTCCCAGAGAAGGGAACCTACGTAGGCCACAGTCCAGATCGGCACCGCCACGGCTAATATCACCGAGCCAGAGACTATCACTGCCGAGACTAACCAGACTATAAACCAGAGCATGGCTGGGTGCCGGCACAGTGAATAGGTGCCATTGGTTACCACCTTTGTCGGCTGAGGCGAATCAATGTAGGTTCTCTTCAGGGGTATCTCAACATATAACGAGTAAATGAAGAGCCCGAAGAAAAAAAGTAGAGGAACCCAAGCCAGTGTTGATACAATAGGGGGAAAGTCAAAACGTGCCGTATCAGTCCAGGCCATAACTATGGCATATGAAAATACAGGAATAATTAGAAACCAGAGGATAGGCTTTAAAAGAGGAATCCTCTTATATGTAGCCCAGTCGGCCCCGGCCATAAAGGTAAAGCCCAGAATACCTATTAAAATAGTATAGAACATATCTTGAGCAGTCCTATTTCTCTAAAAGTCGCGTTTTATAAGTAACCACATAGTGCGACTCCAAACGTACCCTCTCTACTTTCTTAGGTTACTTGTGAAACTTGTGCCACAGTAGAGGTAACTAGGTGTCTTACTATACTCGGCTAGCTCACGATTAATTCTTCCCAAGCTCATCTCTTGATTCCTGCCTCTTGGACAAAGCCGCTGATAGTATCGAGTATCCTTATACTATCGAAAGGTTTCTTTATGACTATGAAAGGGCCATGTTCCATAGCTCTATTCATAAGGTCACTATCAGGGTAGCCAGTAATAATGGCTACCGGTATATATTTGTCTATCTCTTTGATATGCTTAAGAACTTCACTTCCGTCTAAGTCTGGCAGTACCAAATCCAAGAAAACCATATCAAAGTGTCTGTTGCTAACGAGTTCCAAAGCCTCAATACCACTCGAGGTAACCATTAGTTGGTAACCGTGTTTATTCAAACTTTCCTTGAACAGGTCCCCGACTGATGGTTCGTCATCAACGACCAGAATATGTACCGGTTTCCCACTGGACCTGCTCAGCAGCCATCTATCAATCAGTTGCTTATCGAACCGTAACCGGTTTCCAATCTTAATTGACGGGATTTCTCCTCTCCGGGCTTTACGCCTTATGGTTATCGGCTTCATATCTAGGTATTCAGCTACTTTTTTAGCAGAAAGCAATTTATTAGTCATCATATATAGTATCATATAATATCTATTAGTAATATACAATACTACTTAATACAAAATCTGGGGAGGGGATTAAAATTATATGTGAAATCACTATAACTAAAATGTGGGTAAGTCGGTGGGTAAAGTTAGAGTGGTGAACAAAACGCTAGAATGTGCAATTTAGGAAGATTATTGACATCACATGGATAAGTAGTTTATCGTTAATAATCAAAAAGGGGGGGTGAACAGATGCAAGCTTACTGCATGAAGTGCCGGGCTAAAAAGGAAATGAAAGATGCCAGGTCGATAACCATGAAGAATGGTAGACCCGCAACTCAGGGTGTGTGCCCCGCATGTGGAACTAAGATGTTCAGAATAGGGAAGGCATAACACTGATAATATAGGGGTTAAATTTGGGCTGGATATTTTCATGAACAGAATATCCAGCCCTTTTCTTTGTCACATTTCAGACAATTGTTACCTACTTTGACGTTTGAGCTCTGGTATCTGCCTACCGCGCTTGCTTCTGAGGTAACATCGGTCACCTTTACGCCAGTAACAGGACCCATAACAGAACTCCTGCCCAATATGGCACTTGGCTACCCTCGCTGCCTTGTTTTAAGACATATAATTACGCTCCCTTCATAGGCATGGTTACCTCTGGCCAGGTGCGTCTTAGCTTTGCCCGGATCCGAGCCAGAAGTTCCTGTGTGCTGAACGGTTTCCTCACATAGTCATCAGCACCGAGATATAGAGCGTCTCGTAAAGTAGTCACTTCACACCTTCCGGTAAGCATGATAACGGGAATGCTGAAGCGCTGTCGAATAAGGTCGAGTACCTCAAAGCCATTGAGTCCTGGCATCACTATATCCAGAACAACCAGGTCTGGTTGGCACTTTCCCATAAGCGCCAGAGCGGCATTCCCGTCAGGAGCGAGGATAACGTCGTAACCTTGCGGTTCAAGGCAGCATTTCAGTAACCTGCGCACCTCCGGTTCATCATCTACCACCATTATGCACGTGTACTTCTTCATCTATAGTGAACTCCTTTTCTCACGGTTGACTCTGAATGGTGTCGTATTCTAATTTTGGGAAAGTTTGTATCTTGCTACCTTCGGCACGGGAACGTAAGTTGAACAATTCATTGCGTTATCTAGAAATCCTGTCCCGCCTGCTTCTCTGATAATGTCCTTTAATTGCAGGGGCTCTGTCCTTGCTAGGATAGCCGATTCGCCATACCTTGGTGCGTTTACCAAAGCAACTGCGGGATGAGCCCTACGGAACTCTCGCATACAGTCATTGTGCTCCTGAAAAGAGTCCTTGCCGTTAAGGCTATTGAGGGCAAACCGATAATCTCTGTTATTCCGTTCCATTGTCATTTTTATATACCTCCTTAATACACGTACTACCTGCGAGGCACTACTGATTGCTCGCCCGGCTCCTGAGTTTGTGTAGGTTGTTCCTGTTCGACCTTTTGTTCACGCTTTGGTACTGCTACTGGTACCTTCTCTCGTTCTTTTTCATTCTCCGGCTCTGCCATCTTGCACCTCTTTTTATATTGCTGATTAGTTGCTCACAACAGTTTTGCTAATCCACTTCTAAGAAAAACTGTGGTGAGAGACCACCGTCATCGTTAGCGTTGGTGCAATAATAAGCTCCACCGTCGACGGTGACCTTGTACTTGGCATAGCCCGGTAGCAGGAAGCTCACCTGGCCGTTTCGCATAGGCAGGATCGTTTGGGGTACAATCTCGCCGTTACTACCGGAAGCTGGTTCCCATTCCCCGTTGTTATCAACGTAAACACCGATTTTCAGGTTTATGAAGGTGTAGTGGCTAACCAGTTCATCGGCATTGGTGAGGTACAGGATAACTACCTTATCGGCGGTGTCGCTGGTGGCATCGATGAAGAACAGGTCTCCGGCTGGGACGCCACCGATAGCCTTACCCCAGACGGTGAAATCTGGTACGTTTTCTTGGGCGGCTTCTACACGAACTTCGTCCTCGCTGGTTCCACCAGCTACATCAGCGGCATAGGCTACCGGCCAGGGGAGTAATAAACTTAGAGAGATGAGGGGGAAGATCCACTTTGCTAATTTCTTGTTTTTCGTTCTGATTCCTCCTTGATTTACTACTTCAAGGATGGAACCAGGATGCCGGACAAGATCTGAATATCTATGGGTTAGTTCTGAACAACTTCTGAACATTACTCAAGACAAATAAAAAAGGCATCCAAAAGGATGCCTTTATCAGCAATTAGTCTTATTATTAAGTTTTAATTTTTAAATCGATAGCCTACACCGGGCACAGTGATAATGTACAACGGTTCTGGTGAGTCGGGTTCGAGCTTACGACGTAAACGGCGGATAAAGGTATGTAAATAATCTGTCTCGCCTCCGTACTCTGGACCCCATACTTTCTTCAAAAGGTGACTGTGGGTAAGAACCTTTCCAGCATTAAGTGCAAGTTCTTGTAAAAGGTTATATTCTGTCGGCGTAAGCTGTATATCTTCGCCAGACAAGGCTACCCGCCTTTGGGCAAAGTTAATCTCTAGATCACCGATTGATACAGAAGGTTTGGTCTGGGCACTGGAAACTGGTTCAGATCTGCGAAGTACCGCGCTTACACGTGCTATTAATTCGTCAGCATAAAAGGGCTTTGTAATGTAATCATCCGCACCTAGATCAAGAAGCTCGACCTTGTCCTCCCCAGCTAATCGAGCACTCAGCACAATAATAGGCACTTGGGACCACTCACGGACACGGCGACATACCTCAAAGCCATCCATCTTTGGCATTGTGATATCTAGGACCACAAGGTTAGGCATGTTCATTTCAAAAGTCGCGATGGCTTCTGCTCCATCCATTGCTGTCAGTACATCATATCCATGATCTTCCAGGTTTGCCTTGAGAAATTTCAGTATACCGATTTCATCATCTACTACTAGTATGAGCTTTTTTACCATGGAGCTGCTCCTGAACAAGAAGTGGTGTATTACTTGCTACCTTCTCACCATTTAATCAATTCATAACCGCAGCAACAGCGAAGGATCGTATGATTATCTATTTGGGGATTTCCACAAATTTACTCACTGTATCTAGTAGCTCCTCTTCGAGGAAAGGCTTGGTCAGATAACCGTCAGCGCCTGAACTTTGAGCAAGTTGCTTGTTAAGTACCTTGGCATGCCCCCACATAAGGATACCACTTCCTATGTTAGAGTTAAAGATAGTTTAGCTTCAGGAGCTGGTGACCGATAACCGAGAGCGCTATGGGGCCGGAAGTGATTATATTCCCTTCTCCATTGTTCAATCAATATCCTAGCTTCCTCAAGTGTGGTAAGTATCTCACGGTTAAGAAGTTCACCCCTTAGTCTTCCGCTAAAAAATTCTATGTAACCTTTCTCCTGGGGACTACCCGGTTCAATAAAGAGGATGCCCACTCCCAACCGGTTAAGCCATCTCCTTACTACCCTTGCGGTAAACTCCGGCCCATTATCCGAGCGTACCACTCCCTGAAGTCTAGGTGTGAAACTATGAAGTAAAAAAGGAATATATATAGACCTAAAAAATAAGCGACGGCGTCGCCGCCATCCTGGATTATTATTCAATAGTATTCTGCAGATCAGAAAGTTGGCCCAGCTCGTTTTAGCTTCACTTGAATACGAGCTAAGAGTTCCTCCACTGAGAATGGTTTTGTAATATAATCATCTGCACCGAGCGTCAAAGAATCTACTTTAGTAGTCGCTTCATGTATTCCGCTAAGCATTATTACGGGAATGTTTTCTTCATACTGTCGCATACGGTCAAGAACCTCAAATCCATCTAACCCTGGCATCATTATGTCTAGGAGTACTAAACCAACATCGAATTGAGACATTTTTTCCAGGGCTTCCTGACCATCAGATGCTGTTACCACCGTGTAACCCGCTGTCTCCAGAGCTTTCCGGAGGAAATCCCGCACCATCTGCTCGTCATCAACGACAAGAATTCTTCGTTTTTTATCTGTCAACCCTCTGCCTCCTTCAAAGCTTCCCTCACCATAGGGTACGAGCCGACAAATTTATAGCCTGTCGTACCATCATTGAGTATCATCTTTGGGTTCTTGGGGTCCTCTTCCAGTTTCTCCCTGAGTTTATTGATAAATATATCAACAATTTCAGTATCAAAATCATCCCCACGCTCTGGGAACACCTTCTTCATAAGTGCCTTCTTAGAAAATACTGCCCCCTCACTGGTCACAAGGAGATAAAGCAGTTCATACGCGCTAGGGCCTAACCGTAAGAGACTACCACCGACACTCACCTTCTGGTTCGCAAAGTCAATACTAAGCCTCCTGGTGGAAGGCTTTTCAGCGACCTTAGCCGTTGCTTCAGTGATGTCCTTACGGCGAATCAAGGATTTCATCCGAGCTACAAGCTCACCAGTTGAGAAAGGCTTAATAATATAGTCGTCAGCGCCCTCTTGTAACCCCCTTAGTTTATTATCCTCATCTCCCCTTGCGGTGAGGATGACCACCAGCACGTCGGAGAATAAACGAATCTGCCGCAATACTTCAAAGCCATCCATATCATCCAGCATGAGATCAAGGATGATAATCTCTGGGAGCTCTTTCTTGACCAACTCTATCCCTTCCTCACCATAAACAGTGGAAATTAAGTTGACCTCAACCCACGTAGTTTTAAGGGCTCGAGCCACTAGCTCTATAATAGTAGGGTCGTCCTCAATAATTAAAATTTTCATATGTTCAACTCTAGCTTACCTTGGTATTACTACTCTCTTTGCTGTCTTCCTTTACCTGAAACTTATCGTAACACTCTGGACACATACCGTGAGTAAATTCAGCTTTAGTCCGCTCACCGATATACTGTTCTACAGATTTCCAGTATCCCTCGTCATCTCTAAGCTTCTTACACCACGCACAAATGGGAAGTAGGCCACTTAGTGTTCGTACTTCCTTTAGCGTTTCTTGAAGCTCTTGGATAAGTTGTGTCCGTTTCTCCTCTGCCTGTTTGCGCTCAGTGATGTCGGTAAGGACCGAGAGCAAACAGGTTTGACCGCCTATTTCCGTTTTGTCGCCGGAGAGCAGGCCATCGACTTTCCGCCCAGACCTTGTGTAAAGCTCAAGTTCCAGGTTCTTTATCGCTTGCCTTTCCTTGAGTGATTGCAGTATTTTCCTTCGAGTTCTGTCATTCTTTAATATTCCCATCTCCACCGTGGTTCTGCCGAGCAGTTCCTCGCGGGAGAAGCCGAAGGTCTGCACATAGCTGTCATTGACATCCAGGTAGCGGCCTTCTGCCAGGGTGACAATGCTCATGGGATGAGGATTTGAATGAAATGCCCTGGAAAACTTCTCCTCTGATTCCCTTAATGCTTCCCATACCCGCCTGCGCTCGGTGATATCTCTGGCAATCGCCTGAAGCCCTACGATTTTGTTATCTCTCTTCATCAAACTGCCCTGGAACTCACACAGCCGCTGAGTACCATCCTTGTGCTTCCAGGCCAGTTCCATAGGCTTGGATTCCTTCCCCTTCAACAATGAAGCAAATATCTTGAAATACTGAGGTATATCCTTCGCGTTTGCGGTCGGGAGTTTTGAAAAATGTTTGCCAACGATTTCTTCTTTGGAAAATCCCATCAGTCGTGAAAAAGCTATATTACAGGATGTTACTACACCTTTTATATCTACAGTCACAATGCCATCGGGAGCCAGTTCCATTATATCTCTATAATTCTCCTCAGACTCCCGCAGTGACTCCTCCGTGTGCTTTTTCTCGGCTTTAGGTGACTCCAGTTCAGCAACTCTCTGGCGCATTTCCGCCAGCTCACTAATCAACTGCTCTTTCGTCTTACCATTATCACTTTTCATCCGGGCACCTGCTTCCTGAGAGGTGGTGTTACCAACCTGTCTCAAAGAAAAAGGACACCAGTCACCGCCATCCTAGTAGTTCCAATGCCCTTGTTTCGTTGCTACATATGGCTAAACCCAGCGCTTACCATCTGGGCATTCTACATATTGGAACTTGAGTTTAACCCTAATTTAAGAATATGTCAATATGAAAAAGGAACCTTTTTCTGTCTTTTAGCCATAGCGACTTGAATATTCACCGAAATAGTCATTGACAAACAGTCGTATCGGACTATAATTGTAATGCTTAATAAGAATCCACAAAGGAGGTATCACTATGTATGCATCACTTACCACGTTTAAAACCGCACCCGGTAAGCGTGCCGAATGCGAAGGACTGACTGATAAATTATTTCCAATCA
>SDBS01003270.1_pt1 | contig 15895 bp, 15 predicted proteins | sample 2277091 | NCBI WGS metagenome assembly SDBS01 (sample SAMN10404972, study PRJNA504765) | marine sediment metagenome | isolation source: marine sediment core GS10_PC15, 163 cmbsf | place: Arctic Ocean: Southern Knipovich Ridge | collected 2010 | reverse complement strand
TATCAGTATTTTGTCCGACAGGACACAGAATTACTGGCTCTTTGGCAAGCTCAAAGACAGAAATAACAGCTCTCCCCCTCGATCCTTAGCGGATATTTACGCGCGAAAATGGGAGGTACCCAATATATGACCTGGTAATTTCAGCGGTGAACTCAAGTTCGCACTTAATGCTATCCTCGCCATTGATTACAGTTGCGTCCTCAAGACATTCGACTGGGCTAATGTCTTTCCATTCTAAATGCACAGCCATGCCAGGGATTACTTCTAGTGTGCCGTCTTCGTTGGGCAAGTGGATATACGTGGGCTCTCCCACAGGTTCTAAATACTCTACTGTACATATTTCCTGCCCTTTGATCGTATGGGTATATGTTCGGACAGACATATCACATTCTCGAAAACCGCTGTAGCCTGCCGGGAGACAATCATCAATATTTTCGATATATTCAACACTATGTACCAATTGAATTGGAATATATTCCGTTTCCTTGTAAATCGGCAGAGGCTCCTCGTCTTCTATTTCTGGATCCAGTAGAATCGGCCACCCGTTAGGCAGCTCGGTTATAAAATATCCGTTCCGCACAAATTTGGGCTCTTCCTGTTCAGGTAACGTGATTTCTCTTGGTTTATACGAGTATTTAATTTGAACCTGCTCGAGGGTACATGCCTTTAACCTGCTGTCTCCTTCATATGGATCACATTGCATGTCTTGTTCAAATGCACGGATAACTGTTTCGGTTCCCTGCTCGGTCGGCGCCTGAGTTTCGCTATCATTTGAATCCCCCGAATCGACTTCTAGGTCTACCGGCCACTCATATTCACTCGAAGCGTAGTTGAAATAACGTGTTGCTTCAAAGCGCAGCGGTTCCGGGGGATCAGGTTCCAACCCCTTTGTATAACGGATCTCACTTCTTCCTACATCACAATTCTCTCCGTGCTCGTAATCTGCCAGGGCATGTTCATCAACCAAGGTGATTGGATCTGGATACACACCTGGTCTTTCAGTTAGTGCACGCCAACAGTCATCTTTACCCTCTTCATCAACCTGTATATATTCCACAACAAAAAGATAATCATGGTCATGGTCGGCCGGCAGCTCTTGCGATTCAACCACCCAGGCATGATTGACTAATACCGGTTCTCCTTCCGCGTCGACCGCGATCACAAATTTTACTTTTGTTGACTCGTCATCGAGCTCGATCGTGATAGTTGGAATCTCGATAGATAGGCGGCTTACTTCTTGGCTGTCCCCTACAACCACTGGATCAGGCTCGCTCTTGTTGATCATCAGATTAATTACATTATTCTGATATATTGAACATATTTTCAGGTTAGTGAATTCATTTCCATCAATAACAGTGTCGCAGCTTTCCTCATCCCTGTATTCAATTGTCCTTGTTATCGTTTTCGCGCCAGAATCATGAATCATTTCTGCGGGATTACCAATCAATACCCCCCATTCTTTATGATTTCCAGGGGCAAAAGCATATCGCTTGATAGTTTCCCCGGCTTCCTCTGATTCGCCTAGTTCCACTATAAATTTCTCTTTGCTCTCTTCGCAAGCAACTACTTGGCAAGGGACATCTGATTCTTCGCACTCTTTCATTGTTATCTTGTCATCAGACTGGACGTACTCCTTGGGCCACGTCGCTGTAGTAGAGCTCCACTGATAACTTACTGCTTCCGTGAGCACATATTTAGCGCATGCCGACAACAGACAACCCACAAGAACAATTACCAGTGCAATTATCCTTCTTCTCCAATTGCTGTTCATGTATCCTCCCATAGCTTGTGACGACCTGCTATATATTCCAGGACAGATCGATCGATACACCCCAGGGAAATCCAACCGTTATCGATACCGAATCGGCTTTGAGTTTTTTCCCAAGTGTTTGGGCTGTAGTTTTGAATTGTTGAACTTGGGATGATAGGCGCTTGACCAGGGAAGGTTTCTTGGCTGCAGCCGCTGACAGGAAAGCATTTAGAAGAGTAAAGGCTGCCAGAGCCTCTTCTGGTTTTTCTTCGGAAAGGAGCTTTTCTACAATGGCCAGTCCGTTCTCTATGATCCAGTCCAATTGGACGTCGATCTCAGGAAGGTTCATTTCCCCCGTTTCGATCCACAACTTGATATCTCGGATCTCTTCCAGTTCGTCATTCATATTATCCTCCTGGTGGAATGGGATTAACCTGATTATACATTCAGGAGAATCAATATAAAGTACCAGGTCAGATTAATTCTAACCAGCTGGAGATTTCTAATCTTCCCAAATTACGTTTAGGATCAGGTAATCAATACGTGAAGTTCCTGATTCGGTATAGATCTTATACCGGATTCTGTAAGTATGTCTATCCTGGCCCTCAACAGGAATCGGCACAAATTTGAGCGTCCCCAGGGTGGACCTCTGCCCAGGATAGGAAGCCATTGTTCCATTGCTCTGGAAGATCATATCCCGCGTCGAGGGTCTTTCTTTTTTTATCCAAAACTCTCCATCGGCTTCTCCAAAGAATCCAGATAAACCCATTAAATCTTGATTCCAACCATCGGGAATCGCTCGACCAAAAAACATATCTGGAGGAAAAGAGAGATTGATCGAATACCAGATGGCTACATTTTCCCCTGTATTATAAAGAGCAATCCTTTGTTTAAAGCGCGGCGGCGACTCTGAGCCTTTAGGTACGCCGGCTTTCGGACGTGGAAAGTAAACGGTGGTCTCCCTCATGTGATCAATTCCATCATCCTCCCAGGCCAAAGACAATAATGGACGGCGTTGACCTTTTTGGAACTCCTGAACGGCATACCAGAAACCGAAGACAGCAATAGGGATAAGGGTCGCTTCAAGAACCAGTTGCCCCAGGGCAAATGTAGTTCCATAATCCTTCCCCCCGGTAGCGGCCCCGTAGAAAACCATTACTAACCCGCAGAATATCAAGATGCCTATCGAAATGATAAAAGCGTTTTTTATTTTCAAGATTGTAATCCTTTCTTAATACCAGCTTTCAGCAAAACCGGATCCAAACGCCATGATCTTGGCATTTTGCTCATCAGTCATCCGGTAGCCCATGCTCCTCTGGTTAGGGTAGATCTCAGCTGCCTGGAACTCGTGCTTCCTGACACTTGTCGCTGTGCCAATTTTCACGCCTCGGGCTTCAAGCTCGATCAAAAGCTCAGCCGCATCGATCAAAAATACAAATTCGATCAACCAGGGCCGTATGCCGCCCTTTGAGATAGGTGTTTTTGCCTTGGGCCCAGTCATGACCAGGAAGAAGTCTGGAAGAGCATCAGGATTGATGTCCAGCATGTATTCCAACTTACTGTGCCATTTGACATTGACGGTCCTTCCGGCCATTGTGCCGCTTCTGAAATGCCCGTCTATTCCTTTTGCGCTGGCCGATTCTTCCAGTTCGATATCAAAGACCTCGGCTGCAATGTATTCCCCGGATTGGCCAATGGTTGCCGGCCGTTGGGTGATCTCAGAGATACTCTCCCCGATGGAGTTCATCTCTGAAAGCAGATTGGATAGTTTGTCGAGATCTGATTGAGAGATTTCTTTCATGAGTTATTGCCTATATAGCACGATAAAAAAGAAAGTGTTCATTGGTGTTCATCAAATTGTCATGCTTTGAACTTAATCACGAATTATTCTTATCATAACCGAAACAAGTCTAAAATCACCGGAACTACTCCAATGAATGATTGTTTTTCATTTTCAATAAGTGTTACCTCAGCCTTTATGAGAATGAACAGGAGTATAATGACAATCAAGGCATCGCATAATAATTCCCCAACTTGAGTTTATAGATAACAGCACATTTATCTTTGTCATACAGTAAACATGGCCCTCTCCAAGTCTAATTACATGCTATTTCTCCGCCACCCTGCTTGGTTGTGGTTAAAAAAGTACGAGAAACACAAACTTCCCCCAGTAGACGAAAACACTCAAGCAAGGTTTGATGCTGGTCATAAGTTTGAAAGTATTGCAGAAAATCTATTTCCCGATGGTAAAAAATTGGGATTCAATAATTACCAAGAATACAAAAATCTTGTTCAAAGAACCAGAGACGCTTTAAATAGTAGAGTCAAAACCATTTTCCAAGGCAGACTTGAAGCAGGCGGAATCACCTGCATTGTTGATGTATTAGACAGAGTAGAAGGCAATACGTTTGATTTTTTCGAAATCAAGAGCAGCACGAAAGTAAAACCCGAACATGAGTACGACCTGGCATTTCAATTAGAAGTTCTGGAAAAATCGGGGCTTACCATCCGAAACCTCTCCATCGTTCATGTAAATAATGAATACACTAAAGAAGGAGAAATAGATCCTCAAAAAATCTGTTCTGTCACCGATGTCACCGGAGATATTAAACGCCTTGGCCAGATCACCAAAGATCAAATTCAAGAAGCTTTCAAAGTTCTAAAAAGGGGGGAATTACCGGATATTTCGCCTAGATATGTTAATCCGCTCAACATTTCTAAAACCTCGTGGTTCGAAGACTGGATGGAAGTGTTTAAAACCCTAAACCAGGAAATGGATGAATACAGTATTTATCATCTGAGCTATCCAAACACAGAGCAAATTGAAATACTGGAAGAAGCGGGGATCGAGCTTATTCAAGATGTTCCCGAGGAATACTCTCTCCGACCCAAACAACTGGCTCAAATCCAAACTACCAAATCAAACCAGAGAATTGTTGACAAAGAAAAGATCCAAGAATTTATCAACAGTTTTGAGTATCCCTTGTACTTTTTTGATTACGAAACCTTATCAAGCCTGGTTCCTTTCTTTGATGGGATGAGGCCATACAAAGATTACCCTTTCCAATACTCACTTCACATTATCCGAGAGCCTGGAGAACAGGCAGAACACAAAGAATACCTACACCAGGAAAATTCCAATCCCATGCCAGGATTGCTTGAGCAGCTCAAAAAAGACATTGAAAGCGCAGGCACCATTCTTGCCTGGTACATGAGTTACGAAAAAAGGTGTAATCAAACTATGGCAGCTCTATACCCACAACACAAAGAGTTTTTAGATAACATGAATGACAGAATGAATGATCTAATGCTTCCATTTTCAAATATGTGGTTGGTGGATAAGGATTTCTTTGGCAGTGCATCCCTAAAAAATGTTTTACCCGTCATGGTTCCAGAGTTGAGTTATAAGGACTTGAAAGTTCAAGATGGCCTGTATGCCAGAAGACTTTGGACCCAAACTATTCTCGAAAGTAAATACCAAGATCATAAAGAAGAAGTTCTTGAAGCCCTATCTGCATACTGCACCTTAGACACCTTTGCTATGGTACGAATATTTGAAGAGCTCAATTTGATTACTACATAATATGATTATTAAATATCAGATCATTCTTTTTCTGTCCCCTTAGGAGACCACAATGATTGCAGAGAAATGGCCCACTTTGGCAAAGTTCCTTAAGAACATCGTTGGCCAGTTACGAAAGTCTTTGAGGCAACTATAAAATGTGGAAGAAAAGGAAAAAAGAACCGGGATTAGTAAGGCAGCCGAAAAAGAAGCAAGGGGGAGATAAGGCAAAGCCCAGAGAGATCAACCTCGAGGCTCTTCCCTACTATCCCCTACCCCCTGCCCCGTCCCAATGGGATCCATCTACGTTCGTCTACGCTCCATCCACTCCTGCTGAAGACTTCTTTGAGGCCAGCGAAGGTGCGGAGTTCACAATAGAAAGCGTCACCAAAATAGAGATGGAGAACCGGCCCGACCCAGCCTACCGAACTTCCAAATTACAGTCCAGCGGGGTTTTATTCATAGATAAAACAGGAAGGAGCAAGGCGTTCGCCGCAGATAGTATGGCCTCCTTGCTCAGGAAGGATTTTCAGGGCAAGACAACTGCGTCCGTAGGGCTGGATCATGACATCTATCGAATCGGGACCAACGCCTTCGGAGATCACACGGTCTTTCTTTCAAACGAGTCCTTTCTCCACGCCTATAACGAGAATCTGGAACCATCCCTGGTCTACAACTTAGCAGAAGACAAACGGATCACTATGATCAGGGATTCTGAGATCTTCATGGACGGACCACCCCGACGCCAGATCCGCAGAGTGAGCATCAACCCAGTTGGAGATCGGATCTTATTTACGATCGCAGATTCAGCCTGGTGTATCAGTCCCAGTTTGTCATCCATTTGGGCGGTATGTATGCCGCTCAAGGATGGTTGGGAACGGACCTACACCAGGAGCAGTCAGGTAGGAACCAGGGCGGACGTGGGCGATGCCCTGCGGTACATGCAGCTGCGCCTTCCAGTCACCCAGGACGAGATCAAGAGCCAGTACCGGTCGCTTGCATTTCAATGGCATCCTGATTATGCCGGCAACACGCCAGAAAACAACAAGAAAATGCAGGAGCTAAACCGAACCTTCTCCGTCCTGACCGGGATCGACCCCAAAAATCTCGATATCAAGGCCAAGGACCAGGAAGTGGTTAGCTTCAAGCGCACAAAAGCAGCTCCGGGGATAAAGGTTGATGTTGGGAACGGCGTTACACTTGAGATAAGTTTTGGGGATGGTAGGCCGGCGCTGGACTGGATCTATGCTGCCAACTTCTGCTCAAGCAGCAACAGCGTGTTTTTGGGTAGTTATGCCGGCAAGATCATCAATATCAACGAGAACGGAGAAGCACAGTACGTGATTGACGTGGGGAATATACCCAGAAAGATCCTGGAAATAGATAAATACCTGTATATCGCAACTGATACCAGGCTGTATGTTTTGGGTCCGGATTTGGAGCTGATCGAACTGATTGATCTGACGCTGGAAGGAGAGCTGATTGCAGTCAGAAATGGTTTCAACCTCGTAGCCGAGAAGAAGGTGTCTTTTCATACACGAGATGGCAAGGAAATCGGGGAGATCAAAACCAAACACCCTATCAGGGCGGTGTATGAATCGGGTGATAAGGTGATCGTGGAGAGCCGGCAGCACCGGGCTGTTGTTCAGGTATAACAGCTTTTAATATATTACTTGTTCTTGGGGATACACAGAAATATATTCACACCTGCACCACCCGTCATCCCTTGAGCATTTAGAAGGAACAGGCATTGAACTTAATGCATCGTCAATGGAGAATGCTTTCCCGTGCAGAGCCGCACAATCTTCACATGTTGAATAATCGGGGTAGCCGCCATAATTATTGACTTTAACGGTCTTGACGCTCCTTCTTTTCATCTCCTCAAGCGTTTCTCTTAGGCCTGCCTCAATGTATGGAGAGGGATCCCCACCCTCCCAGCTTGCAGCTCTTGACAGTTCATGGTAGGCCCGCACTTTATCCTCGGAAGAGCCCCTCGCGATAACCTCATCCAGGATGTTCCGCACCACATCAAAAAAGCTAGGTTCTACGGCTGTTTGTTTCTTGAGAGATTTCCTGGTTTGATCAAAATCGCGCTTTTTGACGTTGAGCGAAGAGAGAAACACCAGCCAATCTACTTGAAGGGCATCAAATTCCTGCAATAACTTTCCGTCTCGTACATACATGGTCTGGCCACATTCCGGGCATTTCTTCTTCCTTCTTGGGGCAGGAACCAGTTCGGCTTTACAGTAAGGGCAGAAGCCTTTCATGGAGAAGCTCCTTTAGGTGGATGATCTGTTTTATCGAAGACACTTGGAGTACAGCTTAAAGTGGCGTTGGGGATGACCATCATCCAGAAAAGAAGAATAAAGTAAAAGTGCAACTGACTATTAATCAGGCCCAGGGGGTTCCATTGTGTCCACGGGGGGATATAGCGTCCATTGTTTCCACAGAATCAAGTAAAAACACCCCCTTTTGTCCATTGTTTCCATTGTTTCCACCGTATTTGCACCCGAATTGCATCTAAGAAAGCGTTCGTCAAGGGGATCTTTCTTTTAAGGAAATTCAACAAACCGTAACCTCCCGAGATATACTCAATTGTCTCGTTCCAAGTCTTCCTATTCTTTTTTATTCAGGATATTCCTATCAACAACGAATTTGAGCCAATGCATCTAACCGTGCTCAACTTGAGACATTTCCTTCAAGCTGATCTTATATGAGATCAGGCACACCATACCATTCGGTTTATCCCAGGGGCCTCATTCACCAGATCGGTTTTTGATAACCAGCAGTTCGGTCAGGCTCCCTGTTCAACTATTCGTCGCTGTTCATATTCTTCATCGTAGGGTTGGTTTCTCTTCAGCATGTAGTAAACCACAGTCAATAACCGGCGCCCCACCGCCACTTTGGCTGCTCTCCTTCCAATCTTCCTGGCCAAATGCTCATACACTCCGTACCAGCGTGGACTGATCCGGCAGGCGGTCATCGCGGCACATACCATCGCAGTGCGCAAATATCGCGAACCCTGCTTCGAGATCCGACCATGCCTCACAACCGTGTCACTTTTATGCACTCTCGGTGTCAATCCGGCCCAGTTGCACAATGCCTTGGGCGAATTGAACCGGCTGATGTCCCCGACCTCCGCCAGGATTACCGCTGCTAGCAGTTTGCCTATGCCGGGCATACTCATCAAAATCTCAGCCTTCGGCTTCAGCTCCTCTGGCAGAGGAATATCCTTCGCCAATTCCTTGATCTGGGCATTCAACTGGTCGATCATTATTAGAGTCTCAAGGACCACTCGCCGGGATGTAGGACGCAGTTCCTTTTCAACCGTCTCCTGCAGCCAATCCCGTCCTGCGCGTCCGAAGAGATCCGTTACCGGGGAGAACAGATTGTATCCTGCCAGCACGGCGTGGACCCGGTTCTTCGCTCGCCGCCGTTCGTCTATCAACCATTCCCGGTAGCGCAGATGCTGCCGTAAATCACGGATCTCCTTCGGAGCGGCATAGGCGATGGGTAGAAAATTCAATCTTGCCAAATGCGCCAGCACTGAAGCATCGATCTGGTCCGTCTTCACCGCTGCTGCTGCGATCATCCGCACACCTTTGGCATGGGCCAGCTCCACACGATCTACATGCTTCTCTAAAAGATCATAGAAGAAGGGCCAGTTGCGGGTTGCTTCCATCACAGCATAAGTTTCTCTGGGTATATTTTTGGAAATATAGGTTGCCATCTCGGTGTTCTTCAGGCGCCGTTTATCGATCACCTCCCCCTCGGCATTCATCAGTACCAGATAGGTTCGTTTGAGATGTAGGTCAATTCCAAGGTAAAATGGATACATAGCGTTCCTCCTTTTGCTAAACTGGTTTGTCACTACTCTTAGTTTAGCACTACGGTAGGAACGCTTTCATAGTATCACCCAAAATCACCAAAAACACTTCGGCGACTCGGTCTTTCCTCAATTCAAGTCAAATTCTAATCTTGGGTTTTTACCATGTCCAAAGGACTCTGGACAGCTGATGCCCCCTTGTTCAGCACGTGGGTATATATCATCGTTGTCTTGACACTTTTATGTCCAAGCAGTTCCTGTACAGTTCGAATGTCATAGTTGTTCTCCAGAAGATGGGTAGCGAAACTATGTCGGAATGTATGTGGCGTTACTTGCTTGTGGACTCCAGCTTTCTTCGTAGCCGCCTTGATCCTTTTCCTCAAACTTGACCCATGTCTATGGTGTCTCCTAACGATTCCGGTCCGGGGATCCTTTGACATATTATCGGAAGGAAATACCCACTGCCAAGCCCATTCCTTGCCAGCATTAGGGTATTTTCTGGTGAGAGCATAAGGTAGCTCAACACCATTGACGTTGTTCCTCTGGTCTGTATCATAGATGACCATTACTCTGGTTAGCTGCTCCCGGAGTGGCTCTTGAAGTGATTGGGGCAGCATTGTGACGCGATCCTTGTTCCCCTTGCTATCACGAACCAAGATCTGAGATTGCTCAAAATCAATATCTTTTACTCTCAATCTCAACACCTCTGAAACACGAAGACCACTTCCATATAATAGTTTAGCCATTATTTTTATCTGACCAGTAAGGAAAACCAGAATCCTGTTTACTTCGTCAGGTGTGAGAACTGTAGGTAAATGCCTGGAGCCACGAGGGCGGAGTGTTTGTATCTCGCCGAGATCAATTTTCAATATATATTTGTACAGGTAAATAATTGAGTTTAAGGCTTGATTTTGTGTTGCTGGAGAAACCTTCTTTTTTACAGCAAGGTATGTCAGGAATTCTCCAATTTCTTCTTCGCCCATTTCCTTAGGATGTCGCTTTTTGTGGAACAGGATGAACCGTTTTATCCAACCGATATAGGTTTGTTCTGTTCTATAAGAATAGTTTCGTTGTCTCAGGGAATTGCGAACTTGATCAAGCAATTTAGGCTTGTCAGACATCTTACACCCCCGTTAGGTCTATACAAATCGCTTTATCCTCATTATATAATATATAAGCAGATATTTAGTCATTTTGACCGTTTAGTTGAATCGTTTGGTCAAAATGAGCGATATAAACAGGATGGCGCGGACGCTGGGATGCGCGCCGCACCATCGGGGCCGCGTATATACATTCACCGTCTGTCCGGCGCTTCACGCCGGCCATCCAGCGAATGCAGCGTACGGCGGTTGTCGCGGAAAAAACCGCGCCCCCCTCACCGCTGATCCGCGGCCCCGTTAGGTTTGTTTTTTGATTTACAATTACCTTAATCCCTATAGAGAGGTTATTTCATGGACTTATTAATATTCATTTTTATAAGCGGACTCGTTATATTATCAATTGTTTTAATACTCCGCCACAGATTACGTAAATTGGACGAGAATAAAAACGATGAAAACGGAGAAATTAACACCTTATCTAGATCAGCCCGTGATTACAAAATATTTAAGTGGCTTTTCTTTATAGCTGGAATTGGCTCAATAACTAATGGATTAATACGTGCAATAGGAATCATCTTGAATGGTGGGACAAATATCCAGGTTTGGGACGCTATTTTTAATACTTCTTTTGGAATTATCTACTTTATTTGTCTTTGGTTCTACAATAACCGCAATAAGAATGTAATTTGGATTTATGGGTTCTCAATTCTTTTATCAATTGGATATTCATTCGCAGTGGGGCGTGGATTCAATTATCCCATGGTAATAATTGGTGCATATTTTATTTACCAGCTCTTTAATCTGAGTAAGACAAATGAGCTAATTAATTAGGAAGCGATTTCAAACCTAACCCACACTCCACCCGACAGCCTACCACATGGGGCGATTTGACCTCTTGTTTCCCTTTATTGGTTCTTAATCTTTAATCATTAATTGCCCATCCGGCTGCGGGTGAGCTCATCCGTTATACGATAGGAGATAATAAGTAAATGGAAGCTCTTGGAATGCTAGCTGTTGCTTTATTTCCTACATGCCTTATACCTGTTGCGATCGGAATCATAATATTTGGTTATGTAAGATTCCACAAACGCAAATATTTGGAGAGCCAAAGCTTGGCCCGTATACTACTTATTTGTATTCTTGTAGCTGGATTATCCATGCTTGGCTACGTGGCAATGCTGTGGTTTCCAAGATAAGGATTGAATATAAATGCAAATATCACTCCTAGTTGGGTTAATTGTAGGTTTAATTTGTATTTGGCCTACATATCAGTATGGTTTTATTTGCTGCATTTCTCCGGTAGTATTTTCTGTGTTTATTGGTGGTTCAGCTGGTTTTCTGGCATCACGTCAGTCTAAAGCTGAATCTTTAAATCGTGGAGCTGAAACCGGAGCAATTTCATCGCTCATTGCTGGTGTAATTGCCTTAGCTGGATTTTTTTTCGAACAAATTTATAACTCTCTTCTAATGGATTTTGGATTTCCCCGCACTGGGAGTCGTCCTGGGCTTATTGAATTATCTAAATTTGCAATCGAAAATGATTGTCTTCTATTTATTCAAAGAACGCTGGTAAATTCAATCATGTCAATATTCTTGTTGGCTATTGTAGTAGCAGTTGGAGCTATTGCCGGACACTATCAGTCTCGTCAAAACCTAGATAGTAATCAAGGAAAACCTATCGTATAACCTCCGCTCCACCCGACCTGGTGACTCGGTGGCCTAAATATAATAAAGTTGTATTAGGCGGGCAAGCTCATCCGTTAGGCAGTAATTTCCCTCGTCCAATTCTCCCAAATCCCTTTCCCGTTGGGAGAGGGGAATGTGGAGGAATGTTATCTATTTTTCTCATATGAGAATTCAGAAATATATACTCCACCTCGTGGAACGGAGACTTTTATTTGATAGACTCTGATAGTCTATTGAGATGTTTTTACAGGGGAATTGTTTTATTATGGGGGCATGAACAAACAACGCACACTCACCTATACCCGAATCTGGTTGATCCTATTTTCAGCCGCACTGATCCTGGCAGGAACGACCGCCATCTTCCCTAGGGAGGGACTACGGTTGCTGAGCCCGCTCTTCTTACAGGGATCCATCTTGGCTTCCATATGGCCGTCTATGTCGCAATGGCTGTCCCTAGTCCAGCAGGCCGTCGAAGAGACCTATGATAAATATCCGTTCCTCGCCTATGGATACGACTGGCTTGCCTTCGGTCATTACATCATCTCCATCCCCTTCATTATGGCCATACGTGACACACGCCTGATTCCGTGGGTCATCAATTACGGCATCGTTGCCTGCGTCACTGTGCTTCCGTTTGCAATAGTGTTCGGTGCCATACGGGAAATCCCCCTTTTCTGGATAGGCGTAGACACATTATTCGGCATCGGCGGACTGATTGTGTTGTTCTTCCTCCGCAAACAGTTCAATGCGCTGGGTTCTACCTAGACAAACCGGATTCACGTCAGTAGAGAAATTTGTTTGACAGCTCCTGCCGTTCTCATGCACGCGCCCCAGGGTTGGATCAATGTAACTATGGAGTGTAGAAATGCGAATACTGTTGATCAATCCACCTCATTCATCGATTGGTAGCCGACTGGCCGGGGAACACCTACCTCCGCTCGGGCTGCTCTCCATCGGGGGATCTCTGATCGATAGGGGTTACGAAGTGCGATTGCTGGATGCTGACTACTTCCCGATGAGAAGTGGGGAAATTCTTACTGAAGTCATGAAGTATGATCCCACCCTCGCAATGTTCGGGCATTCCGGCTCGACATCCGCGCAGCCTGTCATTTCAAGGATTAGCAGGCTAATTCGAAAGGAAAACAAATCGATCAGGATCATCATCGGAGGGGTTTTCCCTAGTTATCACTGGCGTGAGATTCTGGAAAAAGATCCACAGATCGACTGCATCGTCTGCGGTGAGGGCGAAGAAACCACCGTAAACCTCGTCGAAGCCATCAAAAGCGGATCCCCCCTGGAACTGGTCAAGGGGATTGCGATCCGATCGAATGGCACGCCAGTGAGAACCCCCCCAGCACCAATCATCGAGAATTTGGACGCATACCGAGTGGGTTGGGAACTAATGGGCGGACACAATTACACATATTGGGGAAATAAAAAGGCGGTCGTCATCCAGTTTTCGCGGGGTTGCCCGCATTCCTGTAGTTACTGCGGACAGAGATTATTCTGGAGAAAATGGCGCCACAGAGACCCTCAATTGCTGGCCGACGAGATCGCAATGCTCCACAAAAAATATGGTGTGGAGGTAATTAACTTTGCAGATGAAAATCCGGCAGCCGATAAGGAAGCATGGAGGGAATTTCTGAAAGCCCTGATCCGCAAGAAACTTAAGTTGATCCTGGTCGGTTCTATCCGCGCGGACAGCATTGTGCGCGATGCAAACCACCTGCATCTATATAAAAAGGCCGGGTTCGAAAGGTTGCTGCTCGGAATCGAGAACTATGACGAGACCATTCTGGAGCGAATCAACAAAAAGGCCTCGACTATCGTGAACCGCGAAGCCATTCAATTGTTGAGAAGGAATGATATCCTTTCGATGGCTACTTATGTAGTGGGCTTTGGCGAGGAGAGGACGCGGGATTTTATTCGCAGCCTCAAGCAGCTACTCGCTTACGATCCTGACCAGATCCAGCTCCTGTATGTGACGCCGCACAAGTGGACGCCCTTTTTCGAGGAGGTCAAGGGAACGCGAATCATTCAACCTAATCAGGAGAAATGGGACTACAAGCACCAGGTTTTGGCGATGGAACACTTAAAGCCGTGGAGAGTGCTCTTGTATGTCAAGCTTATCGAGGGAATCATGCAGCTGCGACCAAGTGCGCTGAGAAGGCTCTTCCTGCACCGGGATGCCAGGCTACGTGCTGCGATGCACTGGTACACAAACATAGGACGCAAGGTCTGGTTCCACGAATGGCTCGAATTCATCTTCAAAGACAGACCTCAAAGTCAAATGAGCAAATTAAGTGAATTTTGGCGATAGCGCATTCTGTAGTTACATATTGACCCAATCTGGGATGAACCGACTGAGTTTGAAACTGACAATTACCTGAGTAATTGTTAGTGACCTTTCGATTTAAGTCAGTGAGTTTGGCGATCTGAATCCCTGCCCAACACAGCGTGCACTTGACTGGTGGGATTCTCACGGTTAAATGAAGTTATTCCTGGATTGAGTGAATACCACTATAATGAACATAGCCCACACCCGCCCACCAGCAAGTAACGCAGACCGGTTGGGCATCATAATAAATTTCAAAAGGGCGCAATGAAAATCAAAGAAAACTTCACTTGGATTTTGTTTCTTCCGCTTCTTCTCGCGTGTGGTCTTTTTTCCTCGCCTCCAACTCCATTTCCCGCGAACTCATACATAGAAGGATTGTGGGTTCCATCGAAATACACCTTAGAGTTCATGGATCAATCTGGGTATGAGTTCGAAATACATAGTATCGAGTTCTTGCCCTATGGTATCGTCATAATGACAAATATTCCTAAAGCATGGATATTCCAAGAAGAAACATCTAGCATGGATTTTTATTCAGGTAACGGAATTTGGTCTTTATCAAAGCAAATGGTAACAACTATGGGAGAGATACAACCAGTTGTAAACGTATACGAATCCGGTGGGGAAGACGCAACCATTGAATTTGGGACAGTATTAGAATATTTAGAATTTATTCCCGCGAATAATCCAAAAGAAGTAAACTGGGTGACATTTCAAAAATGTTATCCTCATTTACACATCACAGACGATTTGTTAGAACCATTAGTTAAGGCTCTGAGTCAATCACCCCGTGATACTTTTGGATTTTCCCCAATAACTATTGAAGACCGAATTGAGATAAATGGCACTCTTGGTGAAGATGATATTTGGCTGAATGCATACAACGATTTTTCATCTCACGGAATATTCTTTAAGCTAAATAATCATGAATATATTTGGATACATGAATCAGAGTCTTTTAAAGGCCCTGAAACATGGAGGGATTCTGATGGAGCGACATGGGAAGAAACAATTTATCTTCAATATCAAACAGAAGATATAAATGGTGGTCCCATAAATGACCTGATGGTTGACTACATCGGTCATGATCAGAGACTTCTTAATACAACAGACAATTGGTATTTAAGTAACAATATTGACAGTGTTTTACCTATAATTGAAGAATGGCGGGAATGGAGAGCCAATGAACCGCCTTCTTCACAAGCACTCTGCCCTTGATGTCCAACACAACGTGCACGTAACTGGTGGGATTCCTGGTGAATAAACAACTTGACTCTGGCTGGAAGGTTTACCGCTACCATTAATATAGTCCACGCCCACCCACCAGCAAGTAACGCAATCCGTTAGCACAATAATGCTTTCTTCACATTCATATTTTCTTAAAGGAGGCAGGGAGAATGGAATTCCAAGAGCCACAACAAGTTTGCCCAATCTGCTCCAGGTCAGAACATATGCACAAAGATGTTAAAACTCTATATTAGGTATCTTGCAGAATCGTGCGAAAATGTACGGAGTTGGAGAATGCTTTCAGTGCGTCGTTTGAGGGATAAAGCTATCCAAATAGTGAGCAATTCTGGCGTCTGGCAAATTGAATATTGAAAGGAGATCTAAATGCTCGGTCGTTCCAACTGAG
>SDBS01003269.1_pt1 | contig 15897 bp, 12 predicted proteins | sample 2277091 | NCBI WGS metagenome assembly SDBS01 (sample SAMN10404972, study PRJNA504765) | marine sediment metagenome | isolation source: marine sediment core GS10_PC15, 163 cmbsf | place: Arctic Ocean: Southern Knipovich Ridge | collected 2010 | reverse complement strand
ATTAAATTCTAATAAACCTGCAGTTCTTGATGTGGACATAGCTTTTGAAACTCCTATTGCAATGAAGGTAATCGGTCTTTATAAAAGGAGTAAAGGTTTGTATGGAAAATAAGTAATTCTATATATTCCTTGGTTCATTCTTAATTTATTCAAGGAGGTTAAAAAAAAATGGGTGAAGAAAAATTTTTAGAAGGAAAGGTAGCTTTAATTACAGGAGCAGGGAGCGGTTTTGGACGAGAAATGGCACTTGCTTTTGCTGGAAAAGGAGCTGATTTAGTAATAAATGACATAAATCTGCAAGGTCTTGAGGAAACAAGAGAAATAATTTTAAAAGATTATAGCGTGAATATATTACTAGCAAAGGCTGATATTTCAAATTCAGTTGAAGTTAATAACATGGCCAAACTAGTTTTTGAGAAAGTTGATAATGTTTTTATTATAGTAAATAATGCTGGTATTGATGGAGGTTTATACACAGCTTTAAAAGTTAAAGAAGAAATCTATGATAAGGTCATGGGAGTTAATGTAAAAGGAGCTTGGAATGTTACAAAAGCATTTTTTAGAAGAATGAAGCGACAAAAACAGTTTAAACCTGTAGTTGGAAAAATTATCAATATTGCTTCTTGTGCAGGTACACCAAATGGTCTTAATCCTTTTCTTGGGATCTATAGTGCTAGTAAGGCCACACTTATAGCTTTTACAAAACTCTGGGCTCTTGAGCTGGGTAAATCTAGAATAACTGTAAACGCTATATCTCCGGGTGTATTTTTAACGCCAATCTATAACAACGATCCAAAATTAATTCGACAATTCCTTGATTCAAGAGGTGTAAAAATTCCTATTGATAGAATTGGTGAATCAAAATGGGTGGCTGATTTAGCTTTATTTCTCGCTTCTCCTACTGCTGATTATATTACAGGTCAGAACTTGATTATCGATGGTGGAATGACCATTTCTATTAACAAATTATGAGAAATATGGAAAGAAAAGCCTAAATTTAATTATTTTATTTTATTTATTGATTCTTTCAATATGAGCTCAAATTTTTCTAATATAAATTCAGCGTCTTCTTCGGTGATAACTAGTGGTGGTTTTATTTTGATGACATTTAGCATTAGTATTTTACCCGTTCCGGATAATATTGGCATACTCGAACCTAAGTATAATCCATGATTAGGAGCTAATTTAAGTATTTCTTCAGTGAGTTCTGTATGTGGTTCTCTTGTATTTTTATCCTTAATCATTTCTACTCCAATAAATAATCCGGGACCTCGAATATCACCTATTACTTCGTATGTCTCCTGCATTTCTAATACTCTCTTAGTAATTTTGTTCCCCATTTTCTCGCAATTCTCTCCTAATTTTTGTTTCTCAATTACTTTAATTGCCGCTAAAGATGTAGCCATCGATATAGGCGAAGAACTGAAAGTAGTATGTTCTTCAGCAGGAGAAAACCTCTTCTTGATTTTGGATGTCGCTACTAATACTCCTAATGGGAAACCCCCACCTATTCCTTTTGTAAAAGTCATCATATCAGGAGAAACGTCAATGTTCAGCTCTTTTTGGTACCGTTCTGTAACCGTAAAATATTTTCCAGTTCTCCACATACATGTTTGGCACTCATCATAAATCAAAAAAACTTTCTCTTCTTCACAAACATCTTTTAACTTCTTTAAGAATTCTGGAGGGGCAGGAATATGTCCTCCAGGGCCCTGAATTGGCTCAAGTATTACTCCCGCCATTCTCTTCGGTGCCATACCCTTAATATAATTTTCAATGATTTTAAAACATTCTAAATTGCAATTGGGATCTTTATTACCATATAATCCTTCTGAATAATTCCACATACATCTATAACAATAAGGGAAATTCATGCGAGAAAAATGCTCCGTTCCCCAAGGATAAAATCTACTGATTCCGTGAAGAGGATGAGACGCACTCCCAGTCGCTAGAGTTGAACCATGATAACCACGCCAGAATACACCAAAATGATCTGCCCCTCTAGAAGCGATCATTGCTAACTTCATTGCCGCCTCGTTTGCTAAACCTCCTCCTTCACAATTTAATGCTATTCGTCCTCCTTTGAGTTTTCCTGGAACTAATTCTGACAATTTATTGCACAATTTAGCTCTTGCGGGAGTTAAAACATTGTAACGTACATGAGTTAACCTCTTCATCTGTTGATAAGCGGCATAATTAACATCAGGGTGTGCAAACCCTAAAGCCAACGCCCAATTCATAGAGGTTACATCTAGTATTTCTTTTATATTTCCTTCATTGTCTTGAACTTTAACCCAAGCTGATCCAGGTTCCTTTGCTTCAATTACAGTCAACCTTTCGATATAATTATTCAATGAATGTTTTTCAAATTCCAAAACTTCCTCTTCATTAATTCCGGACGAAATTCTTTCTAATTCTTCTTTACTTAATATTTTTGGTTCAATTTCATTCATAATTTTAATTTATATGTTTTATTTTATATAGTATTATTACGAAAAATAACTTTATAAGATTTTTTTATCTCTTAAATAGCACTATAGCTAATTAACTAATATTATCTTTAAAATTTAATAGGTAAAGAAGAAGAAGGTAAAAATTTATTTCCCTCGACCTTTATTTGCTCTAATACTAGGTCGAGTTTTTTCAGATCCCCATCCTTTCTTTCGTAGGCCTCGTGATTTCTTTCCAGCAGAAGTTAATCCCCTTGTAACTCTTTTATTATGCATAGGTTCACATATCCAATTTACATTAGGGTCGGATTTAATAACCGGATGAGATGGATCCACTAAAATCACTTCATAATACCAGTGTTTACCATCTGAATATATTTTATAAGAATTTAACACTTGCATATTGGGGAACTTTCTTTGTGTTCGCTCCTCTGCAATCCACTTTAGGTTCTTTCCTGTTGTAAATTTATTTACACCCATAGCTCGTGGTTTTCTGCCACGTTTCGGTCTTACTTTATGCATTCCTCCTTTTCTAATACGTGCTCTAACCATAACAAATCCTTGTTTTGCTTTAAAACCCAAAGATCTAGCTCTATGAATTTTAGTAGGATGTTCAATTCGTTGAATTGACCGTCCTTTTCGATATTCAATTCCCCGATACCAATGTGGTGTTTTATAGCCTCTTTCGTGTTTTTCGAATGTTTCCTTTACAAAACTATATCCAGACTTCATGACTCAAAAATCATCTGTATTATTATTATTATAAATACTAATTTAATGTAATTCAAAAATTTTATTATTTTAGAGTTTATGTTAAAAATTATATGCTTTTTTTTAAATAGGCTGTTATTTTTTCGGCTATTAATGTACTAGCTCGAATTTGGGTTTCTACAGTTTGGCTTCCTATGTGTGGTGTCAGAATTAAGTTATTCTCGCAATTTGATAAATTCATGTCCGCTAAAGGTTCTTCTCTATAAACATCTAAAGCCACACCACCAATTTCCTTATTTTTAAGTGCATTAATTAATGCTTCTTCATCAACAAGTTCTCCTCGGGCGGTGTTGATTATAATTGTATCTCTATTCATTAATTTTATTCTCCTCTCGTTAATTGTTTTTTCTGTTTTAACTGTGGCAGGTATATGTAGTGATATAATTTGAACCTCTTGTACCAACTCGTCAACAGAATTATGCACTTTATATCCCAATTCTTGAGCTTTTTCTTTTGCTCCTTGATCAACATCATAAATACTAACTTCCATTTCTAAAGCTGCGGCTTTTTTAGCAACTGTTTGACCAATATTGCCAAAACCTATTAATCCTATCTTCTTTCCCATCAATTGATAACCCATACAATCATTTTTACACCATTCACCACAGTGCATTGTCCGATCCGCAATTGAAATATGCCTAACCAAATTAAGCAATAACCCTATGGTTAATTCCGCAACTGAAACTGAAGGTGCTTCAGGAGTGTTTAATATTGTTATTTTTAATTCTTTTGCTTTAATTAAATCTACATTATCCAATCCAACACCAGCTCTCCCAATTATTTTTAAATTCCTGGCTTTTTCTAATATCTCTGCAGTTAATTTTGTTCTAGACCGTATTACTATAGCATCATAATTTTCAATTTCATTTTTTAAATCACTATGATCTATAGAAAAATTTTTTACGACTTCAAAACCATTATCTTGAAGTATTTTAATACCTTCTTCTCGAATTTTATCTGAAATTAGTATTTTCATTTAAATTTATAAGAAATAATTTTATTATTTTAATTAACTTATTTTAATCAGTTGTGTCTTTTAGGTTTATCTGCTTTCGGAGGTGGAGTATTCATGAAAAAATCTAATGAAAAAGAAAAAGAGGTAGTAAATTCAGAAAAGGAAATTTTGCATGTTAATAATGAAGATAGGGAGTTAGAAGAATTTTTACCTCATTTGATGGAAGAGATTTCAAATAAAAAAAAAGCTTTGAAAATAAACTCAGTTAATTATGAAATTGAACAAACAGATAACAAATCACCTCAAATTGATATAAGCCCAGAAGAATTAATTAATCCCGGCGTTATTGACTTTATAAGAAGATGTACTACTAAAAAAGACGCTTTTGAAATTTTAGATTACTGTTTGAAAAGAAAAGAACTAACTTTGGAAGAATATAATAAATATAAAAATCAAATCAGTTTAGAAGGGGGTTTAAAGAAACTAATTGATGAATGTGGGGGTATAAAAAACCCTGGATACTATGAGAGAAAATATTACAAAAAAGACTTTAATCTCCAAAAATTTAAAGGAAATAAATATTCTTAATTCAAATTTAGAACTAAATTTTTAAGAGAGAATTATTCGAAAAAATGTGATGATCTTATGACAAATAGAACTATGCTCTTAGTAATGATTCTTGTCGCCCCAATCTGATTTTTTCTCGTCTTTCTCTTTTTCCAAATATGTATTTTATTTTTTTTTTTAGAAATATTTCAGAATTTTATTTTGACTTAATTTCTAAATGTTTTTTAAAATCATATCCTTTTTCTGCTAAAAAGTACTCATCATCAATTTTTTTAATGAGTGCTAAATCAAGTAAAACGGGGATACGTCCTTTAATACATGAAAGGGGAATCCCAGAAAATAATTTTATTGTAAAAAAACTTTTCGCCCCTTTATCAATTGCATATAAAATTTCAATTCCCATATTCCCAAGTAGATATTTTAAATCTTCTTGAGATACTTCTTCTTTTGACATTATCTCAATTTAAATGTTTTATTTTAATTCCTTGGCAACGTCTTCACTTAAATGATGTTCGCAAGGATTGCTCAAGTTGGTGTATTTGCGAATTTACCTTAAAGTCGGGTGTATCTCTTAAAAAGTTCGCAATATCCTATTTTATTATTATTAACTATTCTAATGCGATCTTGTCTTAATAAAATATTCTTATCAAGAAGTCCTAAAAAAATTAGAATATTTTTATTCTTATCAATTATAAATATGGTTTGAGGAATCAATCTTTTATTAGCTAATTAATTTCATTAATAGAATAAAATTTTTTTAAAAATAATAGTTTGTTATTTTTCGGAAGATTCTTTATTAACGTTAGATGTTGAATCCTCTGTTTTTTTTGAAGTTTCTTTTTTTATACCTCCAGAAGATAAATCTTCATGAAATCTGTTGATCTTAGCTTTTTTTGTTTTATATTCTCCTTTATCTCTAACGTCTTTAAGAATGTCTGCCATCTCTTTTTGTTGAAATACAACGCCTGATTCGTATTTATTTGCGATAATTGGTTTAGATTCCTTAGTTAACAATTTTCTCAGGTATTCAGGAAAGGCAGTTGTAATTTGTAAATTTGTTTTTAAGACAATATATCTTTCATTTTTATATTTCAATTCCTCAATAACTTCTTTTTTCTTTAATAAATCTATTATTTCAATTGATTTTGCTAATTTTCCTTTTGAAACAATAGGTAATTGATCCCTTGGGATTAGCCCATCTCTCAATTTTGAAAGAATTTTATATATTTTAGGATCTGACATTAATTGAAATAAAGTTAAAGAATCCTCTTTTAACTCCTCTTCTCCTTTATTTTCATAATTACTAAAATATTCTAAAACTTTAGGTAGCAGTAAATCAAATAATTCGGGAGTGTCATCAATATATTCAATTACACTTCCCGGAGGAATCCTCTCAGCATTTACTTCTTTTAATAAAAGTACATATTTTTGGATGCGACCAATCTCATTTATAAAAATGAATCGATTTTCTTCTAAAGTTTTCCGCATTTCAGCAAAATTTATATCTGGAAATTTCTCATTAAACCATTCTTTTAATTCTTCCAAAGCTATTGGTCCTTTTGATAACCTTGCTAAGGTAAAAAAGATATGTTTTTTATTTAGAATATAAGCAATATTCTCTTCTTCTGTTCTTTCTTTAATACGGTCAATTATATCCTGATGTAACTTTTCTACCCATGTTTTTATCATTGAATTATTTTGCATTATGCTTGCTCGATCAACTTCATCAGAATAATTTGGTTCGTTTATATAAAAGGCCGTATGTATTTTCTCATTAGATGATAATTTCTTCGAAAACTCCCTAGACAATGTAGATACAATTTGTTCCATTTCTGGATTTGTTTGTTGTTCAAAAATTATTGATATCATCAACATTTCCTTGTTCCCGCGAGCCCAATCAGAATGGATCTCAAAATAATAGTTCATTGAATTTAAACTTTCAAATGAATGAGTAAAAAATCCCTCCGTAAAAGTTTGATCCATGATATTTGCTATTCTAATTGATAAGCTCTCATCTAACTTACCTTCAGGATACGAATAAAATACGAGAGGGCCGATCTTTCGGTGAAAATGACATAAGGCTACAATTATTGTCAATCTAAGATTCTCCAATAAAAATTAATGGAAATATATTTGATATATCTTTTTTGAGTTGTTTATGGTTATCATAAACTAATAAACTAATATTAAAGATCATATATTCTTAGGAATAAATAAATTTATCTTATCAAAAAGATTTGGAATTTGATGGAATAAATTATTAACACTGATTTATTCTAGTTTATTGTACAATATTTTCAGTATAGATATGAGCCCCATAAAATTGGTAGGATTTGATCTTGATGACTGTCTTTTTGATTCTACAAGACTCTCTGAAAGAGCAAGAATTAAAGGAATAGACGCCATGATTGATCTTGGATTAAATATTAACCGGGAAGATGCTTTAAAAATGATTCAAGAAGTAGTTAAAGAATATGGCTCTAATTCCTCTAAACACTATAATTATTTTATTCGAAGATACAATCGACTTGAGGATATAAAAGATCCAATTTCATATTCTAATCAATTTAAATTTATTACCGCTGCTGTAATGGCATATCATAAGGAGAAAATTGATTTCATAAAATTATACGATGATGTTGAACCCTGCTTAAGAAAATTAAAAAATTTGGGGCTCAAATCTGCGATAATTAGTGATGGTATCCCCTTAAAACAATATGAAAAAATTTTAAGATTAGGAATTGATAAATTAATAGATTTAACTGTAATTTCAGACGAAATTGGAATAAGAAAGCCAAATCCTAAATTGTTTGACTTTTGTCTAAAAAAATTTGGAGTTGTTGGACCCGAAGCAATGTATATAGGTGATAGAATTGATAAGGATATCATTCCCGCTCTATTAAATAACATCCACTCAGTTTATATACACCGAGGTGGAAAATACGATACATTTAAAACAGGTGTTCAAATACCTGAAGGAACTAAACCTGATCATGAGATTTCTGACTTAAATGAAATTTTTGAGATTATTAATCTAATAAATAAATTAGAAATGTCCAATAAATAAGATGAAAATTGCCTGCATTCAACCAAAACTACTACAGAATAGAGAAAAGTGTTACACTGAGATTGAACAAATATTAAATAACCTGTTGAAGAGTACAGAATGTGATCTAGTTTGCTTACCAGAACGATGGGTACCATTTTTGAATAATTTCCCACAAAATCTTCAAGATGAAAGGGGGGAAAATTATAATTTTATCAAAAGTTTGGCAAAAAATTATCAAGTAAATTTTTTATCAGGAGGTATCTGGGAAAAAAGGGGAAACGCGAGAAAACCAAATATAACATGTTATTACTTTAACAAGAACGGAGAAGAGATTGGACGGCAAGATAAAATTCATCTTTATGGGATGGAACAAGAAAATTTTGAACCGGGATATAAATTAAACTTGTTTAAAATTAAGAGTTATCTTTTTGCGATACTAATATGTTTTGACATGGCATTTTATGAAACTCCTCGTTTAGCTGCGGAAAATGGTGCCGATTTACTGCTAACTCCTACTCAAATAAGAGAAAATGGAATGGAAAATTGGAAAATTTATCTACAAGCTCGAGCCCTTGAAAATAGAATACCCATCGCTGCTTGTAATACATATGGAAATATGCTTGGGATAAACTATCTTGGAAATAGTAAAATCTTGTCGTTTATTAACGGTTTTATATCCCCGTCTAAATTGAGAATAGTTGAGGCTCCTATTCATTCAAGAGGGTTTGTTTTTGATGATATAGATTTAGAATTTCCCCGAAAATTGAGAAAAATTAGGCTAAATGAAAAGGTTGATATAAATAAAATTGAAGTTAAAGTAATAAAGTAAGATATCTAAAGGAGTTTCAATCATTTTATTATAAAATTTCATTATTTCTGTTTAATCATTCTCACGAGCAGTTTTTATATTTTAAAATAAAATATAAATTAAGATGAAAAAATCTTTTTATTATATCTCGGTATTTCCTTTTAACCACTCTCACGAGCAGTTCTTAAAATTTAAAATAAAAAAAGAATTCAAGAACTGAAAAAATATTTTACATTTAGTGACCTCCCACTCTCCGTGGTATTTAAATACTTCAATTTAAAAATTTTATTAAAAAATAGAGTTTAAAATAAATGATAAGTAATAAGAATAATATTGTTGGACCAAGAGCTTTATTCGATCCAAACTATATTCCACCAAAACTTCTATTTAGAAAAAAAGAAGAAAATGCACTTTTTTCAATTTTAAACGATGGCATTACTGATGATTTTTCTTTAAATATACTATATCAAGGTATTCAAGGCATCGGGAAAAAAGTAATAGTGAATAAAGTCTTAAAAGATCTGTCAACTCAGCATGAAGCAACAGTTAATTTTTATACAATAAGCATTGATTGCAAAGAAAAGAGTTCTGAAGAAATATTAATCTCATTAATATCTGAGTTAAATAAATTCACTACTTCAAGTATAAATTTTAATTCCATTCTCAATTCTAAATCTCCTCAGATGTGGAAAACGTTTATAACCTTATGTAAAAAAGTGAATAAAAGCATTATTATAATTCTAAATAACACAGAGGCTTTAAAATCTGATTTATATAAAAAATTATTACATCTAAAAGATTTAAAGGTTACTTTAATTTCTACAATCAATAAGATCCTTCGACCATCCTCTTTAGAGGTTTTATCCGAATTTGATTTAAAGAAAAAATTGGAGTATTTTACATACAAAGAGCTACTTAATATTTTAGATCAACGTCTTTCTCTAACATTTTCTCATGAAATTAATCGAGAAGTATTAGAATTCATTTCTGATCTAATATTTGAACATTATGTTCCGGTTCCGGGCAAAGGAATAGATATTCTTAGAGAAATTTATCCCTATATTAAATCCCACAAAAATATTGAGCATCACAAAATGCTCGAAATTTGTCAAAATGAGTTTGATTCTTACCAATCCGATGAATTTAGCATGCTAACTTATATTTCTGAAGAAGAACTATTGATAATCATTTTTTTGGATAATCTTTCTAACTACTTCTTAAAAAATTTAAATTATTATATCTCTTCAGATGAATTAAAAGAGTTATACGATATCTCCTGTGAATCTCTTGAATATGAAAAAGATTTGGGTGAATTTATTGGAATAATTCAAAAAATTCAACAATTGGGAATTCTAAGTAATTCTAAGAAATCAGATAAAGAAAAAACTAATAATACTTCCTTGACTTCAAAATTCTTCTTCATGAATATTAATCCCTATCAATTAAATGCAATGGTTGATAGCATTTTTAATTCAAAAATTAATTAATTTTTATTTTAATTTTTTTTTAGAGGAGAAATTAATTAGGTAAGATTAAATCAAGATTCTATTTTGGAGAGTTTATGTTAATTTTGTACCTAAAAAAACATTTAAACATGTAATTACTCTTTAATTTTAATAATGGTTGACAAAAAAGAAAAGGAGATCTAATTTGACCTTTATAAAAAAAATCTCAATGACAGGTTTCAAATCTTTTGGGGACAGAACTGTAACAGTAAAATTAAGTAGTGGTTTTACTTGTATCGTAGGTCCAAATGGAGCTGGTAAATCTAATATTATTGATGCGTTATGTTTTGCTTTAGGTCGACTAAGTAAGAAAACTATGAGAGCAAAAAGCTTAGAAGATCTCATTTTTGCTGGCTCACGAGGAAAAAATCCTTCGAACAGAGCAATGGTAACACTACATTTCGATAATAGTGAAAATATTTTCCCTGGTGGGACGGAAACTGATTTTATTATCTCAAGATCCATTAAAAGAGGTGGAGGGGGTGGTTATAAAATGAATGGAAAAAAAGCCACACGCCAACAAATTCTTAACGCTTTAGCCGCTGCGAACGTAGATCCAGACGGAAGCAACCAATTTGTACTTCAGGGAAAAATAGTTGAATTAACTCACATGAATTCAGAAAATAGGAGAAAATTCATAGAAGAATTAATCGGCCTTCAAAAATATGATGAAATGAAGGATGCTACTTTGAAAGAGCTAGAAAAAGCTGAAAGAGATTTAGGACAATTTGAGGCTATCTTTAAAGAGGTCTCTGCTCAGCTTAGAAAAGTTGAAAAAGAAAAAAATGATGCTCTTGCATGGAGAGAATTGGAAGAAAAAATAAATCTTTATAATGCTCAATTGATTGCCTTGAAGATTTCAAAACTTCAAAGTGAAGAAGAAGATTTAGAAAAAAAAATTGAAGTTACCCGTAAGATCATTGAAGAATTCGAAGAAAAAATAAGTAGGCAGGAAGAAGTTTTAAAACAGGAATCTCTTGTAATGGATAATATTCAAAAAACTGTATCTGAAAAAGAAAATGAAAAAGAAGCAATAAACGAGGGTATAACACAATTAAAAACACAATTATCATCAAACAAAACAACTTTAAATTTAGCTAGAAAATCTATGGAAAAGATAACAAAAGATAAAGAAAATTTAGAAAATTTGCTGATGAAGCTTGATGATAATCAGACTTTCGACTCTTTAATTGAAAATTTATCGAAGGAAATATTTGAAAAAGAAACTCAAATTGAGGCAACTAAAAATGAAATAGAAAACCGGCAGCAAAATCAAGGTGAGTTGGATATTGAAATTAAGAAAAATGAAGATGAAAAATCTGGTTTTAAAGCAGAAATTTCTAAACATAAGCAAAATATCTCATCTAATAAGGCTCAAATTAAAATGCTTAAAGTTAATATAAAAAAGAATGAAATTAAGAAAAAAAACTTAGAAGATGAATTGTATAATTTAAAGGGAGACGCTGAAACTATAGATGACGCTATCAAGGAAGTAAAGGAGTTAGAAAATGAAATCAGAAAAAAAATTGAGGATTTGAAAACTAATATATCTCAAGAAAATCAAAAACAAAGAGATATAGAAAATAATATTAGTTCGAACCAAGAAGAAAAAAATCTATTGATTTCTAAATTATCAGATCTAAGAGCGACGTTATCCTCATTAAATACAGAGATTAAAATGAACAAGGAGACTATTGAAGATTTAACAAAAAAAAAATCAGAAACCCAAGAAAAAATTAAAGAATTAAGTAAGGGAAAAGACACTCAGGAAGTTTTTAAAGAACTGATCAATAATAAGGCAAACATTAACAAAATTCTATTTGAATTAAAAAGCAAATCGAAACAAGAAGAATCTAATTATAGAAAAAACGAACAAAATTTAGAATTAATTAATATGAAAAAGGAATCACTCGAATCTGAAATTTCTGATAATAAAGGGAAAATTTCCAACTTGAATACTCAGTTAAAAATGCTTAAAAAAGAATTAACAAGTTTACAACGAGAAAAACTTAATTTAGATTTGAATAAAAAAACTTTAAGTTCTAATATTTTAAAAACAGATAAAAATGTAGAAAATCTAAACTATAAAAAGGAGAATATTCAGGGACGTTTAACCGAACTTTCTAACGAAAGAAAATTTTTAGTTGAGAAGATTGAAAATAGTGAAAATGAATATGATAAAAATAAAGATGATATAACTGGAATACTCCAAATTTTAAATATGTTAACCCAAAATATAAATGTATCCGTTGAGACCATTAAAGGAACAATACAACAGTCAAATGCTGAAGCGATTGAAATTTCAGCTGATGATTTTAAAAAATTCATACTTGATATTCTTGATATAATGAAAACTGTTAAAGGAATAAGTTCATACACTGATGATACAGCTGAAATATCTCAGCCTCTCAGTTCAATCCTTCAAACTTTAGATTTATTCACAGATAATGCGGATTCAACAATAGAACAGCTCATAAATAAGGTAAAAGAATCTGCTGATATAGCAATCCAAGGATCTACTATGAACTTTGATAGTTTTGTTCAAGATTTAATGGAAATCCTCGAAAATGTTCATTTATCATTAAGAAAATTGACATTGTCTAAGAGTCAAGAATTATATAAACAATTAGATGAAATATCAAGTAATTTAAAATCACAGGATAACGATTTAAATATTGTAGATAAAAAATTAACAGAAATAAATATTCAAAACAAATATGAATCTGAAAATTTAAAGGCTTCAAACTTAAGAATTGAATTTGTTAATAAAAGAATTCTTGAATTAAATGATAAAGTTGAGAAATATAATCAAGAAATAATGAATAGAGATAATATTATAAAAGAAAAACAGAAGGAATCTGAAATATTAAATCTAGAAATTGTAAAATTCAATGATCTTAAAGATAAATACTGGGTTGATAATTCAAACATTCAAGATGCAATTGATGAAAAACAAAGTGAATTAGACGAAATTCAAGAAAAACTTCAAGAACTTCAAGGAATTAAAACACTTTTTGAAAATATTGAAGAAATTGAAAATATTGTAAAGGAATTGACTCAAACAATAGAAAAAAAGAAAGATTTGATATTAAATATAGAAGAAAGTATAAACGGAGTTTTGACAGAACAAAATTCACATCAAAGTAAAATTGAAAATCTTAAGAATAAAAAGGAAAAATTCTGGGAAATTACTGAAGAATTACAAAAAGAAATTGATGATGAGAATGTTAAATTGGAAGAAACTATTGATCATCTTAGAGCACTTGAGAATATTATGAGAATAATCAATTCAATTGACGAAATAGAAAAAGAAATTTTAGAAGCCAGCAAAGATATCGATTCGTGTAATAAAGATATACAAAATTTTAAAACGCAAGTCGATGAAATACAGAAAAGAGTAGATAACAATCAAAAAATTATAGAAAATTTAAGAGATGACAAAAATAAAGAGTTAAATTCGCAAAAAGAAGCTCAAATGAATTTAAATAGATTAAATAAAGAATTACAAAGTATACAGGGAAGATTAAATGAGATTAATAAAAATAAAGAAAGAGAACAACAAATTGAAACATTTAGTGAAGAAATTAAAAATACTGAGAAGGAGATTGGAACAGTAATAGAAGATATAGAAAATTTAGAAAAGAAACTTAATACTGAACTTAAAATAAAGGATACAAAACAGGTAGAAATTGATAACTCTATTAAAGAAAAGGACGATTCTTGGAAAAAGCAAAAAAGTTATCAAAAAACTCTAACAGAATTAAAGTCTGATTTATCAATGGAGAATTCCAAATTAAATAATTTCGATACTAAAAAAATTATGATAAGTGATCAAATTGAAACTCTTTATGAGAGGTCAAAGGATTATGGAACACTACCTCCTGTTTCCGATGATTTGTTGGAAAATGAATTACAATCAGACATCACACTTTCAACTAATAAGAAAAGAGCACTTGAACCCGTTAATCTAAAAGCAATTGACCAATATGATATAGTTAAAGAAAGGTTCGATGAGATTGATATGAGACGCCAAACAATCCAACGAGAAAGAAAATCAATTCTTGATGCAATTGATAAAATTGAACTAGAAAAGACTAGAACCTTCATGAAAGCATACCAAGGCATAAATAGAGAATTTAGTAGAAACTTCCAAAAACTTAGTCCTGGTGGTTCCGCTAAAATGATTCTAGACCGCCCAGATAGACCATTTGAAGGTGGTATCAGTATTGAAGCACGACCTAGGGGGAAAAAGATTTCTTCTCTTGAAATTCTTAGTGGGGGCGAAAAAACTCTTGTGGCTCTCTCTTTCATCTTTGCAGTTCAAGAATTCTATCCAGCACCCTTTTTCGTCTTAGATGAGATCGACGCGGCTTTAGATGGACCAAATTGCGCAAGAGTAGGAGTTGTTTTAAAAGAATTTTCGAGCCAAGCACAGTTCCTTGTCATTAGCCATCGTGAAGAGAATATTGTTAATTCAGATAGAATTTACGGGGTGTCTATGCAACAGAGTGGAATTACAGACATATTTAGTGTTAATCTGAAAGAAGAAGCAAAAAGAATATTAGAATTAGAAGATGTTGAAATTAAGCAAAACTGACTTGCTTATTTTTTACACCAACTACCTTAGTATATGGCAGCTGGAGTAGTTTTCCTTTTATGATTGTTTTTACATGTTATTTCTATAGGTTTGATCCGTCCTTGGTGATTAATCAGTATACAACCCCCTTTTTATTAACAAAATTTTGGAATTTTTCAGCATATTTATCCAATTTACAATTTGGAAATAGTATTTCTATCCTTTAATGTACTCTCTAGATTAGAGAGATTCTAATTCTCAGTACATCGTGTTTCAGTGGTTGTAAAAGAATTCACACTTGATTGTCCTAATGTGCATCGCTGTTTTAAAGTGATAAATGTAATCCCAGAGTGGAATTACAGAAATATTTAGTGTAAATCTAGAAGTGAAGCAAAGAGATTGTTAGAATTAGATGATGTACAATCCGAATTTATTTAAAGATAAAAATCTAGTCGAAACTGACCAAATTCTGGCGTTCGATGATCATATTGTGGAATCAGATCCCTTTTTATATTGATTTCAAGCAGTTTTTCTAGTTCGTCAATTATGAAATCTTGAATCTGTTTTGGATGGTTCATGTAAGGATCAACGCTCTCAGGAAATATTATTAGAAAAATTTCATTCTGATCTGCTAGATCTACTTTCAACCAATCAAGCAACCTTCCGTAATCCATCTCTTCTTCTGTTTTCCCAAAATAATTCTTATCTCGATAGGCTCCTTGATATTCAATCCCCATTTTTATTTTCTTACACTTAATACAAAATACAGCATATCCATCAAAATGACCGCCTCCTTTCCTAATTAAATTCTCTATTGCATTAATCTCTGTCTCATTATAACGATTTGGATCGTAGAATTCAATAACCTCGCTCAATTGAATTTTCTTAAAAATCACATTTGAATTTGTAATAAAAAAAATTATTTTTGAAGCATACCAGCACGCAATTTGCTCATATTCACTGGAGGCACAAGTAGGATTTGGGCCTCAAGCTTTTTATGATGCGGATGACTCGCTTGACATTAAGATGCTCAACTGGATTTATACCAGTGATTATATTTTTGGTATGGTTATTAATGATCCAGTGAAAATCGTTGGATTGAAGTTTCTAACACATTTGATGAACCAAACAAAAAAAAAAAAGATAATGGTATTATAAGTTTATTTATTTAATTTTCTATATATATATTTAAAAAGATGAATATTTATACATGAAT
>SDBS01003268.1_pt1 | contig 15901 bp, 12 predicted proteins | sample 2277091 | NCBI WGS metagenome assembly SDBS01 (sample SAMN10404972, study PRJNA504765) | marine sediment metagenome | isolation source: marine sediment core GS10_PC15, 163 cmbsf | place: Arctic Ocean: Southern Knipovich Ridge | collected 2010 | reverse complement strand
TATATAAGAAGCCAGTTAAATTCTTCAGGAGAAATTCGGGTTAATAGTAGGGCTGACCACAAGTGTTTGTCCATCCGTTGATATGGTTATGGCGCCGTGACGGGCGGTGCCCAGTATACGGCATCCCCTTTCTTTGCATCTTTTTATTACTGGTGGATGAGGAAATCCGAATCTGCTTTTCCACCTGGAAGATATGATGACGACTTCGGGGTTGACCTTTTCCAGGAATGGTTCGGTACTAGACGACCGGCTGCCGTGGTGCGGCGCCATTAGGACCGTGCTTTTTAGCCGATCCCCGGCTGTTGCAACCAGTTCAGCTTCTGCCCTTGCCTTGATATCTCCAGGGAAAAGAAACGATTTTGATCCAAACACAACCTTTATAACCAGGGAATTGTTATTTATATTGCGCCAACTTTCTATTTTTCTTTTATCAATGAAATCAACAGGCGGATATAAAATGTCTATACAAACTCCGTTGATGTCGTGGATTCGGGCTATCTCTTTGTATCCGGGCATCTGAATATTATTTTTTTCAATAACCTCCATGAACTTTTTATAGCCAAAGGTGTTTGAAGTCTCGTTATTAGTCCATACGTTTTTAACATTGAAATGTTCGGCAATATATATCAGTCCATTTAAGTGATCACTGTTTGGATGGGAAAGAACAAGGGTGTCAACGGTCTTTATCTTTTTGCGCCATAAAAGTGGTGCAATTATTCTGGCCCCGACGTCAAAAACCGAATTATCAGAAAAACCCCCGCCGTCTATCAGGATGTTATATCCGCCCGGCAGTTCCAGAAGAGCGGCGCTGCCATGACCCACATCAACCATCGTCATCCTGAAATCATCATGCCAGATACGGTTATATAGCCAGTAACAGGCATCGGCGCTTAAAGCAAAAATTACCAAAACAGCAACAAGTGTTGCCGGTTTTCGTAAGAAAACGGTCCAAGGCATTCGGCGCTTTACGCTATGAACTCTGTGCTGTGCTCTCTGTACTTTATTCTGTCCTTCGGGTGTTTTAGACTGAACACGTTTCAGGTTCAAAACCGCCCAAAACAGTATAAAAAAACAACAGATTTCAAAATATGTCGGCGTTACGGTTTTTACCGCAGCAAAGGGTAAATCAGCAAAAAATTCTACAATATCAAGGGCCTGTGCCAACACTACTGCGCCTGCTTTAAGGCACACTGAGGCTCCGGAAGCGGTTAACGGATATAAAAATACTGCAATTAGACCCAGTGGAACGACAATAAAACCGATAAGTGGAACGATCAAAAAATTCGCTAAAAGCCCCACAACAGAGATCTGGTTGAAGTAAAACATGACCAGGGGCAGGGTGCCGAGGATGGCAAAGAAAGAAGCCATAAAAAAATAAAACAGTTTTTTTGCAACTTGATAACGCCTTGGTTTTTTAATCATGCCTGGATCGGATGCCCAAGGAATTTGTACCCGGGACAGACCGTATATTATTGCCAGAACGGCCGTAAATGAAAGCTGAAATGAAATTGAAAAAAGCGAAGGCGGATAAACAACAAGGATCAGCATCGCTGCCAGCGCCAGGGTATTCATGGGGTCGTATTCACTTTCAAACAAAAATGCCATCAGAAATACGGTAACCATGATGACCGCCCTTTGGGTTGATGGCGACATCCCTGAAAGCAGGCCATATACAAATACGGGAACGACAGATATAACTACGGCGCCCTTTTTGGTCCATGCATTCCACAGGAAAAAATTAATATGAGAAAGCATCCATTTGAAAAACAAAAAAGCAGCGGATGCGACAATGCCGATGTGAAGTCCTGAAATAGCCAGAAGATGACTAACCCCTGCCCTGTTAAATGCTTCCCGCAAATCTTGAGGAATTGAGTTTTTGTCCCCTACTATAAGGGCTTTCAATACACCTTGTTGTTTTCCTGACCCAGTATCTTCGATAAGATCGGAGATTTTTCTGCGGGCGTCTTCTATAATTCGATAAAAACCTTTTTCTGATTCTATTTTGAGTACGGCGAGCCTTTTTTCCGAAACATATGCGGTTGCCCAAACTTTTTTGAAAGCCATGTATCTTTTGTAGTCAAACGCTCCCGGATTATTGAAATTTTTGATGGATCTGATCTTGCTGTAAAAAGCGACACGGTCTCCTTTGGTGAGTTTTAGACTATTTCCAGATACGGTTACACGGATCTTTCCGGTGACCGGAAAAAATTTTTTGTTTCCCTCTAAGGTTTCGATGCGTAAAATAAATTTTTGTCGATTCGGATATTTCGCAGGAAAGGTGTCGATAACGCCGGTAATCTCCCATGGATCTGTATCTGCAAAACGTACAACGTGATGGGAAGGTAAGTCAGGAACAACCCATGATTGTATGGAAATATATCCTATAGCAAGAAAAAGAACAATGGGTGAAAAAACAACGGGTTTTTTCTTGGCTATGGCGTAGAAGATTAAACACGCAAATACGGAAACAACAATGTACGCCCAGGTTCCGTAGCCCGGAAACCAGACGCCCGAGGCAATTCCTGATATCAGTGCTAAAAGCAGAGGAATGACAGGACGGGAGTATAATTTATCAGTCATTTATTGGGAAGAACATCATATCGATCAGAAACGATTAAGCGTTCATCAGCATAACTATCTCGGATTATCTGTTGTTCAGCAAATTGTCCCATGGTCAACAACCATGGTCAACTCTTTTTTTGCCAAAACGCAACCCGACCCCTTTGTCTTTGCAGCCGATTTGGAGCTGAATGCCGTCTTGACAATACGATCTTCATTTGGTATTTAAATCTAGATTGTCTGAAGCCGGTTGGGACTTGTTGCCGCATCAGTGGCAGCACAATATGTTGTTACTCATCCCCAGCCGTCACACAACATTAACAACCTCAGTTTTTTTGTTTTAAAAGGGAATTCTTATCCTTTGTTACTCATCCCCAGCCGTCACACAACATTAACAACCTCAGTTTTTTTGCTTTAAAAAGGGAATTCTTATCCTTTGAGGTGGAGAGCGATGATGGACAGGAGTTTTTCCCAAAGCTGCAAGGGGTAACTTGATGAAACGGCGACCTTTCCGGTGGATTTTCCTGGTGCTGATTATTATGGTTGTAGGGGTTTTGATATGGCGCTATACGCGACCGGACCCTATCGAAGTTGTGGTCAAGCCTGTTGAGCGCGGCTTGGTGGAACGTACTGTAGCCAACACCCGGGCAGGAACTGTAGAAGCCTGTCGGCGGGCCAAGCTTTCTCCCAGTGTGGGAGGCCAGATTGCAATACTGCCCATCCGTGAAGGGGACAGGGTAAAGGCTGGAGATCTTTTGCTGGAGCTGTGGAACAAGGACCTGGTGGCAGAAGTCAAACTGGCGCAATGCGAAGTAGTGGCTGCGAAAGGACGTGCAAAGGCCGCGTGCTTGAAAGCCGATATGGCCCAGCGGGAAGCCGACCGTTTGGTAAAACTTCGAGAAACCGGCGCAGCTTCCGAAGAAAGGGCGGACAAGACCGTCACCGAGGCCAGGGCCCTCAGGGCTGATTGCCAGGCGGCAAAGGCGTCAGCCCTTATGAGTGAAGCCCGCGTCGGCGTAGTCAAAGCAAACCTTGCTCGCACCCGTCTATCAGCCCCTTTTGAAGGCGTCATCGGAGAGATTAACGGCGAGTTGAACGAATACGTCACACCGTCGCCGCCCGGCATCCCAACACCGCCGGCGGTTGACCTGATTGACAACTCCTGTTTCTATGTAACCGCGCCCATCGATGAGGTGGATGCAACCCATATAGCACCAGGCATGACTGCCAGAATTAGCATAGATGCCTTCGGTGACCGCCGCTTTGAGGGCCGGGTTCGCCGGATTGCCTCCTATGTGCTGGATCGGGAAAAACAGGCCCGAACTGTGGATGTGGAGGTGGAATTCGTCAATCCAGAGGACATCCGGCAACTGCTCGCCGGTTATAGCGCAGACGTGGAGATTATTTTGGCTGTTCGCCGCGAGACTCTCCGCATACCCACTGAGGCCGTGCTGGACAGAAAACGTGTTTTTGTCTATTCGCCCGATAAGAAGGTGATTCAGGAGCGTGTCTTTAAAAGCGGCATCTCGAACTGGGATTATACCGAAGTCATTTCAGGTTTGGAGGCGGATGAACTTGTTGTGGCTAACGTGGATCGAGCTGGCGTTAAAGACGGGGCGCTGGCGGTCTTGGCCAAAGAGGAGTAATGATCCAGTTAACTGGCATCGAGAGGGTATTTCAGGTAGGAGATGAAGCCGTTTGCGCGCTCAGCAGAGTGACCATGGGTGCGAATCCCGGAGAATACATCGCCATCATGGGCCCTTCCGGCTCGGGCAAATCGACCCTGCTGAATATAATTGGTCTTCTGGACAGACCGGACAAGGGGGTCTATCGTCTGGAAGAAGTGGATACAATCGATCTGACCGATGACCAAAAGGCATCGGTGCGGCGTCACAAGTTTGGATTCGTTTTTCAATTCTTCCATTTGGTGCCCCGCTTCACTGCTGCTGAAAATGTAGAATTGCCACTGATCCTGGCCGGCGTGGATCAAGGGGAACGAGAATCTCGTGTTCAGGCGGCCCTGTCCGCCCTTGGCCTCAGCGATCGGGCAAAACACCGTCCAGACCAGCTGTCCGGCGGACAGCGCCAGCGGGTCGCCATTGCGCGCGCCACCATCATGCAACCCCGTGTCATTCTTGCGGACGAACCTACCGGCAATCTGGACCGCACCTCCGGCAAAGAAGTCATCCAAATCCTGGAAGATCTCAATGAAAAAGGTATGACCCTCATAATGGTGACCCACGATCCAGATCTGGGTAACCGGGCATCCCGGAGAATACGGTTGGTGGATGGAAAGATTTCAGGGAATACTGATCCTATGGAGGAATATTGAAAACCGGGGATGTGATTCAGTTCAGCATTCGAGCGTCATCGAGCTACCCGACTCGAACGCTCTTGGTGATTCTGGCCATGGCCATCGGGGTGGCATCGGTAGTACTTCTCACCGCATTGGGAGAAGGCGCCCGCCGGTACGTGACTGACGAATTCACTTCCCTCGGCACCCACCTGCTGATCGTATTGCCCGGGCGGTCTGAAACAAAGGGGGGGCCGCCACCGCTGTTGGGTCAAACCCCCCGCGACCTGACGCTGGAAGACGCGCTCTGGCTGACGCGCAGTTCCGCCATCCGCCGCGTGGCGCCGATCACGGTAGGTTCTGCGGCGGTCTCCTGGAAGCATCTAGATCGGGAGGTAACCATTCTCGGTTCCACTCCGGAGCTTTTTGAAATCCGACATTTGTCCATGGCACAGGGCCGGTTTATCCCCTATGGTGACCCTACCAGGGGCTCGGCAGTCTGCGTGCTGGGGCACAGGCTCAAAAGGGAGCTCTTCGGCAATCAATCTCCCCTGGGCGAGTGGGCTCGCATCGGCGACCGGCGCTACCGGGTGATCGGGGTTCTGGCCAAAAAGGGACAATCCCTCGGGCTAGACATGGGGGATGTCGTTATCATTCCGGTGGCCTCCGCTCAGGCACTCTTTAATACCTCGGCCCTTTTTCGAATCATGGTGCAGGCGAACAGCAGAGAGGCTATTCCCAAGGCGAAGAAGGCAATCTTAAGCATCATCCGTGAGCGGCACGAAGGCGAAGACGACGTCACCGTTGTGACCCAGGACGCCCTGCTTTCCACTTTTGACCGCATATTGACAGCCCTGACTCTGAGCGTAGCCGGTATCGCCGCCATCAGCCTGGCAGTTGCAGGAATCCTTATCATGAACGTTATGCTTATTGCAGTCTCACGGCGCACCAGCGAGGTCGGACTGCTAAAGGCCATCGGCGCACCGGGCAGGCAGATCCTTCGTCTATTTCTCATGGAATCAGCTCTTCTTTCCCTGATAGGTGCGGCCTTTGGGCTGATTCTGGCATTTCTCGGAACTTGGACTCTTGCCCGTGTCTTTCCCAGCTTTCCAATCAAAGTCCCGGTCTGGGCTCTGGGGGCTGCTGCCGCCGTTGCCTTGGTGACCGGTCTGGTATTCGGGGTATTACCAGCAAAACGGGCGGCGAGACTCGACCCTGTCCAGGCTCTATCTCGAAGATAAACTGACATCTTGACTTGCACAGGCGCTTTGAACATGTTGCTCACTGATTCCATAAAGCTGGCGCTGGGCGCTTTGTTCAGCCAGCGGATGCGAAGCTTTCTCACCGCACTGGGCATTGCCGTGGGCATCGCCTCGGTGGTGCTGCTCACCTCTATCGGCGAGGGCGTTCACAAGTATGTCCTGTCGGAGTTCACTCAGTTCGGCACCAACCTCATCGCCGTTAACCCGGGGAAAACCACTACTACCGGCATGTCCGGGGCCATTATCAGCAACGTTCGCCCCCTCAGCATAGACGACGCCCTTGCCCTTGGGCGCATTCCCAAGGTTCTTGGAGTGGTCCCCTTCGTCCAGGGCAACGCGCCGGTGGAATTCGGCAAGCGGAGCAGGCGCACCTATGTGTTTGGCTGCGGTTCGGAGGTGCCCGAAGTCTGGCAGATGAAGGTATCTATAGGCCGCTTCCTTCCTGATGATGATCCCCGGGCTGCCCGCGCTTTTGCTGTCTTGGGCAGCAAGGTAAGGGACGAGCTTTTCGGCAGTGGGAATCCTCTTGGTGGGCGTATTCGGATCGGCGGGGAGCGCTACCGGGTCATCGGTATTATGGAGCCGAAGGGCCAGATGCTCGGTTTTGATCTTGATGACGCTGTCTACATCCCGGCTGCCAGGACTTTGGCTATGTTCAACCGGGAAAGCCTGATGGAAATTGATCTGGTTTATGGTGCCGGAAGCAGTGCAGAAGAAATCGTTAAGAATATCAAAAGACTGCTAGTCGCCCGACACGGCGCTGAAGACTTTACCATTACCACCCAAGAACAGATGCTGGGATGTACTGGGATCGGTGTTGAATATACTCACCCTGGCGGTAGGCGCACTGGGAGGGATTTCTCTATTGGTTGGCGGCGTCGGTATTTTGACGATTATGACCATTGCGGTAAATGAACGAACTGCGGAAGTCGGGTTGCTTCGCGCCGTCGGCGCAGGCCGCAGACAGATACTTGCGCTCTTCATGGGTGAGGCTATCGCACTGGGCTGCATCGGCGGCTCAGCCGGCCTGCTGATGGGTACAGGAGGAGCGTGGCTGCTCCAGACGACCGTGCCGGCCCTCCCCACTCACACCCCGTGGTTGTACATTGTCTTGGCCGAAATCCTTGCTGCCTCCATAGGTCTGTTAGCCGGGGTTCTACCGGCATTTCGCGCTGCGAACCTCGACCCTATTGAGGCATTGAGGGCAGAATAATGCAAGAGCTTTGACACCATTTCCGTTCGAAGCGGATAAAGCGCCTTTGAAATTTGCTTTAAAATTCAAGAAAATAAAGGGGTCAGAGCTACACTCTTGACAAAATGGTCTTTATCCTGCTATTATCGCAGCAAAATAATCAAACCAACTAAATTCTAACTCGGATAATGGCACGACAATTACGAATAGAATTTCCAGGGGCTTTCTACCACGTCACATCAAGAGGGAATGAGCGCAAAGCCATTTTTAAAAGTCATCGTGATAGAGAGAAGTTTCTTTCTTATCTTGAATCCGCTTCCCAGCGTTATGGAGCCATAATCCATGTTTATTGCCTCATGGACAACCATTATCATATTTTGATCGAAACTCCATTAGGAAATCTTTCACAGATTATGCAGCATATTAACGGAGCCTACACAACATATTTCAATGTCAAACGCCAGAGAGCCGGGCACCTTTTTCAGGGTAGATACAAGTCAATTTTGGTTGAAGTTGATGAATATGCCAAAGAACTTTCACGCTATATACATTTGAATCCGGTTCGAGCCGGGATTGTGGATACTCCGGAAGAGTATAAATGGTCTAGTTATCCGTATTACGCCATCGAAAGAAAAGCACCCCAATGGCTCTTTAGAGAATTTATCCTTGGCTATTTTGGTAAAAAGCTTTCAGTTGCTCAGAAAAAGTATAAAGAGTTTGTCCATTTATTACTTGAGCAGGAATATGAAAGCCCTCTAGTAGATGTTGCTTATTCTGTTATTTTGGGCAGCAAGGATTTTATAATTGAAATCCAAGACAAGTTTCTTGGAAAGAAAAGAAAGGATCGAAATTTGCCGGCATTAAGGAGTCTTGCAAACAGGCCAGATATCGAGCAAATTTCCGAAACCGTTGATTCAGTCATAAGGTCAAACAATAAACTGGCAAGGCAGATTAAGCTTCATTTTTGTCACAAGTACAGTGGAAAGAAGCTTAAGGAGATAGGCGCATGTTTTGGTATTGGCGAATCCGGAGTGTCTCAAACAAGCAGTCGAATATCAGAAAAATTGAAAAAGGACAAAAAGTTGAGAAGAAAAATCAACCTTATTGAAAAAAACCTTAAATTGTGAAATGTGTAGCCCTGACCCCTTTGTTTTCATTTTAAATTGTGAAATGTGTAGCCCTGACCCCTTTGTTTTCATTGAAGAAATAAAAGTTCAGCAAAAGAAAAACCAAAAAAGGCTGAAATCATTTTTAAACTGCGGCTAACAAAGGCCTGAAAGCTGATCTGGCTATATCGTGCGGCCTCTTAAGCATAGTGCCGTAACTTTTTTGAAGTAAATCGATAATCCAAATCATTATTCCAATAGTCAGGTTAGGCCTGGGGGTTAGCAAGTTTTTCAGATATCCATTCCTTATCTCAGATCTGGCATTTGCGGTGATACATTGAGGTACCACAGTTCGGGGGGAATCTGTGATACTTTACTGATCTAATGAAAAATTGATGCTTTTCAAAACCTGACATTTACTTGCCGGTATCCCAAATTCGTTAATATTCCAGATATCATAATTGGTGGTTGTCAAGTCAAGCAAAACCTATTTTTGATCATTGTCAAATGATAGGCCCTGCAGTTGCGAGCAGGTCGGTTTCTGCGCAGGCTTTGGTAACACTCGGAAAGAGGAAGGACCACTGACAATAAATCAAGCCTTGATTCGCTTGATGGCAGCGCCCAGACGGTCAAACTTTTTTTCAATTGCTTCATACCCGCGATCCAGATGATACACGCGATTGACTTCGGTTGTATTTTGAGCAACCAGGCCGGCCAGGATCAGTGAAGCGCTGGCCCTGAGATCCGTCGCCATTACCGGCGCACCGGATAGCTTTGGAACCCCTGTTATCATGGCGGTATTACCGGATATTTTAATATCAGCCCCCATACGCCTGAGTTCACTGACATGGATAAAACGGTTCTCAAATATGGTTTCAGAAATAATGCTGAAGCCTCCGGCAACAGACATCAGCACCATGAACTGAGCCTGCATGTCAGTGGGGAATCCGGGATAAGGCAGGGTCTTTACATCAACACTGGCAATTTCATCTGTTCCGACAACCCGTATACGCTTATCTTCTATGGTTACATGGGCGCCGGTAAGCTTAAGCTTGTGGATAACCGCTTCAAGATGGTCGGGCTCGCAATCCAAAAGAGTCACGTCACCTGCGGTCAGGGCTGCCGAAACCATGAAAGTGCCGGCTTCTATGCGGTCGGGTATGACGGAAACCGATACCGGACGCAGTTCAGAAACACCCTCAATGGTAATAACCGAGCCACCGGCGCCCTCTATTTTTGCGCCCATTTTGTTTAAAACATCGGCAAGTGCGACGATCTCCGGCTCACGGGCTGCATTCCGCAGCACTGTAATTCCTTCGGCCAGAACAGCCGCCATCATAATATTTTCTGTTCCGGTTACGGTGGCGATGTCTAAATAAATTTCGTTTCCTTTAAGACAATCGGCTAAAGCTTCAACATAGCCATGTTTCAATTCAATCGAAGCACCAAGACGGGTAAGCCCCCTTAAATGTAGATTAATGGGTCGTGCACCGATAGAACATCCGCCGGGCAACGATACGCGGGCCTTTTTAAGCCTGGCCAGCAGGGGGCCCAGCACCAGGATTGAGGCCCGCATCTTCCTGACCAGATCATATGGCGCCTCGTGATTGTTCAGACCGCTTGCGTCTATCCGAATAATATCACCTTCTGTTTCAATCTTTGCTCCAAGATTTGAAAGCAGAAGTTTTGTGCTCTGGATGTCTTTAAGGTCCGGGACATTGGAATACGTATTCCATCCATCGGTCAAAAGTGATGAAACGAGAATTGGAAGAGCTGCATTTTTTGCGCCGCTGATCCTGACCTCTCCTTTTAGGGCGTGTCCCCCTTCAACAATAATTTTGTCCATATAAACCTCGCGCAAATAAAAAAGCGCTTACCCACATTATCGATGAGATAAGCGCCTTTAAGCTTGAATAATTACCCAGATATTAGTGGTGATTGTTGTCCTTTCCCTTGGATGAGTCTATGACAGCCTTGATAATACAGTAAGTCATACCGAGACCTATAATGTTGAGTGCATACCATAGACCACCCATGAAAACCATATGAGACATATCCCAGATCCATTCAAAATTAAACGGAAACATTAATAATCCTCCTATGCCGGATAAACCGGAAATTCGAAGCACGAAATTCGAAACTCGAAACAAATCCTAAATACGAATGACTAAATGTTCTAAACTAAAAGAACGGTTTTATGCTGCAAATATTAATAGCAAAATTCCTTAGTGTTTTGATACTTTAATTTTTGTCATTAGATATTGTTTCGGATTTCGATATTCGAATTTAATCCAGGCAAATAAAATATTTTATTCAACAGACAAAAGATTGTCGTTATTATAGCTTAAATAAGCGCCTAGCCGGCTTAAGCTTCTGCCGGTTTCAATTCCTGTTTCTGATCAACCAGAGGTTCAGCCTCGGCCTCTTCCGGCTCCTGTTCTTCAGCAATTATTGGTTCGAGCGGATTCAGTTCGGGCTCATTTGGGAATACCGGTAAATAACGGTGTGCTATGGCTATCAGGATAATACCGTATGCCACCGGGAGTATTGTGGTGGCAATTTCCTGCCAGCTCGGGAAATACATGACCCAGCTTTCAAATGTCAGTACCGGTACAGCCATTACCTGGAGCACCATTGCCCAGCGATTGATGCAGACCCCGGCAACAGCCAGGATCACGGCAATCCAAAGTGTTACAGGGTTTTTACGTCCTTTTTTGAAAATCAGAATAGCTGCCGGAACAAAGCCACAAATTACTATTTCAGCAAACAGTATCCAATATCCGTACAGCGGGTTATTGGAATAAAAGAAATTCCACGTAAACCCCATGGAGGGTGCCGTCACCGTTGCCCAGTACCAGGTATCGATGGTCTTGGCAATAATGTAAGTTAGAAGCATCCACCCTGAAACCTTGGCCAGAAGCTCGATGGCATCGTCCTTGACCAGTTTTTTTCTGGTAACTGCTTCGGTGATTTTCGTAATCAGAATTGTAAAACATGGCCCACAGGCTGCGGCCGACCAGGTAAAGAGAAAGAAGGTCCAGGGCCAGATAAAAAGTCCTTCACGGAAGGCAAACGGACGTCCGAAAAGCACGCCGGGTACACCGCCCAGGGATCCCTGGTGGAAAAAAGAAAGGAACGCACCGGTTGCTGCAAATACCGCCATGATTTCGTGCATGTTGTGGCCGAGATGATGAAAGAACCGCACTCTGTTGATCAGCCGATTTTCAAGGATAAGCGGAATAAATTCGATGGTCAGAACGCCGAAGTAGCATGTAAGACAGAAGGCCACTTCGGTCAGCATGGAGTGAACATTGGCATGCCAGAAAATAAACCATCCTCTCAGGGGCTGTCCGACATCGTAGGCCAAAATGAGCAAAGCCGAGCTGTAGCATATGAACCCGATCAAAACCGCGTAATTGGTGATATTTTTCAGTACTTCTTTTCCAAAGATATATCTTAATAAACCGGTAAAAAAGGCGCCGCCGCCCAATGCGATAACCGTAAGGTCGGCCCAGATCCATATTGCGAACCCGTAGAAATCGTTCATATTGGTCTGGTTAAGACCCTTGATCCAGCAAAGAAGCATAGCATAAACGCCCCACAGCAGTACGACACCGACCACACCGACAAACAGGACAAATTGCCACAATGGGCAGCGTTTCACTCCCTTGGGTATTAATGCAGAATCCATACCTTATATACTCCTCAATATGTGCAGTTTCAGTAAAATCCTCACTGTTAATTATTAGCCGTGGTGCATCGCTTTTTTAAGTTTACCTTCGGCAGCGAGATAATTGTCACCAGCCCGTCTTACCCACTCCCGGCTTGAAAGATAGTAGACCTTGGGGTTGGTGCCCAGTCTTTCCAGCAGCCGGAATGCATTGGGGTCCTTTTTCTTTTTATAGACAGCGTGCCTGGGATTGTTGAGATCACCAAACGTAATAGCACCCGCGGGGCATGCCTGTGTGCAAGACGTTTGATATTCATCCTCATCGACCTCGCGCCTTCCTTCCATAAATGCATTTTCCTTTGCCAACTGGTATCTGTGGAAGCAGAAGCTGCATTTTTCAACCACGCCTCGCATACGGGGTGAAACATTTGGGCTTAAGTATTTTTCCATACCATCAGGCCAGACCGGATCCCACCAATTAAAATAACGGGCATGATACGGGCAGGAAGCCATACAATAACGGCATCCAAAACAACGGGTATAAATCTGACTGACAATCCCTGTTTCAGCGCTGTAATCCGTGGCGATGGCCGGGCAAACAGATACGCATGGTGAATGGCCGCCATGACCCTCACAATGCATGCAAGGTCTCGGCAGATAGCATACGTCTGTTTTAGGGAATGGCTCACCGTTTGTCAGCTTGTATATACGCATCCATGTTATGCTGAGCAGCTTATTCGACTCATCCGCCCTGAACGGCACATTGTTCTCAGCCATACAGGCCACCATGCAAGCGCCACACCCGGGACACTTGTCCAGGTCTATGACCATCCCATACTTTTTGGCTTTTTTGTGTTTACGTTCTTCTTTCATCAGAACCTCTTTTGATTGACGATTTTCGATTGAAGATTGAAACAAAAAATCTTCGATCGAAAATAATCAATATAATTAGGCTTTACTCAGCTTTACCCTGATTCCCCAGGCTGCATCCATACCGGAAGCATGATCCTCAACCGGACCGATGAGTTCATTCAAATTTACACCCTTATCCGCCAGGTACTTGTCATAGGCGGTATGTCCCAGTCCCCTCGGCAGGGCGACAATGCCGGGCATGATCCCATCAAAAAGATGTATCCTAACCTTTGCCTTGCCTTTCGGCGTATTTAACATTGCATACTGGCCCTCACGCAGGCCTTGGGCTCTGGCTGTTTTCGAATTAAGCTCAACAAAAACATCCTTGCCTTTAAGGACGGTATCCTCAACCGTCTTGATAACAAACGGCGGATCACCGATAAAACCGCTGGCAAGTCTGATGGAATCATAGGGAATGAGTACAAGGGGATAAGACTCTTTGTCGCCTTCAATTATTACCGGAGTGAATTGCGGCAGTAAACCGGTGTCACTGTTAATAAATTCGAATTTTCCGGAAGGTGTATCAAACGACGTTTCCCAGGCCGGAGCCCTGAAATCCTGATCAGACCAGAATCCTTCAGCAACCAGGGTCTCCCACTTATCACCCAGAGTCTCTTTAAGGCACGTTTCATAACTATCCCACGGAAAAGCATCGGCAAGGTTTCCCCCCAATGCTTTTGCCGTCAGAATAATAACATCACCAAAATGTTTGGTGTTAAACTGGGGTTCAACTGCCGGTTTTGACAGGCCGATGACAGGTTTCGTCATCCCTGCCGGTGTCGGCACGTCTTCATAGCGCTCAAGGTAAGTATGGTCGGGAAGGATAAGATCAGCGTTTTGAGCTGTTTCATCCATGTAAGAAGAAAAACTTACCACGAACGAAATCTTATCGAAGGCCTTTTTTACAGCCTTGCTGTCAGGCATTGAATATAAAGGATTGGCGCCAACGACAAAAAGCGCCTCCAGGGGATATTTTTTTCTTGAATCGATGGCTGCAGGGAATCGGTTTAACAGGTATCGTGTAAAGGGATACTTTTTACTCCCGGCGCCATCCAATCGTTCATTCTGCATACCAGCGGCGGCTGTGGCATCCATTTCCGGCTCAGGCCATTTGACATAATCAGTTTCGGTAACAGCCCAGACCCCCCCTTTTTTGTTGATGTTGCCCACAAGTGCGTTTAAGGCGTGCACCGCCATAAACTCATCAAGGCTTCCGGGTGTATTTCCCCGGCCACGACCGCAAATTGCCAGAGGTTTTGAAGCTCGGGCAAATTCCCGGGCCAGAGTAACGATGGTTGTTTTGTCGATTCCGGTAATCGCTGCAACGCTGTCAGGGTCGTAATTATCGAGCACAAGGCGCTTCCAGTCTTGAAATCCGACAGAAAATTTACTAACAAAAACGGGGTTATACAAAGATTTTTCAATAATTACATGGGCAAGCCCCAGGGCCAGGGCTGCTTCGGTGCCGGGGTTGATGGGAATCCATTTATCCGATTTGGCAGCAGTATTGGAAAGGCGCGGCTCAACCTGAATCACCTTCGCACCTGCACTGCGCCAGTTGCTGTTGGCCTTGAACATCCGTACCGGTGATCCCCAGCCGTCGATTATCCCGCTTCCAAAGCTTAAGACAAAGTCGGCATTTTCAAGATCGAATCCGGGCAAAGCCCGAACACCTTGCATTAAGTAAAGGGTAAGCTCATAGGAGTCGAGGATCGATGGTATCCGCATCAAATTGGGAGAACCGTATACGGTCAAAAACCTGTCTAAAAGCAAAGACGTTGTCCCGCGATCTGAACCGGAAATAAAACCGACATTGTGTGACTGACCCTTTGATCTTAAGTCACCTAATTTCTTTGCAACCTCTGATACGGCATCATCCCAGGAGATTTTTTCCCATCTTCCTTGACCTCTTTTCCCCACTCTTTTCAAAGGCGTCTTGACTCGCGTGGGGCCATAAAGAAGCTGAAGACCTGAAAGGCCCAGGATGCATATCCCTCCGTCATTTACCGGGTGACCTTTCATTCCCTCAATTTTAACACCCCGGTCATTGATTTTGCGGACAGTAATGCCGCAACCACCGGGACAGAGGGTGCAGACAGAATTGACATAACTGATTTCACCATCTGCCGGAACCGGAGTCCACGGCCACATCTGTGTCCATATCGAGAGGTCATCCGTCACCTTCCATGGTAGTGGTGAAAGGGTTGTGCCGGCTGCACCACCAATTAAAAACGACAAGAAACTTCTTCTGCAAATCTTCATCGATTCTACCCCTAAAATTTTATAAAGAAACACACCATATTCATCAAATTTATTCAGTGCCTGAACGGAAAGTCATATTCAGGGTCATCGGTAAAGCACTATTTATGGCATACAAAACATGCATCTCTTTCTGTCTGAACGCTGGTTCCTTTGCTGGACGACGGTGTCATGCCCGGAAAGAGCACGGCAAGGAGATTATCAAACAGTCTGTCGAAGGGTGTTTTAACGTCGGTCCTTTCGATAGGAGCGGTCTCTTTTTCGTGGCATTCAGCACAATCATCCATTTTCATCCGGTCCCAGGTATTCTTCTTTAACCCGCCGATATTTTTTCCCCAGATGTCCCGGCTGTAACCTGTAATCCGGTTCTCTTCGTAAACCTTTAAATTTTCGGATTCGCCGATATGGCCGTGGCATGTGACACAGTCCATTCCTCCACCTTTAATATGGGCTGCATGAGAAAAGAATACGCAGTCCGGCTGTCTGGAATATATCAACCACGGAACTTCTCTTTCTTTAGACACATACTCCTCAACGAATTTGACCTCATCCTCACTATCTCCCTGAACCTCTTCATGACAATCAACGCATTGTTCAAGTTTCGGAACCCCTGAATAGGTGCCGTCTTCACGAAAGAAATGACAGCTT
>SDBS01003267.1_pt1 | contig 15901 bp, 10 predicted proteins | sample 2277091 | NCBI WGS metagenome assembly SDBS01 (sample SAMN10404972, study PRJNA504765) | marine sediment metagenome | isolation source: marine sediment core GS10_PC15, 163 cmbsf | place: Arctic Ocean: Southern Knipovich Ridge | collected 2010 | reverse complement strand
ACCCGCCTCGGCCCAGCTCTTTACCTAAAGTCAACTCATGCCAAGGAATATCTAATTTGAGCTGTAATCCCCCATGGGTATCTATGACTTGCTCTCTTTTCTTTGTTCGCTCCTCAATTTCTTCCCCCCCCCTTTGCCTCATTATGACTTCTTCTTCGCGTTCACGCTGTTTCTTTTCCTGGCATTCTTTTTCCTTTCGTTCTCGTGCTGGCTGTTCGTTAATTTTTCTCTCAATTTTTACTTTTGCCGCTTGCTTCATTCGTGCTTCTTTTTCATGTTCGTGCCTTTCTTTTTCTTGTCGTTCCTTTTCCGCTCGTTCACTACGTGCTTTTCGCTCGTCGACCAGCTGCTTGCATTCTCTTTCATGATTTTGCTTTTCCGTGTCTAGCTTGGATTGATATGCCTGAAGGAACACGATCATTTCTTTTAACGCAAACTTAAGCCGCCCCTCTGTTTTCTGTTCTCCCATAACCGCCACATCTAAAGGTGTTATTTTTTCACCATTCGCTGCCCTTGCCTGTGCTCTGATATTAGCTCCACGATCTAATAAAAGCCTTGCTATATCAATGTGTCCAACAGCGAAATGCAGCGGGGTAAACCCCGCCATTTTATCCTGCGCCCTGATGTTAGCTCCACGATCTAACAGAAGCTTTGTTGCATCAATGTGTCCTCCAGCAACAGCGAGATGCAACGGAGTACACCCATGTTTACTCAGTATCTCGATGTTGGCTCCTCGATCTAGCAAGAGCTTTATCTCATGGGTCTGACCGAGTTCAGCCGCCTGAAACAGCTGTTTGTCTATATCTTTGATTAAAGGCATATCAAATCTCCTCTATGGGGTTTTAACCTGTGCGTGGCGAATTCGTATTTATGCCGCTATAGGCAGCTGAATTAATCCCCGGCAATGATTCTCCCACCTATAATCACTCATGCTGATAATCTTTTTTCGTTTTTCATCTGAATGTTCATCCGGTATTTGATGTTGTTCTTGCTTATAAAGAAAATGGCGGGAAATAATATTTAGTTAAAGTTGCAGTCGTGTTTAATACGGCTGATGTTATGGTTACAAAACCCTCAGTCGTTACCAGCCTTGCGGCCTAGGAGCTACGCTTGTTGTCTTAGTGTCATCTGTACTAGCTGCGCTTGCTACAGCAGATGTATATCCATCTGGCAAAACGTATCTAGAAGAGGTTGCTTTTTTATACCACTCCTGCGCACCTGTCGACCATGTATTTTTGTCAGGGCTGAAACATTCCAGCATTGCAATGAGTTGTTTATCAGTCCCTTTCAGCTGAGACCCATAGCTGTCAGCTATTACTGCAATTTCAGCTTGGGTTACTGCCATTTTGATTGCGGACATGAGCGAGTCCAAAGTTCCCTGAACCTCAACGCATTCGGAGTAGCCCCACTTTACTTGAAGCACATATTGATAATCCTTGGTTTCTGGATCTAGAATCCCAAGAAATGGCGAACGAATAATTCCACGTGTAGGATGTATCAATCTAAGTTCGATCATAATCTTTTTGACCTCCTGTAATCTCACGTTTACATATTTTGTAAGGTAGTGAATTGGCGATAAAAAGTCAAGAGATCAATGAGGTCTTTACCATTATACCAAAGCATCATAGTGGTAGTTGATAAATGTTTCTGAATGATTCTATTAAAGCGTTCATAATAGGCCCAAAGGTAACGAAGCTCCGATTCTGGCCACATAAACACTATTTGAACAGCGCCTGCCATTAGTCAACTGCTGCCATTTACTCTAAAGCCTCCCCAGTAATGGTTTTTGAGCCGATGCCTAACTGTGTGCTTAAATCCAGCGGAAACAATCCATAAGGGTTAATGTGGCTATGGAATAAAACATTCAGTGCTCGCTTATCTTCTGGTGTCAGTACGTTTCTCCAGAATGGCTGCGCAAGGATTTCCTGAATCAACAGAGTATTCACATAACCCATACAGGCTTGCAGCAAGTGCAAGCAAACTATCGATAATTCCTGTTCTTCTTTATCGTTTGAATTGATCTCTCCCACTTTACCATAAAAAATAAAACTCATGATGCTGTTTAGTCTCTCGACTATGTTTTGTGACTCGTGGATCTCAACACGTAAATCTTCATCTGACAAATAAAGACAGAGAAATATCGATTTTGTCACTTTTCCAAATTCAACTAGTGTTTTATAAACTGGGTGCTGATAGTTGTCATGACTAAATCGTTTGACAAACATATCTGGTTCAATCATACCTAATTTTAATGCAACCATATGCTTGACAGCTTCATCATAGTTCTCAGCCATCAGCTCCCAATCAATTGGACTTTTTAATATTTTTTCTAAGTTACCGTAACGCTTTTTATCTTTAGCGAATGGATAATACAATTTTTGGCTATCGATATTTTTTAATCGCGGCAATAAATCAAAATTTAAAAACTCACTTGCACCAAAACCAATTAAACTTTGCCCGTGAGTATCCATTGTCGCATTTTTCATCTTCATATTGGTACCATGTTGCAATAATCCTTTAATCACAGCACCAACTTCAGACGAGGAACATGTTTTTAGTTGTGAATAAATGCACAGAGAGTTTTAATCAACATGCCAATACACCATTACACCTCGACCTTGATAGCGAGTGTGCCACTCGACCATAAGGTTTTGGTCCCATTAATTTTTTTTGAATCACACGCAACAGTAGTTGTTGCTTCACCCCAACAACGAGGATCTCGCACGGCCAATACTTTGTTAACGACTTTAACAATAGCTGCACGAACACCTGGTACATCAATAAATTGCCTTTTTATATAGCGCAAATCTTCATAAGTTGCATTATCATTAGCAGAACTTATGCGCTTTAATCCGGCATTAGTTCCTATTGCATATAAACTTAACAATAAGCGTTGTTGTAGCGTTTCTCTTGATAAATTTTGACGGCTTGCAGCGGTGTGAAACCGTTCAGTAAATCCAATTTGCAAATCCGCTTCTTTAAGTATGTCGATCAAATTAATCGTTGACCATTTCTTCTGTATTTCTAGATATAAACACTGAATGTTGTGCGGAGGATCCTGTGGGGCAGATGGTGATATTTTTATCGAACCGCCATTTTTATCAGTAATTTTCACTTTACTATTAGTGGGTATACTATCGTTTAAACTTTGTAAATTTTTATCAAGCAATTCCTGTTTAGGTGTAATAAATTTTTTTGGGTCCAGTGGCAAGCCAAGTAGTTGATAATAATATTCACGGTTTTCTTCAAAGTCTTTAGGTAACTGACGATCAGGATCTTGATAGCGATGTGCTTCATCAATCCAAATCATTTTACATTGCAGTTGTCGAGATAACTCTTGTAATACGGCAATTTCATAATACATTCGATGAACCTGAGCTGTATTACCTTGCTCGCCATCTTCATTATTCGCCACCACAGCGTTAAGCCATTCTTTTGATACCACGCCTTCAATGGGAATATCCTCATTGCTATCATAATACTTTCCCTTATGGTCTCGGTTCGTCTTGATAAACGTAATAGCATCCAGTAATGGTTGGCTTGCAACTAATATTGTGTGAAAAGCAAATGCATCAAGGAGTGTTAATAATACTCGTCGATGCGAGTGCGAATATAATGAGTGCATTTTTGTATGAACTTGTGTTTCAAACCATCTGCCCTGGCAACCTAATTCTTTTATAATATCTCTAAGTGTTTCTTGTGGCACCTGTGGATAGATTTCATCGCAAATAATACCCGTAGGATGATTAATAGCCACGTCTGCTAATGAATAGAGAATATCATATTTTCCGTCTACACGTGTGATATCAGAAAGGAGTTTCTTCTTAACAAAGCTCTCAGCTTTGGTGTGCATTTTGTGGATTAATTGCAGTAATAAATCCGCTAGATTATCTATTGAGTGTTGTTTCCGATAGTAGCAAAACATTGCCATTAGCGCATAACGCTTTTGTATAGGGTGTCGCTGAATTTGACTTGGTCGCTCAACTAAAATACGAGAATAATATTTTTTCAAAAGGTGGCGAGATATGTTCTCAAGCACTAAATTAGGCAGGCTTAATGAACAAAACCAATCGAGCTTGGTTAATTCAAATTTCACATTTTTTAGCTTTGAGCCAGCAATGTTTTTATTAAGATGTTTAAAATCAATTTTATCGCTTTCCTCTTTTGGATTATCTTCATCAAGATCAATTAGTCTATCAATTTGTTCACAAAACTCAGTGGTCAATTGATTGCTAATTACTGCGAACAACTTTTCTTCAAATATATTATATGCTGATTGGATATGACGAATTAGATCTTGCGTTTTAGGAGGTTCAATCCGTTGGTCTTTAAAATATTTTTGAGCATGTGCAAAATGTGTTTGTCGTTTTGCACCTTGCGCGAAAACCGATTCTTCTAACCATTTTTGCATTGTGGTTATATCAGACTGACTGGGTAACTTATATCCATAAAGGTGACGAATTTCATAACGATAACGTCGTGTGCTTCTGCCTTCCCATTCAAAATAAGCGAGATTGTAGTTTTTTACTTTTAATTGTTTTGCAATGCATGAGACTAATGTTGGATCAATGTATTTAGTTGCGCGAGGATGCTGTCCTTCAAGTTGGAAATGCTTTAGCATTATGGCAAAGCAAAGTTGATTTTTTGTAGATTTCTTGGAGTGTGCTAGATTCAGTTCATGCTCTTGAAGAACATAAATGTCATGAATGTTTTTTTTCATAATTATACCTCTATATCTTGTTAATACGTATCGTGGTGCAGCGTAAACATAATGATAAATAGGTTATGATTCTCTTTCACGGATTGATTGGGGGTTTTTACTTGAAAATGCTTGAGACTACGAGCTAGGTGAATAACATTGGCGCCATTGTCAATAATGGCGTTAGTATGGTAAAGGTATCAAGCTTGGGTAGGCGGTCTATATAAAATATGTCCATGTGGCCAGAATCGGAGCTTCGTTACCTTTGGGCCTAGTAAGTTCCCCTTTGTGCGTTTCCAGCACCCTATAGGGTTGCACGCTTCGTTCATAAATCTGCCTTGTCTTCTCGTCTTTTATGATTTTATTGATCGTGTTTTTCGACATTTGTAGCTCTTGAGCTATCGTTTTAAATCCTTTGCCTTGCACGTGATACATGCGTCGTATTTTGGCCATTGTTTCCACAATTAACATCCTCCTAATCCTCCTCATGTTTTTATAAACATGAGCCAGTTTACTCTCCCCAAAGGGGGGTCAATTTTGTACCCAAATAAGGGCGGTTAGGGGGTCATTTTTGCACCCAAATTAACATGTTATAGGCTCAATCGGCTATGCAGCCAAGACGTACTAATTCTAAAGTACTCTCGTCTGACTTCCTTATATCAAAAGTAAATCTGGATGCTTATGCATTAGCAATGAAATATGGGATAATGTTTCATCATTAATTATTTCGTCGTTAGCTTTTAACAGGGCAAGCCGGGATAAGTGTCTGGAATTGCGCCGGCTTTGCGCTAACTCTCACTGCTCTGAGCATAAAGAATCCAAAATAATTTTTTTAAGCGCTAAAAATTACCCCATCATCCGCAACTTTATTTTTAAATCGGGATCAAGGTTTCAGAAGCAATATGAACCCCATCTTCCGTTGGCAAAGAATTTGACGATGAAAACATGAATAAGTTTGAGGCTGATTGCTTAGTCATATTTATTTCGATATAGCTTGTAAACTTTAATTTGCCAAGTTGTTCTGATGTTAATAGTGGTTTGAACATTCTCAGCATACTCTCAGTCAACCCATTCAACATAACAGATAAAAAGCTAGTCATATCAACGATTGTATCGTCAATTGTCGGATTTAACTCAAGCGTGGCTTCATGCTTTTGCATATTGGCCATAAGTGCTAGTTGATATAACCAATTAAAATCAGGGTTTACAGCACCTTGTATTTCCTGCAGCAAGGTAAACACCTTAGGATGATCTAAAATAAAATCACTGTTTTTTATTTCTTTAGCAAAATAATGGGTCAATCGATCTAAAACCGTATCTTCATTTAAATTTAAAATAATAGGGAAAGAAAGACGATTTGCCTCGTAATATTGTGCATAGAAAGTTCTAAAACTTTTATCTAACAAACTTCTTGCTTCTACCACTATTTCATTTTGAACACGTCTTGCTTCAGAATACTTGTTAGGTTTATCTAGATAACGCAACAATGTGCTCACTTTTATATGAATCGCAATTAACAGTTCAAAACTCTCTTGGCCAATGACCGTACGAATATAACTTAAATAATTTGCCTGTAATTGTTGCCTCAAACGAATAACTGTACCAGGTAATTTAATTTTCTGTTTTATATAGCATCTTGGTAAGTCGATATATCCTTTGGTTAATAGGCTTTCTACAATTTGAATATAATCAGATTCAGATCCATTTTGGCAGCATGTATCAATTAATAGTTGTGCTTGACTAAGCTTATCCCTATCAATTAATTTTTTTATCCATTTAACAACGACGCCTGATATTAAGAATGTTTTATTTCCCGGACGACCGAGTAACTCAATAACTGCTTGAATATTCCCCGCATGAAGATACTTTTCAACTAATCCAATGATAATTGAATCACTTTGATAATCCTGTGTATCTATAAATCCAAGCAATGTTTCAACCATAGATAACTGATTATCTTCTAATAATACATGACAAAGATCTGGCATGAGGATTCGCAATTTCGGATGATAGTCACTATCATCATTTATTTCAGCTTCACATTTTTCAATCAACTGAATGACAGCCAATAATAGCGAATGGTTTTTAGGATCCAGAAGTAATTTCGCCAGCTGATGTAAATCACACAGAAAATCTATAAATTTATTTATGAAGGGATAATGCTGCTTAAATAATTGAGTTATCCCTAAAATGATAGAGTCATAATTTTGATGTTTCTTAAGCGTATTAAACCACAGGCGATATGCAGTGTTTATAATTCTATATAGAATCTGATCTATATTTTTCAATATCTCATAGTGATCCCAAAATTTATAATATTTCTCACTTTCACCATCCTTTTTAGTATCTTGATGAGTTATGTGATCGAAAACCTGAGATTGTTCTGTATCCACATCAGCTTTCTCTTTGGTAAAGGCATGTACTATTTGTAGCAACTCAGAAACTGATTTTGCATTAACCCATTGTTTAAGGATCCAATATAAAAATTTAGAATTGTTATCTGCATTATCAACCAGCTCTCTTATCACATCATCAAACTGTTGATTTAAAGTATATTCAACTATTTTCTTAAAAATAATAGCTAATTTTTCAGATAGAAGTTCAGCACAGAGAGTTGCCAAATAATATTTAGCAGAAGAATTCTCACTCATCATATCATCCAGCATAAACTCAATGAGTGTGTCATCACGTAATTTTTGATCTGGAATTTCGGATAATACTGCAACTGAAGCCCTAGTCATAAGCAGTTTTTCTTTGCCAAGCAAGGCAACAGCCATAATACATTGCTCTGTCTCAAGCAATGATAAACTTTGCATCAATTCAGCTGTCGGCAATAATTTTTCTAAATGATTTTCTAAAATCTTTCTGAGATGTGTTGGAAAAACTTTCCTTCCATCATACGTTTCTATTTGAACAAACATATTAACTAGAAGTATGCCAGCTTCTAATCGACCCTCACTCAACAATTCTACCAGTAAATACTCTTCAAGTCCTTTGATGCCTCGTTCTTTTAAGCGTTTCATTTTTTTCTGCAGGGCATTTAAGTCTTTAGCTTGATCATAAATACGTTTAGCTATCAATTGTCGTATTCGCAAAACAGACTCGTTCGTGCTAGCAGATGTGTGAAGTTCTAAATTGAAAATACCACTGTTAATAAAAAACTCTGTGCAATTTTGGTCGCCAGGATCATTCAATATTTTAATGGCAAAGCCTAGAAGAGGCTGACCATAATGACACAGATTATCAAGGGATAATAAGGCTATAAAAGCAGTTTTATATTTATTCGCAATGCATTGATTAATTCCCTTGAGAAGCGATTTCTTGCTTTTTTCACTATTTAACAGCATGCTTGCAGCAGTTTTTGCATAATGATACTGCTCCAACATGAGTGTTTGTTGTATAATGTTATAAGCAATATCATTCCGGTAAACTGATGGTACAATTTTTTCGAGCAATAAAATTGCAAGCTCAAACTCTTCAACTTTTAGCAATTCTGCAATTGAACTACGTAGTCTATTGTATTTCTCATGTTTTTTATTAACATTACTTAATTCAGTAAAATTCGTTTTAGCTTCACTGACAATGCTACGCGCACGCTCTTGCCTAGCTCGTTCCTGTTGGGCTGCTCGTTCTTTGCGTTCAGCATTTATGATGTCTGATGGAATTAAATCAAGTATTTTTTCTTCTGTGCCCCGATAGGAAAAATTTGGCTTTATTTCTATTTGCTTGATAGATTTAATAATCCTCGGATATTGTGAATGAGTTAATTTGTTATTTTCTAAGAGTTTTAATCTAACTTCGTCTAAATGATAATATATAGTATCGCGTTTTTTGGTCAAGCTTTCTATCATTTCAATTAGCTTGTCAACTTGTGATATCGTTAATTTATTTTCAGCAATTTTTGCCAAGTATTGGCCTGAGCGATAGGATGTTTTTCTTAGAATTAATTCCAAAACCAAATCAATTCGCTGTTTATAAATTAATATACTTATTATTGAATCTATATCATCACTATATTCTCTGACACTAATTAATGCGTCAATTTTTTTTAATAAATCAGGATCGCTTTCTTTGTGGTTTCGCGCTATAAACCTTGATAAAGACAGCCGCACAATCTCTCGACATTCATATTCACCGTGTTCTTTAAAAACTTCGAAATACTGTTCATCATCAACAGCACGACGCATGGTAAGAAGCCATAATAAATTTTTTGGGACAATCAATTCTATCTGCTGGCAAGATTCAATATTCTCTTCTAATAAAAAATGAACATGAAGATTAATCAATAATTTAAATTTTCGATCTGTATCTGTCCATTTACGTATCTCTTGACTGATTTCATTTAAAGGCTCATATTGCTTGATAATAAGTACCGCTTTGTTTATATAATCTGAACTATGATAATCATTGTATGTTTCTGTTGAATATATCTCAAACCAGCTTAACCACTCAAAAATCTGTTCAGGGTTAATTATATTTAAACATTTGGAAATAATGCTATTGCGATTATATGCATTTGTGATATTAATCAATACTTTTCTTGCTTTGGGAAATTCACCACACTCTATTAACAATTCAATGAACATTTGCCATGCTTCTTCATGATCCACATGATCATTAAAAGTCACTAAGCTTAATGCTGCATCCAGTTTACCCAATGTTATTAAACTTTTTATAGCATTAGAAAACACTTCTTTGTTACGCCAGCGGTCTAAGTTCAGCTTAGCTATTCTTTTTAAAGCAGCAATATCTTTTTTGAGCTCTGCAACGTTCACGGCTTCTTTAGCAAGTTCGGCTAATTCGTAGCAATATTGGCGATCAGTTTGAGAAAACAATAAAAAGAATTGGTCAAAATCACCAGCTGCAAGCGCTTTTTTTAAATTATCTAACATATGAGAACCCCCATTAAAAAAATTAAGTTATCTGTTAGCAAGCTTTTTATTTAAAAAGCACCGACAGTGTTTCGTTTTCCTGTAATGCATTTTCTGATGTGTCAACACTTTTTAGAGCCCTAAGCCGGGATCATTGCCATTGAATTAAGGGAATAATCGTTAAAACACGTGTTTCCTCATCCTTTTCTGAAAATTCAGTATCTAGCCTCGGATATCTTCCGACATGGTGGCATCTGGCGATTTCCCCTCACAGTGATGGATTCATCACAAATAACTTCCTTAGTTTATCAAGTACTTTTCCCGTATCTGGTTCTGTAAAAAATATTTCAAAGGCCATATTTTTAATGGCGTCGAACGATACTGCTTTGTTGATTTTCACCTTTTTCTTCTCGACTGACTTGTGTGAATTCACTTCCTCTTCAACATCCTCAGTCATAATTGTTTCAAAGTTACTTATAAAAATAGTTGACCATAAATCTTGATATATTGATTCGGCACTTTTCCCCGTAAAATTCTCTAATGCTAACCGCCCTTTTATTTTCGAAAATAATGTCTCTACACCCCAGCGCAAGGAATATAAATATTGAAAATCCTCCGCAGAAAATTCATTCTCATCAAGCAGTGATGTTGTTAATACTTCAACTTCTCCTGACGAAAGGATTATCCTAACCAGCTTGATTTCAATCACTTCAGGCAACTCCTTATCTTTTACTTTCTTTTTATGTTTGTTTGGCACGTCAATGCATACAATTTTGCTTGTTTGCTCTCCGTCAAAAAACATATCTCGTATGGCAGAAAAAAATGTTTTTGGACATCTTATTATAAAGTGTTTTCCTTGCTTAAGCATGCTTGCCATAAATGGATATGCCGCATAACCACGGTCAAAGATCAAAAGATCAAAAGATCATTTGACTTCAATGATGAAAGCATCTCCTCGGCTAAATCCACCTCATAAGCTGAACCATGACCAAGAATCGATTTGATTGCCATGTTATTTAATACATCATAACACCATTGAAAAGTTGCCCTAGAATATTCACCAAGATCTTTATCCGTCTGGTTACCAATTGGTTTTGATCCAAACTCTTTCCTGATGCTTTTGTTTTTTGGTAACGTGATTTTTGACCCATCAAATGCTAATATTCTATAGTCTCGTAATCGCTTAATATCATCGTTTATGTAGTAAATATCTATGATATCGTCGTTCATTTCAATATATGCCGTGTGCTTCAATTTCTTTCTCGCTTTGGTAAATGCTCCCGATGTTACGGAAAAATCTTGACCTGCCTCCAAAACAAATTCATTCAGAACTAATTGTAACAATTTTACACTGATTTTTAAGATAAGGATAAACACCGTGACGAATGTGAGTTTTCTGATTCGGCTAAATGCTGCCACTGATGTTTTGTGCCTATTAATATATTCTAAATCTTTTAATTTATTGGAAACTTTAACGACTGCCTCGTTTTTTTGTCCACAGTAGTAGCTCCTGTAAATAAAAATCAAATGATAACAAAAATTGAGCATTGTTGAAATCTCAACTTTTAATTCAATGGCAATGAAGCCGGGATACGTGCATAGAATTGCACCCCTACATGATTTTTTTTCTCTGAATCTTGCTCTTTATTTGAAAATAATTCTAACATGACTGCCACACCGCTTACAGGTGTTCGCAAATAATGCTGCATCAAAGTTTATGTTCGCATAACATCCCAAACCGAGATAAACATCTTCGAAATTTTAAAAAATAGCTTAAGTGCACCCACCTTTTTACTGTCCTCCGTTATAGGGTTTTGTTGATTCTAACTTGCGCTGGATCAACTGCTTCGAATCTACTAACTGGCTCAACCGTAAGATTACCAGTATCAATAATGCTAATGATTTGTTTTTTTAACCAATCAACATGATCTTTGGCATTATAAACAAGGTTATTATATTTTACATATCGATCGTTGATATGAATGCCAAGTAATTTTTCATAGTGTTTGATAAAATCATAATGACAGCGCCCACCCTCAATATCTATGTAAATAATATCATGGTTTATATTAGAAGAACCATTTTTATCTTCTTGATTTTCTATAAAACCACGAAAGACAAGGGCAACGTAGATATCATTTTTTTTCAACAATAGTTGGACATAGGTATGAGGATGTTTTTTTTCAAATTCTTTTGGATCTAGTGTATTGCTTGATAGTGTTTGTTCGCAGATGGGCGTTAAAAATGTAACATGGCCGTTATTGCCATATAACTTTCTAAGCTGTTCAACTTCTTCTTTAATGTAACCCATTGGATTATGATAAAGGTCAGATTTGCCAATAAGATTTGTAGTAATATTTGAAGCCTTTTTTTCGTCTGCTTTTTTAAGCATTTTATTTTGCAAGCTTTTATCAGACGCAATTAATAGTTGTTCGTGCGAATCACGATAATCATAATAATCGATCGGCATTTCTGGTTCACTAATTACGTCGGTGTCCTGATTTTGCGGAGTATTGCCACCTGCACCAATAACAACTCGCTTAAAGCCATAAGATAAAATTAAAATATCAGCTACTTGTTTTAAAAAGTCCCAGCACAAACGGTTATCTTCTTTGCGGAGTCTTTCCCATGAATCAAATACAAAACCACCATTCCTGCTAATCCAGACTAGGCTTTGCGCTATTAACTCATCTTGTTGTGCATCATACAAGTCTTCTGTGAGCTTTTTGCGTAGTGAATCAAGCATCTCTAAACTATTAATTGTTATATTTAATACTTTCGCTATTGCATACGATAAATCACGATATTTTTTTTGCTGACTTTTCTCTGTTAATTTGCTAAAAAATTCTTCAGCATTTTTTGCATCATTTGCTTTTAGCAATAATTGTTTAGGTTTTGTAATATCTTTCTCTTTTGTTCGCTTATAAATCACATAAAAACCAGCATTAGGGGATCTCATGCCATAACAAGCACATACTTCACCGGCGCTACCAACAGATTGACAACACGCGGTCATAGCACCTAATACATATCCAGTATAATCATTTGCAGATAATTTTTTCATGTAAAAACGCGATTCATCAAAATCTTTTCCATCGATGAAAACATCAGGAATATTATCTTCTCCCTTTTTATGATGTTGTTTAAGGATACGATTAAACGCGCCTTCTGGTATATTATATTTTGAAAATAATTGAGCCATTTCAAGATTTTCATTTCCCCTGTTGTAGGTTAATTTCTTAGCCGCTAATTCGACTTCCTCTAACCTTCTTGGCGACTCTTTTAATAATGCATCTATACCCGGTGCTATTTGTAAATATTTGGTCAAAGCAGGACCGTAAGATAATGCCAACTCAGCCCAATGTGTACCAAGCTTTTCATCTACTTGTGGAAGGTTAAATAAACACAGGTCGTGAATAGGAGACTTGGTTTCTGGCTTGCTAAAATTTTCAACAAATTGTAAAGCCCTGTTTACAGAACAAAATAAGGCAATTAATTTATAGCTACATATTCCAACTTGATATGAGCGATTTATTTCAGGCATTGCTTTAAATTCTTCTTGCTCCAGCAAAATTATACACATCATTTGAAATGAGTCCAAAGAAATTCCTTGCGGGGATGGTAAATCAAATTCTATCAATCGATCTAAGCAAAGCGCATAAGCTGACAGATTTAACTCATCAAATCCAACGTGATTTGAATCTTCTCCTGCTATAATTAATTGTTTATAACAATCTTTGTTGCCACTTTCTATAGCTGCAAACAATACATTATGCCCATGACCATCAATTGAATCACGTAACAAATCATAGAATTCATCGATTAAAAATCTAAGTACATCTGATCGTCCATTTGTTGTGGCATGATGTAGCGGCAGTGCACTTCGAAATTGATGACGGTCGATTTTGAGGGCCATCCGTTTGATTAAGTCTAATTTAATATTATGGTTTTTTACAGCCATATTAAAAGATACACTATCAACATCAGCACTATAATCCAATAACAAGCTCACAATCTTGTTTGAATGATGATTATAAGCATCTTCTTCTAAAGCCATATGCAATGGGGAATGCAAAAATGGTTCGACCAACATCCCCCATTCTCTTTTGCCGATATTCACATCAATACCCAATTCTAATAATAATTGCAACATTTCTGGGTTGTGCTTTTCTGTGGCAAGAGAGACAAGGGTTTCATTTCTGCTAGTTTTAATGAAAACATCCGCCCCTTTTTCAATTAAAATTCTAGCTATATTAATTTGATTGCTAAGCACAGCCACTTGTAATGGGCTATGATGACTAAATGTAGCCAGTTGATCAATAGAATAATGATGTTTGGGTTGTAACAATTTTAACACCAAATTATTCCACCCCTTTTCACAGGCATAATGTAATAGTGAGAAGCCTAAAGAACTAAAAACATGCGCACTAGCACCTTGATCAAGTAAAAACTCTATAAATGTCACGGCAATAGGTAACTTGGATTCATCTTTTATATTACTTAAAATAACAAGAAAATAATCAAGTAAGGTTGTACTACAAGGACTAGAGCCATATTTATAGCTTAAATCAAATGTGCCATTGATGTTTAGCCCCCATTTAATTAACTTTCCAATGATTTTTTTATTAAAATCATTTGCAGCAAGCATCGCGGTATAACAAATATTATCAAATGTGTGCGGCCCTTTCTCGACACACATTTTTTTTAGTAAAGTCATATCTTTATAACTTGTAGTAATTCTAATAATTTTATATCGATCAGATTGCCTCGTTGGCAAGCTCGCTCCAACATCTAACAGATAGTGAACAACTTGTTTTAGCATAAAATATAATGAACCATCACCAGAAAATAAAATGCAAAAAATATCGTGGGCTTTTTCCCATTGATAGTGTTTTACCCCATGTTTTTTTATTAGGGTCATAATAATTCCTACGGTTTCTCTTTGTTGTATATGTAGCTTTTCTTTGTCTGCGGTAAGAGGCAATGATTCCCTAAGTTCCTCTAGCAATGCATACAGTGGGGTCTGTTCCTGTTTATTTTTTATTGCGGGATTTGCACCAGCCGTTAGTAAAAAAGTTACGATTTCAATATTTCTATTCGCTACAGCAACATGTAATACGGTGTCACCACAACAATCTTGAAAATTAATAGAAATGTCGTATTGCACCAGCCATTTTAATATTTTTAATTGACCACTATGCACGGCCATCAACAAACCTGAATTAAGCATATAATCATCAAGTTTTTTTTCATGGGTTAATAACTCTTTAGCAAGCAATGTACTATCTAACAGTATTGAATAATTCCATAAATTAAGTGAATTTGATAATGGTGATTTATTAGTTTTTTTTAATAAGTCAATAAGAATATTTTCAAAGTTTATATTTTCATGTTTTAAAGCGGGTGATATTAATTCTATTGCCATCCGTCCTTCATTGTCACTTATGTTGACATCACAATTAGCCTGTAGCAACAACTGTACTAAATCAAGCTTGCCATAACAACATGCAATATGTAGTGGCGTTTCACCTCTAGTGTTTTTTGCCGCAAGATCAGCGCCATTAGTGATAAATAACCGCGCTAAATCATAGGTATCGTGACGAATTGCGACAAATAAGACGGTTTCCTTAAATTTGTCATCGCGCTGCTCTAATGAAATGTTTTTTTGTATTAATGTTTCAACAACGCGATAAATCACTTTTCTTTGCAATTCCAGATTATCTTTATTTGCTTTAGATAATGTTATGCATAATTTGTGCAGCAGTGGTTTTTCACCAAAATCCACAATATTTATATCTTTATATTTTTTGATAAAAGCTATAACAATGTCGGCATGTTCAGCTTTGACGCTTTCTTCACAACACAATTGATCAATAGCGAATATTAGTGGGATTTTGCCATTACCTAGAGATTGATTGATATTAATACTTTGAGATATAATTTTATTAACTGTGACAAGATCTGCAATCTTGATGCTTTCTAATAAATCTTGCATCCTGTTTTCCCTAGTAAGTTCTGTATTCCGTGAAGTGGACTTCCTCTGTCAAACCACGAATTTAGAAAATTAAAATATAGAATATAGAATATTCATGGTTTCTGTTAGATAAATATGTCGAGGAAGACAGCCTCAGTAATGGGGTTGGTTTCCTCAACTGTATTCTGAACAAGCATGTAATCTAGCTAGTCTTGCGCCATTATTTATTGGTTTTTTTGTAGGGTGGCCACGCATTGTTGTTTTTTGATATTTTCTATTCATAATATTTAAAAAATATAGCTTTTTTAATTATTTTGATATTTTTATACGATATTATTTTTTAATCAAAACAAACTA
>SDBS01003266.1_pt1 | contig 15903 bp, 2 predicted proteins | sample 2277091 | NCBI WGS metagenome assembly SDBS01 (sample SAMN10404972, study PRJNA504765) | marine sediment metagenome | isolation source: marine sediment core GS10_PC15, 163 cmbsf | place: Arctic Ocean: Southern Knipovich Ridge | collected 2010 | reverse complement strand
CACAAATTCTTTCTGTAGATTAATCTCTTTAACCAAATTTTAAATCTTAGAGGTAAAATCTTTTTTATGAGTTGAAATCTATTCAAGTACTTTGTTGAGTTTCCGGTAAATTCATTTTTCTCTTTAATTTCTTTTTCAGAGAAGATTTCTGCGCCTTCAATTTTCATCAGTTCTGATTGCATCTCCAAATTACGCAGCTTCTCCTTTAAAGGCAGCAATAGCGTATCCCAGTAAAATTCTTTTTCCACACTCATGATATTTTTTTTGATATTTTCTCTGAGCTTTTTATCTCCGACCGATAAAATTGCATTTTTGAGCTCTTCTTTGTCAGAGGGGGTGACTGTTATTCCGATTGAGTTTTTTTCAATGTAGCTTTCGAAGAAGTCACCTGTGGAGCATAAAATTGGGAGGTTAAAATAAATATAATCAAGGATTCGGGTTCTAAAGGAAAATCTTGTCTCGAAATGCTCTAGGTGAGTCGAGATTCCCACATCTGATTCGAGAAAATAATTGTGTCTTTCCTCGTAAGGAATCCAATTTTTGTTGAAAAAGATAGATTGATTCAATAGTTTTTTTCGGGATGCCAGTTTTTCAGCTTCATCGGCTTTGGGAAATTTCATGAGCAATGGATTGGGGTGTTTTGTGGAAAGAAAAAAAAGTTTAATGCTGGGATTTATTTTAACGACCTCTTCCATAGCCTCGATGAGGATAAAGGGATCAAACCAATTTGAGATGACACCACCCCAGATTAGAATAACATCGGATTCCCTTATCCCCGGAATTACACCTCTAAGAACTTTAGCGTCCTTTTTCTTTTTTTCCTGCCTGATTCCGTAGGGGACAATTGTGAATATCTTTGAAAGCTCCTTGTCGAATTTCAACAGGTAAGGATTAATTTTATTGATCGAAGTTAGCATCCCGGAATAAAAATCTTTTTGTCTTTGGTTAGCACAGAGAAAATGATGAGAATTTAGTAATAGATTGGTAAGAACTCCAAGGTCCCTGTTGTGGATCAATTGGCGGTCTTCTAATTTAAACTCGTTTGAATCATAGACGAAAAGGTTTTCTAGAACAAAAGGAATATAGAGGTCGGCAATGGTGAATTTTCGAAGATTAGCCAGGCGAGGAAATTTATGAAAGATGTAGCCGCTGAGGATAAAGATATCAAATTGAGAAGCAAAATCTATGAGTTCATTTTCCTTTTGCAGGGAGTATTTAAAAATATTTAATTCAGGATGATCTTTGATATTGATCTTTGAAAAATCAGGGCAGGCCAGGCCAACTTCTAAATCTTCTTCCATGGAGAGCGAACGAGCCATTTCCCATACTCGGATTCCAGGCCCCGCCATGTTCTTTCCGATTATGTCATCACTTATTAACAGGGTTTTTATCTTTTCCATTGTCTATCAGGACAAATATAATATAAATGAAAGCCGCTTTCCAGTTAATGTAGGGGTTTGATTTATCAAGTCCATATTATTTGCAGGGGTATGATTCATCAAATCCACATTTTTAATAATACAGATAAATTGATGGATTTAGTTCATGTTGTGTAGGGGCTTGATAAATCAAGCCCCTACAATAGAGGTGGGTTTGATAAATCAAACCCCTACTATATCAATAAATACTGAACTTAGGGAGAATTGTAATTCTTGTCTTTATCTTTGTTTTCGCTCCAGTTGCATCTTTCTTGATGAACACAAGATCATATTCGCCGATAAATCCAGCACCAGGCTGCCAGGAGAATGTTCCTTCTTCTGTGTTCAAGGTTGAACCGATAGGAAGAGGCCTGAGCTCTTCTCCAACTATCAGATAACCCATGTAATCAGCACCTTCTCCAAAGTAAACCCTCACTCTCTCTACTTCTCTTATTTCTATGTTGATGACTCCATAATTATCCACCTCTGTTATTTCTGGCTCTGCGTCTCTTCTAGGACCGCTCCTGACTCTGACAGGGTTAAAGCTTGTGGGTAACTTAATAGCATATTCAAATGATAACGATCTATCCAGGTTCACCATTTGATTTTTCATTCCTGTTCCAAGTGTGCCCATTATATCTACGTTGATTACCGTAAAATATCTTTCTCCAATATCAGCTGAGTTTCCTCCGCTGTCTTCAACATTCCATCCTATCGTATGCACTCCATTCTGATACTCTGTTGTATTGAGGTAGTAATAGCCGACTGCTCCATCACTGTTAGCATATCCTGGAAAGAGATCCGCTACATCACTTCTATGTTCACCATACCCATCAGGCTGCCCTACTTCCTCTCCGTTTATCCAGACCTTGATTGTCGAGCCATCCTCTTCGATGTAATTCGGCTGAGGCGTCAAGGCCCAGGCAAAGTTGAGAAAAGCATCCCCTGAAGCGTCTCCGCCTTCTGTTGGAGTGTCAATCGTACCAAAAGGCTCTGAAGCATTCGTATTATCACAGCCTATCGTCGTAGAACCCAGCTCTGCACTATTCCCTTCCTTATCATAGGCTACTGCATAAAATGTGTAAGTTCCGTTTCCTCCATCGGGCAGATAGTTTGTCAGCAGCATGTATCCCCAACCTGCCTGGTAATTTAACGGAAGATAAGGATACAGTGACGCTATATCAGGTCTTGCGCCTTCTACCTGTATGGCATTTGCGATATAAACTAATCCATTCGCTGCTGTTGGCTCTCCTCCTACTGGTTCTCTCCAGATCTCAATTTTGGTTACTTCTATATCGTCAAGTGCCCAGCCAGTCAGTGGTACCGCTCCTGTTATTCCTGTGGTTTCATTTATGGGAGTGTCAAATGAACCGAAGGGCTCATAGACTGAAGCCGAACTGTATATTTTCAAAATTACGTTTATTGTTTTAGGCGAATTTGTTGCATTTGGATCTTCTATTGAAATTTTTCCTGTATGTGTTCCGATTGAAAGTCCTGAGGCGTTTACTGATACTGTTACTATTCCAGACCCGGATCCGCTTGGGGGTGAAACTTGTATCCAGCTCTCTGTTGGAGTTGCCGTCCAGTTCAGCGACACGCCTCCTGTATTTTCTACTACGATTTTTTGATCGGTTGTAGGATTAGTATTGGTAGCTGTTGCAAAGTCAATCCGAGTAGTGCTTAGAATAATCTTTCCTGGTGAAGAGTTATTCACTGTCACTGTTATCTCTTTTATTGCTGTCTGGACTGCTGCGTCAGTAACCTTTACTTTTATGGTATGGGAACCATCCGAATAACCAGTAGTATCCCAATTGTAAATATAGGGAGATGCTGTACCTGTCTCTATTAATTCTCCATCTATGTAAAATTCTACCTTGCTCACTTCTTCCGGAGAAGATGCTGATGCCCTTATTGTTACCAATCCGCTTACAGTCGAATTGTCAGAAAGTGAGGTAATCAATACCGTAACTCCTTCTGTGCCGCTCACTTCCTTGAACACTCCAAAGCTTAGAGGCCTGCCTCCGAGCTCTGCCAGTTCCTTAAATCCATAGCCACCAAGAGCTCTTGCTTTGCCTGCAGGTGCAGGTGATGCTAGTTCCAATATAGCTACGATATTTTCATTAGTGTCTAAATCTAATCCATGAAATAATATGTTGCCATTCACTTGGACGTCAAAAAGATAGATTTCTATATTCTTATCCGGCATTAAATCGGTTGTAATGTCTGTTAAGGGGTCATAAAGAACTATTTTGTACTTTCCTTCTAAATTATTGAATCCAGCAATTATTAATTTATTAGATGAGACTTTCATCGCTTGAGCACGATCTATGAGCTGGGGTTCGATAACCATTGGTTCAGGATAAAGCTTCACAACTGTTCTGTATTTGTTATACCAATGTCCAGCCAAGCCATATACGGTACCATTATCATCTATTTCATAATTTATCATCTCTTGTACTCTGCCCATTTCAGTGATTCCCTTGATGTATTCTTCGGAGTGACCAGCTACAAGATCATGTATTTTATATAAAGAGCCTTCCTTATCTCCGATATACGGCGCATCTGCATCCTCTTGTTCCAATCGAGGCAAATCATCTGCCAATCTATATACCCCATTCAGATCAAGAAAAGACCCGTTCAGTGTAACGTAAACCAGATTATCCGGGAATTCCGCCATCCAGCCCCACTCCCACCACCAATCGGGTTCTGTAATGCTTTCTACTCTTGCATCCGGTGATGCTTCAATTGGATTCACCTTTCTTAACCATTCCTCATTATTAGCTCTTGTCCTACCAGCAATGATGATTGTTCCGTCACCTCTAACCAGCCAGTGGAATATTTCCATGTCGCGATTGATTATATCCTCAATATTGTCCTCATCTACATACTTCCTTAACACCCTATCCCAAACATTATTACCTAAGTCAGCATGAGCAAAATAATAAATGTTTTCCTGTTGGTCAAATTGAACGTTTTTAGTAGTACTATGTTCGAGCCACACTAAGTTGGTCAAGCTAGAATCGATGCCTTTAAATTCATTTGTTTCAGGATTCGCCTTCATCAATATGTAGCTTTTTCCATCTCTTGCTTCTTGCGGGTGCCTAAAGACAATATATAGATTTCCCTTCGGACCAAATTGAAATTGTTCTACAAAAGGATCCGTATTGATTACTGGCTCGATATTTCCATCAACGTCAATCTTCCTCAGCATATTTTCAGCATCAATGTAAATCGCTGCTGCCTCGCTTAAATCTATCGAAAATACGTTATTCGCATTGTCCACGATCACTGTTATGCTTATCCAGGTGTGCTGACCGATAGTGTCGTAGGCCACAACTTTCAATTCTTTTTCGCCATCAGCCACTGTCGTTGTATCCCAACTGTATTCATAGGGAGAATCGGTATCAGTCGTCAGAAGGGTCTCATCCATATAGAATTTAACCTCCTCAACTCCCAACTCATCCCATGCATCTGCCTTGATAAGCACAGTCCCTCTAATAACCGCTCCATCATCTAAATTTGTTATCGATACTGTCGGAGCTACATCTCCTCCGTTGTTCACAACAGCCGATATCGAAGTCTCTGTAGTCTTAAGATCTGTATTATAGGCCACGGCTTTTATTTCATGTGACCCGTTGGAGTAGGACGTGGTATCCCAATTCCATACATAAGGAGACTCTGTACGGCTCGACTCGAGTGCATCGTCTATGTAAAATTCAACTCTATCGATGCCAAACTCACTTTCAGCGGTGGCTTGAATCAAGGCCGTCCCGCTTACTGAGGAATTATCCAATGGGCTTGTAATCTCAACAAAAGGCGTTCCGATTATTCTGAATACTACTATTCTCCGGTTACTATGGTCAGTAACATAAACATTGCCGGAAGAGTCGACTGCAACGTCCTGGGGATCTTGGAGCTGGCCTTCACCGCTTCCATAGCTTCCCCATTTGGTTATGAATTCACCTTCGGATGAAAACTTGGAAACTCTGTTACTACACTGATCGGCTACATAAACATTTCCTTGGCTGTCGAGCCCTATTCCTCTTACACATTGAAATTCACCATCACCGTAACCCCAGTTTCCCCATTTTCTTACAAACGTTCCATCTGAATCTAAAACCTGAATACGGTTATTCCAGTGTTCTGCGACATACATATTGTTTTCGCTATCTAGAGCGATATCCCCTGGATACTGGAAATACCCATCGGCATGTCCCTGGCTTCCGAATTTGGCTAAAAACGTCCCATCAGAGGTGTATTTTACTATCCTGTGATTGTCAGAATCACAGACATAGACATTGCCTTGGCTATCCACGGCTAATCCTTGTGGAGCATTAAACTGGTCATCCCCGGCTCCCTGGCTTCCCCATTTGGTTAAGTAATTTCCACTGGCATCAAACTTTATGATTTCGTGAGTATTTCGATTGGAAACATAAATATTCCCAGAATTATCAACGGCTACAGCCATATCATTGGTTAACTGGTAATTACCGCCGCTTCCTTCGTTATCAATTCTTGTAAGAAAACTTCCAGATGAGGTAAGTATCACTATTCTTTCGTGGAATATAACGTAGAGATGTCCGTATTGGTTTATGGCTATACTTCTGGGATGGCCATGATTCCAAGTGTTAAATTCGCTGATATATTCATATGCTTCTTGATTAGCTACTGCAACCATAATGCTGTCTGAAGTGTTCTGTGCGATTCCGTCATAGGCAACCGCTTTTACTTCTGTCTGGCCGTCTCCTACAGTCGCTGTATCCCAGTTATACATATAGGGCGCTTCCGTATCAATACTCACCAGAGCGTCAGCAATGTAGAATTCAACCCTGGCGATCCCGGTATCATCAGATGCATCTGCTTCGATATCCACCCATTTTCTTATAATTTCTCCATCCAGAGGATTTGTTATGGACACTGTGGGTGCCTCATTTCCGCTGTTGTTCACGACAACTGATATTTCATCAGATTCTGTGGTTATGTTTTGGATATTATAGGCAATTACTTTTATGGTGTGAGTTCCCTCAACTTCCAATGATGTATCCCAGAAATACTCATAAGAATTGGTTGTGTCTTCGCCGACGAGAACTCCATTTATATAGAATTCAACTTTGCTGATCCCTATATCACTGCTCGCAGTAGCTTGAATCGTGACCGGTTCGGTTAGCATGGAATTATCTGCGGGATTTGTTATTTCAACCGCGGGCAGCCATGTTGATTTGAGTATGGTCACTCTGCTGTTGCAGTTATCGGTCACATAGATATTAAAATCAGAATCGACTGCAATACTGTTTGGACACTCGAACTGGAGGTCACCACTTCCCTGGGTTCCCCATTTGGTAACAAACGTCCCGTCAGATGTATACTTCGCAATCCTGTAATTTCCGGTATCAGCGACATAAACATAGCCTTCACTATCGACTGCTATTCCTTGCGGCCAGCGGAATTGAGTATCCGCGTATCCATGGTTGCCCCATCTTCTTAAAAACTCACCATCAGAATTAAAGACGTTGACTCGATGATTATTACCTATGATGTAGATATTGTCTGAAGAATCTACAGCAATACCCTGTGGATGCTGAAACTGCCCATCGTTGCCTCCCTGCGTTCCCCACTCGGATAAATACGTCCCATCAGAATTAAATTTTGATATCCTGTGATTATTATGATCAACGACATAAACATTCGCTGCGCTGTCAACAGCAATACCGTATGGATTGTTAAACTGGTCATTTCCGTTTCCATAACTCCCCCATTTGGTGACATAATTTCCGTTAGAATCAAACTTTACTACCGAATTACTATCTTGATTCGAGGTGTAGATATATCCAAAATCATCAATAGCTACGTGCATCCACCAGGATAAATTATAATCCGCGCCCTGTTGCTCCTCGATTCTAAGAAGTAGATTCCCATCAGGAGTATACTTCGATATACTGTGACTGCCTGCAATGTAGATATTCCCATCTTTGTCCACGGCTACATCTGTTGGATGGTTATGACTCCACTTGTTAACATAGCCGAATTCCTCATGATTGGTTATTGTCACAGTGATAGTTTCTTCTGCATTCTGCCCGATCGTGTCAAAGGCAACGACTTTTATCACTCTCTCACCATCTTCCACTGTTGTTGCATCCCAGGTATATTCGTAGGTGTTGTCGGTATTATCAGTGTCTTCCCCGATTTTGAGGTCGTCAACATAAAATTCCACCCTATCCATCCCTACTACATCCGATGCATCGGCTTGGAGATTGGTTGTCAACCTTACAGTATCTCCCTCTGCTGGATTGGTTAGGGATACAGTCGGGGGCGCATCTGTGGTATTCTTCACAACCACATATATTTCACCAGATTCGGCAGTAGTATTTTGGGCGTTATAGGCAATTGCTCTTATGGTATAAGCCGCGTTAGTCTCGGATGATGTATCCCAGTCGTACTCATAATACCCATTAGCAGGATTGGTAGTAGTTGCTTCGCCGAGGAGAGTTCCGTTTTTGTAGAATTCAACTTTGCTGATGCTTATGGCACTGCTGGCACTAGCTTGAATCGTGACCGGGGCGGTCAAAACTGAATTATCTGCGGGGTTGATTATGGCAACTGTGGGCCTCCAATCTGACTTAAATATTGTTATCCTGCTGTTGCAATTATCCGTTATATAAACATAAAAATCAGAGTCAACCGCAACACCGTTCATGCACTCGAATTGGAGGTCACCACTTCCCCGGTTTCCCCATTTGGCAAGAAACGTTCCGGTAGAGGTGTACTTCACTATCCTGTAATTATTACCGTCAACTATGTAAACGTTGTCTTCGCTATCAACTGCAATTCCATAAGGGTTTCGGAACTGATTATCATCGTATCCGTGGCTTCCCCATCTTCTTAAAAACTCACCGTCTGAATCGAACACCTGGATGCGGTTGTTATGGCGATCTGTGACATAGATATTGTCAGAAGAATCTACAGCTATACCATGGGGATTATTAAACTGGCCGTCATTTCCTCCCTGGGTTCCCCATTCGGTTATTAATGTCCCCTCAGAGTCATATTTTGCTATCCTGTTATTATTATAATCGCAAATATAAACATTTCCTTCACTGTCAGCAACGATTCCACTGGGATTATAAAATTGATAATCACCATGTCCATAAGTTCCCCATTTAAAGAGGTAATTTCCGTTGGAATCGAATTTTGCTATATTATGGCTCTCGTTTTCCGAAGCATAAATATTTCCATCAGCATCAACGGCTATGTGAAACCACCCGTCCAAATAATACTCTTCGTTTCCAGTATACTCGATTTTAAAAACAAGGTTTCCATCTGGAGTATACTTTGCTATTTTACTTGAACCCGCAACATATACATACCCATCTTTATCCACGACAACATCAGATGTATTATTGCCGCTCCACTTGCTGACATAGCCGAACTCCTCATGATTGATCACTGTTACATTGATGCTGGCTTCCACATTCTGTCCGATCGTGTCATAGGCGATGGCCTTTATCACTTTTTGACCATCTTCCACTGTTGTTGAATCCCAGGTGTATTCAAAAGGATAGAATCCATCTTCACTGACCATGGTGTCATCTACATAAAATTCAACTTTGCTAATTCCATCATCATCTAATGCTCCAGCTTGGAGAGTGGCTGCTAACCTGATTGTATCTCCCTCCGCAGGGTTGGTTAGGGATACAGTCGGGAGCGCATCTTCTGTTTTGTTTATAACCACATATATTTCACCAGATTCGGCAGTAGTATTTTGGGCGTTATAGGCAATTGCTTTTAAGGTATAGGCTCCGTTTTCCTCTGATGATGTAATCCAGTTATGTTCGTAAGCATTGGTTGTATCCTCGCCGACTTTGCTTCCATTTATGTAGAATTCAACTTTGGTTATAGTTATATCACTGCTGGTAGTAGCTTGAATCGTGACCGGGGAGGTTATTAAGACTGAATTATCAGCTGGATTGGTTATGGCAACTGTCGGTCGCCAGGTTGAGTTGAATTTAGTGATTCTGTTGCTGCAGTGATCGGCGACATAAACATAAAAATCAGAATCGACCGCAATACCGTATGGGCATTCGAATTGAAGGTCACCGCTTCCCTGACTTCCCCATTTGGAAAGAAACGTCCCATCAGATGTAAACTTCACAACCTTGTAATTATTATCGTCCCCTACATAGACATTGCCTTCACTATCAAGAGCTATTCCTGAAGGCCCAAGAAGCTGATGGTCTTCATATCCCCATTGTCCCCATTTTCTTATGAATGTCCCGTCTGAGCTGAACATCTGGATACGATAGTTATGGCGATCTACAACATAGATATTGTCAGAAGAATCTACAGCGATACCCTGTGGATACTGGAACAGGCCATCGTTACTTCCGTTGCTTCCCCAGGTTTTTTCAAAAGTCCCGTCAGATGAAAATTTTGATATCCTGTGATTATTGTCATCACATACATAGATATACGCATCGGAATCAACGGCGATGCCTGTAGGACCATTAAATTGGTTATTACCATCTCCATAGCTTCCCCATTTAGTGACGTAATTTCCGCTGGAATCAAATTTTATTACCTGATGCCTGTCACGATTTGTAGCATATATATTACCAAGATCATCGACCGCGATACAAAACCACCACGTTAAATCATAATCGCTGCCAATATTCTCGATTCTTGAAATCAAAGTTCCGTTAGGTGTGTATTTCGATATCATATGGCCACCCGCGACATACAGGTTTCCATCTTTATCCAATACAACATCACTTGGGCGGTCAAGACTCCATTTGGTGATATAGCCGAATTCTTCATGATTGATAACTGTTACAGTGACGCTTTCTTCTACATTCTGCCCGATCGTGTCAAAGGCAACGACTTTTATTACTCTCTCGCCATCTTCTACTGTGGTTGCATCCCAGGTATATTCATAGGTGCTATCGGAATTATCAGTATCTTCACCGACTTTGACATCGTTGACATAAAATTCCACTCTATCAATCAACTCTTCTGGGTCTGTTGCTACGGCCTGGAAAGTGGCTTGTAACCTGATAATATCTCCGTCTGCTGGACTGGTTAGGGATACAGTAGGGAGCGCATCGCTGCTATTATTCACAATCACTGATATTTCATCAGTCTCCTGACTATTATCCTGGGTGTTATAGGCTATTGCTTTAAGAGTATAGGTCCCATCGGCTCCTGCTGTTGTATCCCAGCTGTATTCATAGGCATTGTCTGTATCTTCACCGACTTTAGTTCCATCTATATAAAATTCAACTTTGCTGATGTCTATGGCACTGCTGGCTGTGACCTGAATTATATATGTCCAGCTAACTACTGCACTATCTGTCGGATTAGTCATCGAAACTGACTGCAGCCATGTTGACCTTAATTTTACAACTCTGCTGTTATTTCTATCTGCGACATAAACATAAAAATCAGCATCGACTGCAAGGCCCTCAGGAATATGGAATTGAAGGTTATTGCTTCCCAAGCTTCCCAATTCAGTTATGTAAGTTCCGTTTGAGGCAAATTTTAAAACCCTGTGATAGCAATCGTCGGTCATATAAAGATTCCCCAGGCTATCTAAAGTAATGTACCCAGGGCAATCAAAATGATTTTCACCGCTTCCCCCGCTACTCCATTTACTTTGAAACGTTCCGTTTGAGGTGAAAATTTGGATCCGACCGTTATGGCGATCCGCAACATAAACATTATCTGAAGCATCAATGGCAATCCCATGGGGATTGTTAAACTGGCCATCACCACCTCCTTGAGTTCCCCACGAGGTGATAAATGTTCCATCTGAGGAAAACTTTGATATCCTGTGATTACTATTATCGCTGACATAGACATTCCCCGCACTATCACAAGCGATTCCCTGGGGACTATGAAATTGGTCATCGTCCTGCCCAAAGCTTCCCCATTTGGTGACATAGTTTCCGTCAGAGTCAAATTTTACTATATTGTGACTGTCAGGATTGCTGGCATATATATTTCCAGAATTATCGATGGCTATGAAAAAACGCCAGTCCAAATTAAAATCTTCGTTTCCTGAAGGTTCGATTTTAGAAATGTAAGTTCCATCAGGAGCATATTTTTTTATTCTACTGTTACCAGAAACGTACAGATTCCCGTCTGAATCTAATACAACATCTGATGGGCTATTTGTATACCATTTGTCGATATAGCCGATTTCCTCCTGGTTTTCCACCGTGACTGTGATGGTATCGGACGTAAACTGCCCGATCGTGTCATAGAATATGACCTTTAGCACTTTCTCCCCATCATTCACTGTTGTCGTGTCCCAGGGGTAGGTATTATAATTGTATGTAAGTAGAGAGGCTACAGTATCCGTATCCACCAGAGCGTCATCCACATAGAATTCAACCTTTGTAATTCCCAAGTCATCCGAGGTGCTTGCTGCGATAGTTTCTGTATCCAGGATTTGTTCTTGGTCTGCTGGATTTGTTATGGAGAATGCCGTGGGAGCGGAATCGTTATTGGCCACGATTACCGGTACTTTTTCTTTTGTTTTTGCACCTTCATTATTAGTGGCAACAGCCCAAATCGTATAGGCTTGGTTTGTTTCTGCTGTAGTATCCCAACTGAATTCGTAGGGGGCGTCATTATCAGTGTTCAGCGGAGTAACACCTCTATAAAACTCGACATTGCTGATCGTGTATCCAGCGGGAACAGTTACATTGGCGCTTATAGTGACATCTGCTTTCACAAACTCATCCTGGACTGGATTGGTTATCTCAATCGTGGGAGCACCCGTCCGCTTGTATTCGATTATTCTATTGTTATTTCGGTCGGCAATGATAACAGTTCCAGTATAGTCCACCTCGACATCTCTTGGATTATAAAAGTGATAATTATCGTCTCCATACATTCCCCAGTTGAGCATAAACGTTCCGTCGGATGAAAACTTGGAGATTCTGTTGTAGCTCGGGTCAACTACATAGACATTGCCCTCAAAGTCGACAGCAATCCCTCTTGCTTCCATAAACTTACCATCATCAAAACCTTGAGTTCCCCACTTCCTATTTTGGTAAACTCCGTCTGAATTGTAAACTTTAACGCGATAATTCCAACAATCCGCAATATAAATATTGTCTGAGTCAAATATGGCTATATCGGATGGATGACTGAACTGATCATCACCGCCTCCCTGAGTTCCTCCCCATGTGGCTAGATGTGTTACATTTTCCCCAATAACGCTAAACTTTACTATCCTATGGTTACTGTGATCACAAACATAGACATTTCCTGAATCGTCCACAGCAATGCCTTCAGGGTTGTTGAACTGATCAGTTCCTCCGTCATCCCAAGTTGCCCATTTGGTAACATAATTACCTTGGGAATCAAACTTAATTATCATATTATCGTTCCAACAGGAAACATAGATATTGCCAGAATCATCAACTGCTACACGCATATCATGTGAAGAAATGAAATAATTTTCACTGTTAGGTATATTCTCAATATGGAAAACGTAAGTTCCGTCCCGAGTGTATTTCACTATCTTCTGCTGACCTGCAACATAGACATTTCCGTCTTTATCCACAGCTACGCCCGTAGGGTTCTGCCAGGTATCTTTATTTGTGTTCCATTTTTGCAGAAATTCGTATTCTTCTACTGCGTAGCTAAAAGTAATAAGGGAAAAGAATAGAATTAAATTAAAGACAATAATGAGACTTTTTTTCATTTTATTTCTCCCCAAAAGATGCATTTCTCCCCCGTTATTTCGGAAAAAGAGAAGATATTTCTAAGCTTATCAATAATTCCCTAGCTCCAAACCTCTAAGCAACTCTAAATTATATGTGTTACTTTATGTTATTATTTACATAAATGTCAAGTTGAAAATTGCTTAAAATTACGCTAAAGAATTAGCTTAAAAACGAGCTAAGTCGTTTTTTCCCTTAGAGTTAGGGAAGATCACAGCTATAAAAGAGAAAGCTTAAGGGTGAATCCTGATATTTTCCTCTGGTAGGCAGAATATCCGTGTCTCATGACATGAGCAGTTTAATATGTTATGGACACTGTATTAACTTAAATTGACTTACACCGGGGATTTGGCTAAAATTTTAACCATTGGCGGTGTAGCTCAGGCGGTTAGAGCATGCGGCTCATATCCGTAGTGTCGGGGGTTCAAGTCCCTCCACCGCCACTTTGCATTTTTTGGGAAAAGCAGATAGAGAGCTTATTTCCAGGCGTGCCTGCAGGCTTAGATCTTATTTCCAGGAAGGCGTTAATGAATTTTAGCCCGGTCTTCAAAAGACTTCAGGCCTGAATAAAAACCATGAAGCAGAGTCAAATGATCTTAGACAGAATTAAAAAGACTATCCAGGAGTACCAGCTCCTCGAGAAAAAAGACGGGATTCTTATCGCCTATTCAGGAGGAGGGGATTCCACAGGTTTACTCAACCTGCTCCTTGAGCTTCGAGAGGGGTGGTCTTTTGAGCTATTCCTGGGTCACTTTAACCACAAGCTTCGCCAGAAAGCAGATGAGGATGAACAATTTGTCAGACGCATGGCCCAGAAATATTCCCTTCCGATTTTTGTCGGCAGCAAAGATGTTCGCTCCTATGCGCGGGCAAATAAGCTTAATATAGAAGAGGCAGGAAGAAAGCTCAGGTATGATTTCTTAAAAAAAACTGCTCTTAAGATCGGTGGAGCCAAGATTGCCACGGGTCATACGATGACTGATCAGGCAGAGACTTTTATGATGCGGCTCATGAGGGGAAGCGGACTTAGAGGGCTGGGGGGCATCTTTCCCCTGGTGGAAGGTACGATTATCAGGCCCCTCATTCAGGTCGAGCGCCAGGATATCGAGATATATCTTAAAGAGAAAGGGATAGAATTCCGGATGGACGAGAGCAATCTTGACCGGCGCTTCTTGCGAAACAGGATAAGGCTTGATCTTATTCCCTATATTCAAGAGGATTTTGAGCCTGAAATCGTATCCAGCCTGGGCAGGATAGCCTCCATCATCCGTGAAGAAGACAGTTTTTTGGAAAAAATAGCTCAGGAGACGACAAAAAAAGCGATATCGAAAAAAAACGATCGGGTTTCTCTTGGTGTAAAACCTCTTTCCTCTCTTTCCCGGGCAATGGCCAGGCGGGTGGTCCGGGGATTTATTTCAGAGTTAAGGGGAAACCTGAGAGAAATTTCTTTCAAAGATGTTGAATCTATTTTATGCCTGAAGGAAGGGAAAGAATTCCCGCTAAGAAAAGACCATATTTTGCTAAGAGAACAAGGTCAGATATTCCTGAAAAACAAGGTTACTCCAAAGATAAGATATGAATACAGGTGGGAAGGGAAAGAGTCTCTTGAAATAAAAGAGCTTAAATTGAAGTTTGAAGGAAAAAAGATAAAAAGAGGGAAATCTCTCTCCCTTGATTTCGATGATCAAACCAGTGCTTTCCTTGATCTGGTGAAATTAAAATTTCCCCTTCTGGTTCGAAACCGCAGTGAAGGAGACCGGTATCAGCCTTTAGGAGCCCCTGGTCAAAAGAAACTCAAGGAAATAATGAGAGCTAAAGGTATTCCTTTATCCGAGAGAGAAAGACACCCAGTTTTTCTATCTGGAGACAAAATTGTCTGGATTCTCGGGCTTCCCGTCTCAGAAAAGTTTAAAGTCGAGAAGGGGACAAGCGACATTTTTGCCATAAAAAAGCTGTAAAAAGACATTCCTCTCTCAGCTTAAAAACATCACCCCTCTATTTATCTTTCTTGTTTATTAATCTTATCTATTTAGTAAAAAAAACTATTAGTCCCTTAAGGTGATAAAGCTCGTATAACAAGGTTAAGGGTGTTCAGATAAATATCACCCTAAATCTCATCTTGAAAGGGCATTGAGAATGCGGGACATTATATGTATTAATATACTTGCTATATATAAAAGTGCTAAGTGCACATTCTTTATTTTATAGGGTGGAGGCTTGGTTTCAGTGTGTCCTGGTGAGCTGCTTGCTTGGTTTTTACGAAGCGATGGACATCTTGTAACTATTTCAGAAAAAGTATATGATTAGAGCAACTGGGACAGGACCAAGATTAATAAAATTACGAAAAGGAAATACCTGTGAGCGAGGAAAGTAGCCCTTATTTCAGGGGAGAGTGGTTATTGTCCCTGGAGCGCCTATTTTTTCCGGAGCGAGGCAGAGAATGAGGAATATATCAAGAATTTCTCAGCACAAACATGAAAGAGCAAGAACCAGGGATAATTCTGTATCTGCCCGGAAAGGCTTTACCTTGGTTGAGGTTCTGACAGCCGTAGCGATAATAGGCATGATGGCTTTAATATTCTACCCGAACATCATGAATACTTTGGAGTCAAGAAAGATAGAGGGTTCAGCAAGAGAAGTCATGATGAATTTACAGAGGGCAAAATTTCAGGCTGTTAAAACAAAATTAAACCATAGGGTGAGGTTTGAGGCTGTGGGTGCAGGCTGGGTTTATTACATTGAAAAAGAAGATAATCCGA
>SDBS01003264.1_pt1 | contig 15906 bp, 9 predicted proteins | sample 2277091 | NCBI WGS metagenome assembly SDBS01 (sample SAMN10404972, study PRJNA504765) | marine sediment metagenome | isolation source: marine sediment core GS10_PC15, 163 cmbsf | place: Arctic Ocean: Southern Knipovich Ridge | collected 2010 | reverse complement strand
GCGGAGGCTGAGGCCGTGGGTTCGAGCCCCGCCAAGCGCGCCATACGGGCGGTTAGCTCAGCTGGTTAGAGCGCCTGCTTTACACGCAGGAGGTCACAGGTTCGATCCCTGTACTGCCCACCACAGGCTCAATTTCGACCGTCGATCCTGCCACTAACCCGAAAAAAGGCACCTGCCTTCCTAAAAATGCTCGCCAAAATGCACGCAATATAGCACAAAGTTGTAGCGCGTCTTCCAGTCAGGGTCTAAGCTATCAGTGTAAGGAGTTTGAAGTGATGACACTTCAAGACGCACTGGTAGCCTATAAAACCTACGCTCGTGCTGAAGGCAAGAGTCCAAAGACCGTTGTCTGGGTTGCCTCCAGCGTGGGCTACTTTGCCGATTTCTTGGGCCCTGAACAGCAAGACATGGACACTATCACAGGTAACGACCTGCGCCGGTTCATTATTGCGCTACAGAGCAAACCGAAGTTTGCCCATCATCCCTATAATAAACCTCAGCAGGCGAAACTATCATCACAGTCCATAGAAACCTATTGCCGGGCAATAAAGGCTTTCTTTGGCTTCCTCAAGCGTGAGGGCTTTATCGAAAACAATGTCATGGAAAAGGTAAAGACGCCAAAGGTGCCGGAGATAGTGATTCCCACCTTCTCAGAAAAAGAGATAGCGAAGCTTCTATCACAAACTAACCGGGGAACCAACGAAGGATTCAGGGATTACTGCCTTCTACTTACACTTATCGATACCTGCATTAGGCTCAGTGAGCTGGCGAATCTCAAGACCGATGACATTGACTTCGAGCAGAACCTGTTCAAGGTAATGGGTAAGGGCCAAAGAGAGCGTTTCGTTCCCTTCGGGCGCAGGGTGGCTAAAGCACTGATGAAATATCAGATGAAATGCCGTCCGGAGCCTATTGGCACCGATAGCTTCTGGCTCAGACGAGATGGGCAGCCGTTATTATCCATGAGGATACAAAAAATTGTTAGTGCCTACGGGAAGAAAGCAGGACTAAAACGCTGTTATGCTCATAAACTACGCCATACCAGCAGCGTTATGTACCTGAGAAACGGAGGTGATGTATTCAGCCTGCAGAAGAAGCTGGGACACCGTAGTCTGGTTATGACCAGACACTATTCGAACCTGGCTGATAGCGATGTCAGAGCACAACACCTGAGATATGGAGTAGCTGACAGGCTTAAAATTTAACTCCTGAATTATAAGCAAATAACGGAGTAGCTAGCTGGGACAATCTGGACATCTCCCTGCAAAGTTCCCTTGACTCGCTATTAGCTTAAGTTTCAAGATCAGATCTCCAGTAATCGTAGCAGTTGGTGTTTCAATCTTAGCCTTATTATTATCGGCAAAATATTGCTTGCAAGCCGAAGGGTATTCGGCAATAGAGGCCAGTTCAGGAATCTCTCCTCTCAAGTGATCCATAAGGTTGGAAAACTCACGTTCATTCAATATCGACGAATTTGGGAGGTGCGTTGTGTAAGGAAAATCTGTCGATATTAATGGCCCAATACTGGACAAATTAGCTTTGTAATAATAGTCTATGATTTCGGCTAATTTTAACGCGGTGATAGAAAGTTCGGAATAATGCACCACTACTTCCGGCTTGGATACCTTGCCACCGCTACGAATCCACGGGTCTACCAATTCCCTTAGATACAGGTGCCTTCTAATTTCTGGAATCTTGCCAGGTATTTTCTCATCCCGACCGAGCCGTCTCACCTGTTCTTGGCTGAGATCGAGAATAGAGCACATATCATTTACATCATAATTTGGACTATCACCCATCTTCTCTGTGAGTTCTTCTTGCTTCTTATTTTGACAGGTATAACATAGTTTTCCCATATGATATTGATTTAGTTCTTTTCCGCACTCTCGACACACACGCGCCATTTTTAGCCCCTAAAGTACGCTATGTAGTACAAAGTTGTAGTTGTATCTAGGATTATATGAAATACTGAAGCGGAGTTCAAATAACATTAACGGTAGCAATAGCGATAGCACTATCTGCTACTGCGATAACAGTAATTCGAGCCTGTAGCGATAGGACTAAACCTATACAAGGAAGAAATAGATGAGACTTTCAAAAGAAGATAAAGATGCAAGGATTGTAGAGCTCTATAAGAGCGGATGGAGCTTCAGACAACTTCAAAAACGCTACCACAAATCTCCAAACTACATTGCCAAGCTTGTCCAAGGAATAGAAGTAACATGCATTGCTTGCGGTATGCAAAAGGGTAAAGTGCGTTTCCATGCCCATCATCCGGATCGAATCAATTTACCAGACTATACAATCCCACTTTGCCCATCGTGCCACGCTAAAGAGGAAGCGAAACTTAGGCGGGAAAAAGAAAACAAGCCACGGTCTCCTTTAAGTGCAGCATTGCCAACAACGGAAAATGTAGCGAGCAATCCAAGTACTGCTTCTTTTTCATTCCCACCCGGACCACTCTCACCAACAAAGAAAAAAGTCTTAACAGGTGTAGGTATTGCTTTAGCCGTAGAAACCCTGTTCCCAGGCTTTTTTGATAAACGGTGGCAAGAGATTCAAGACCATTTGAAAAGGTCTTAGTTATTCCTTATTTGAGTGACCTTCATTTTGCCACCTGCTAAAGACAAAGAGGCAATGTAATATAATGGTTGAGTGTTGTAATGTGCCACTCGGAACACTTCCCGAATACTGTTCCATCGTAACCGGATCCTTGATTAGTAGTTCGATATTCCGATTCTAATGAATATTGCTTGATTATACTCTCTATATTGTTGTCATGTATGGTTGGTGCTACAATGACATAAAAATAACTTGCTCAACCGTATAAAAAGGAAAATCAACATATGTCGCTATAGCGTCACTCGTGAGAAGCAAGTCTTGTAACAAAATGTTGACCCTAAAACGCTGTAAAAGAGCTAAAAATGGAATACCTGAGTTGGAATGATCTGCTTGTAAAGCATTATTTCAATAGTTCTATGGCAGGGCGTGAGGTGCTGCTGTATGTCAACAATGAGATCATTGAAACACTAGGGAAACCTTATGGCACCGGAGTTGACGATTTTATAGAATCGGTGAAAAGGGGGCCTGGATGGGCTACAAAGCCAAGATTATGCCAAAGTGCACTACAGGCGTGCAATCATTGGAGGAATAGAAAACTAGAATATCCTCCTTATATTGGCTATCTGGTATTCTTTGTGCTGGCTGCTGTTACTGAAACAGACTATGCTTCTTACTCATATTACCCTGGCTTAAGAAAACTGCTAGATGAACCACAAGACGATGGTATGCCTTTTGGTTTTGACAGTATGGGATATTTATGGAATGACTTGGAGAAATGGAGCAGGGAAGACAAACATGAAGAACTGGGACGGTTTGTTGCAAGAATAAGGGGTGGTTGGGTACATGTTGGGTTGCCACGCTCTCAGACCGTTTTATCTGAAAATGAACGTAAGCACTTGCCAAATATCTTTGATGCCGCAGGGCTTGACCCTACCGACCCACCATCCCCAGAGATTGTTCCTAAAATATTGAGCTATTATGGGCAGTCTATTTTAGAAAACCGCACCAAGAATCTACTGGAAAGCAAACAAGCGGAAGATGATGTTCTTAAAAGGGCTTTGGTTGAATTAACGCTTGATGAGCTGGAAGAATGGGATGGCACTGTTCTGGAGCAGGTTATTAGAGATGAATCCCCTCGCCAGCAGATCCATACTAGCTTACACCTTTGTATTAAGTTAGACTCTTTAGCATCTCATGTAGAAACTTATATAAGATTTAAAACAAGCAGGCCATTTCCGGAAGAGGGGCTACATTTTAAGTTTGGAAGAGAAGATGAACGTGTATGGGATTGCAGTGAATCCCAGCGTGGATGGTCTACACCACTAAAAGACTATAGTAAAGATCCTCCGGAGAAGCTCAATGGAGTTTTACTTGATTGGACTGCAGGTGTGCGGTTAATCGATAGCGAAGCACACTGGCGGGCAGGACTACAAGGTGCAGAGGTTCGATTATTCCGCTTAGGAACTGATGGACTACCGGACTGGATTGAGACACAGAGACTCGAACGCGGAATAGAATTCTTAGTAGTGTGTAAATCCAGATTTGGAGAAAGAATAAGTAGCTGGGGAAAAGACAGATGTGAGCGATTCGAACAAAAAAATGTAACAGGTTTACCTTCTGGCTGGCTATTATATCATGGAAAGAATGCCATAGAATCATGCCCGAGTATTGATATTTTAACATTATCAACAACAGTACGAATGCAATTAAAGGATGGTATTAAAGCAGATAGGGGAAATGTATATTTCAAGTTTGCTCCTCCAAATATAGTACTTGAAAACAGCTTTGGTTCCGAGAGAGTAATGGTAGATGACAAACTGTCTGAACAACCAGACAAAAATGTTCCCGTTTTTATCCTACCGAATGATGTTCCGTCCAACTTGCCTATTCGCATTGAGGTAGATATAGGGGATCACCGCTTAAGTAAGGTTATCAGACTTAAAGAATTTGATTTACCTGATTCTTTTAATGATACAATTTTTAGAAATCCAGTGGGAGATATTTGTTCGAAGGACGTTCCCCTTCATGCTTGTGGTGCCCACGTTTCTGGTGAGATGAATGAAACCGAATATCATAGTCCTAATCTAATACATTTATCTAACGAAGTTGTATTGATCGGAGAAAGACCAGGCGAGATTTCCTTCTGGCCTGATGAAATTTACCCATTAACATGGCATCCCGTATGGGCTGTCGCAAAGCTGAGGAAAAAACAATACAAAGTTTACTTTTGCGGAAACCCTAATCAGTTAAAAAGAGTGTCTTCCTTACCTACTCCAGCTGGGAACAGGGCAAGTATTAGGCACTGGAAAGAAGTTGTTTGGTATAAAAGGAAAATATATATCCTTCCAGAAATGGAAGAGGTCCGGTTAATATGGAAAGATTATATGAGGCTGGCAAAAGATGTCTAGTACCTTAATATATGCTATGAGCACTAACTCCAACATTAAGCTTGAGCAGTTTAATGAGATTTTTAGGCAAGTTTATCTACCTTACAGTGGTCAGAAAGACGAACAAATAGATGTCGATGCTAGGCAGCAAGTTATCCGCATTCTTGACTCTCTTGGCTATTGTGAATTCGACTTTGACAACCGTATGGTTTATATGTGCAAGCCTTCACTAGTGTTGCTTCCCGAATTTGGCTTACCCAAGGCATTGCTTGTAGGCGCAAGAACTCCCCAGCTTGAACAAAAACTCAAAACTTTAGTAAAGGAAAGGCGTCGAAAAGCAATACTGACCCATTTACAGTATTCTTGGAACGATACTGCTTCACCGAACGGCTTATGTATTCAGGCTATTGATAGGACTATTATTCAAGAGATTGCAGACAAGGCTGGTATCGACTACGATATAACAACCCCAGCTGCTTGGAGGCTAGCTGACATGTCAGCAACGCTTGATGAGGTCAAGCGTAAATTGAATTTTAAAAGACAGGTCGAACCCAGCTGGAACAAGAGAGTTTTTATTACAGAGCGCCTTATGTTTTCCAGGTATATAGAGGAAAACCGAAGCGAGTGTTTGGTTGAATATCGCCATCCTATTACCAAGCAATTATATCATTGGATTTGGAATGACGATAATACAGCGGAAGTTAGTAGGGACTGGGGAAGATATATTGTCTTAGCAAATTCCGGCTGTAGAATTCTAATGTTTGATGAAAAGCAATTTAAGATGGCGGTTCCTGTCACAGTCCCGTTACCTTGCTTGCTTGCAAGGGCCACGGCATTGTGTTCAGGCATTCCCCCATCCATAGTTACTTCGTATAAACAAAAAGTAGGTGCAATTCCTCCCGAACATCCTTTGCAGGTCTATTCATACGTCACGCCAGAAATTGCTCAATTGATTGCAGGCAAACTGAATCAGAAGCTTTTGTATACAAGTTTGGCGGTTGACAAGAAAGGGGTACTGCATGCTTGACCCGGTTGGCGCTTTTGAAACAATACGAAATAAATTTATTCTCTACATCCAAACTGCTTTTGGCACAAGGTTCCCATCTCTTGAAGCTGAGCGGGAAAGACTTCTAAAACAACTAGGGGTTTTAAATCAAGAACCATGGATTGAACCTTTGCCCCGTTATGAAGGCAGTGGAAAGACAATTGAAAGCCTTGAACAATCGGATATGCCCGGTATGCAAGGAGATGATCTTGAACGGTTTAAAGGGCTTGTTGGTTCAGGCTTGTTTAGAAGTAATGAGCTGTATTCACACCAGTATAAGATGCTTAATAAAACACTTGGAGGGCAAAATTGCGTTGTCACAGCAGGCACTGGTTCAGGCAAGACAGAGGCTTTCCTGCTGCCACTTTTTGCTCAGTTAGCCAAAGAGATACCATCATGGGTAGAACCTGGAGAGTCACATTCCCATTTAAATGACTGGTGGAAGAACGAGGACTGGCAAAACCGTTGCAGCCAAAGCAAAGAGACCTGCTGGATGGCACAGAGGGAACACGAGGAGAGGCCTGCAGCTGTTAGGGCTTTGATACTTTACCCGATGAATGCTCTGGTTGAAGACCAGTTGACCAGATTGAGGAATGCACTTGACTCAGAAAAAGCAAGAAACTGGTTCGTCCAAAATGCGAACGGCAACAGGATATACTTAGGCAGGTATAATGGTGGAACTCCCGTTCCAGGAGATATTCTCAATCCACCAACCAATACGGGGAACCGTACAGTAAATAGGAAAAAAGAAAAAGAACTAATCCTAGCCTTGAAAAAAGCAGACAGTGCCGCCCGTGCAGCTCAAAATTATGCAAACGACCCTAATAATGAAGATCCTGATAAGCAGGACTGCGTTTACCTTTTTCCACGCCTTGACGGGTCTGAAATGCGCAGCCGATGGGATATGCAGTATAGCCCTCCCGATATACTCATCACAAATTTTTCCATGCTGAGTATTATGATGATGCGGGAGTATGATGAGCCAATTTTTGAAAAAACCCGATCTTGGCTTGCGGCAGAGGATGTAAATGAAGAAGAACGTGACGAGTTAAAGAAAAATCGTATTTTCCACCTCATCATTGATGAACTGCATCTTTACCGTGGTACTGCCGGTGCTGAAGTTGCTTATCTTTTAAGGCTTTTATTACTCCGGTTGGGGCTGCATCCAGATCATCCGCAGCTACGAATCCTCGCTTCTAGTGCTTCTCTTGAAGCGGGAGACCCAAAGAGCCGCGATTTCTTAGAGGACTTCTTTGGTTCAAGCAACTTAGAAATTATAGAAGGAAAACAAAAACCATTACCTGAGCTCTCAAATTCTGAGCTACTTACTGCAGAGCCATTTAAGATTTTAGCTAGGAATGCAGTTTTCATCAGCGAGCCTGTCATTAACGAGGTAATACAGCAATTTGGAGCCTCAGGTGAAGGCATTACGTCCTTATTCAGGGTATTTAGCGGCTTAAATCTTGATGCTAGAGTGCTCAAGGCTTGTGAAGTCGATGGAAGACTGCGCGCAGTTTCCCTGACAAATTTTGGGCGTAGTATTTTTGGAGACTCCATAGATAAAGAGGACTTAAAAGAAGCTACCCGCGGCCTGCTAATCGCACGAAGTCTTTACGAGAGATATCGAGAAGAAACTGTCTTACCATCGTTCCGGATGCATTTCTTTTTTAGAAATATTGAAGGATTATGGGCTTCGACAAAACCTCTGCAAAACACTCCTGATAATAGACCTGTAGGCGAACTCTATCATTTTACCAGAATCGTTGATAAGGATGAGGTCAGAAGAGTTCTTGAGCTTTTATACTGCGAGCATTGTGGGACTGTATTTTTTGGTGGTAATAGACTCCTGAGAGAGAATGGTGCCATAGAAATGCTAGCCACTACACCAGATATTGAAGGCATCCCAGAACGCCAGGCAGCAAGATTTATTGAGAGGCGTACCTACCGTGAGTTTGCTATCTTCTGGCCTTTAGGGAATCAGGAATTTTGCAATCCAGAGCATTGGCGTCATGTCCGGCTTGACGGGGATAGATATTCCGGACAGCTACCGTGGGGGGACTGGTCTGAGGCAAGCCTTAACACTTTTACCGGTTATGTTGAGCCATCTCACGAGCAAGCGAACGAAAAACCTGATGACTGGGTAAGAGGCTATATATTTCGAATCCAGGGGACTAGTGAAGAACAAGGTGAAGAGTTCCGGGCACTTCCGTGTAAATGTCCCTCCTGTGGTGCAGACTACACAAGGCGGATTCTACGTAAATCTCCAGTACGCGGATTCCGGACTGGTTTTTCAAAAGTAAGCCAGATTTTTGCAAAAGAGCTATTTTACGAGCTTCCAAAAAAGGAATTTATCAGCCGGAAACTTGTAATATTTTCAGACAGCAGGGAAGATGCTGCTCAAATTTCAAACGGTGTTGAGCGCAATCATTATACTGACCTTGTACGGGAAATTGTCTGTGATGAGTTACGCATGAAGGTATTAGGTGAACCTCGAGTGCTCGAATACATTGAAAATGGAAATGGGGAAGTTAGTCCTGAGGCCCAAATGTACATTGAACGACATCAAGATGCTGAAACACAGTTAAGAGAGTTACTGTCAACATCTAATACTCCGGTTGAAAGTATGCCTGCTCCTTTCCAGCAATTAGCCCGACAAACGAGTGAAACCCTTGAAGGTATCAGACAAAGAGGAAATGCGCGGGAAATACCGGTTTCATTTATTTTACCACCGTCAGAAAATATTGACGATTGTGGCATTTTGATAAGGAGGCTTATTGAGCTTGGCGTTAATCCAGCAGGCAATGAAGTTTTACTCCAAGAATTCAAGTGGGATGGAACCTATCATAGATGGACTGACTTATTTGATTTTGTAAATTATAGCTGGCAGCGAGGATTGCCCCAGGAATCCCAGTACGGGCGTGCCCGGATATACCATAATCTTATATCCGCACTTTGCGATCTGTTTTTTGGCAGGCTTTATTTTGGTTTTGAGTCGTCAGGCTTGGGATGGCTTAGGCTGGCGGTAGATAACGGGAAAATTGAAGAATATGCAACAAACACCGGTTTGACCGTGGACGTGTTCAGGGAGATATGCGAGTCTTTTATTCGCATTCTTGGAGATAAATACAGGCACGAAGCTTCTGAGTATCCGCAAAATGACTATCCTACCTACGATTTTATGACAGCATCGCTTAAACAATATATCCGTACTGTAGCAGTAAAATACCATATCGGCGAACATGACCTTGGTGAAGCAGTTTTCAATGCCTTGCGGGAAGGAGGTCACCATAACGCCCTGCTCACTGTACGCTTGCTGAATGTTCGCGTAGCTTTACGAGATGATCCAGTTTGGACATGCCCGAGGTGCATGCGCTACCACTTGCATAATAGTGCAGGCGTATGTACGAACTGTTCAAGTAACTTATCTGAAACTCCAGATGATGTTTGTTCCTCGCTTTGGCAACGGAATCATTTGGCACAGACAGCTGCGGAGGGAAGAGAACCAATAAGGATTCATTGTGAAGAATTAACAGCTCAAACTGATGACCAGCTTGAAAGACAGCGTCACTTCCGGGGAATGATTGTAGACCTAGAAGAAAACCAGGAGTTAATCCGGCAAGTTGAGGATATCGATGTGTTAAGTGTTACAACGACAATGGAGGTTGGCGTAGACATAGGAAACTTGCAAGCAGTAATGCTGGCTAATATGCCTCCCATGAGATTTAACTACCAGCAGCGAGTAGGGCGTGCTGGGCGGAGAAAGCAAGCTTTTGCTGTTGCTTTAACGCTTTGCCGAGGACGTAGCCATGATGAATATTATTTTGGTCAGCCACAACGTATTACTGGCGATCCTCCGCCTGTTCCTTTTCTTACAATGGAACAAGAGCGTATTATTAAGCGCCTTTTTACAAAGGAATGCTTACGGCGAGCGTTTAGGAATACTGGTATACACTGGTGGCATGGATCCGGTTCACACGATGTTCATGGCGAGTTTGGGTGTGCCATAGACCCAGACAATGAGGTTGGGTGGGAGCAGAATAAACCAAGTGTAATAAATTGGATTAAGACGAATAAAGATGAGCAGGTAGAGATAATAAAAGCCCTATTAGGGACAGAAAGTAATGAATACCTTTCTTGGTTAGAGGAAAGCTTACCTGATGAGATTACACGGATAGTAGTTAATCCTGAGATAGCTGGTAATGGCCTGGCAGAAAGGCTTGCAGAAGGTGCTATACTACCGATGTACGGAATGCCATCAAGAACCCGCCTCCTTTACCACAGACTTTCCGATGATAAGCCTTCTACCATCGACCGTGATCTAGAACTAGCAATTACTGAGTTCGCACCAGGTTCACAGAAAACCAAGGATAAAGCTATACACACCGCAATTGGCTTTACATCACCACTGTTCGTGAGAGGCCGCCAATGGTTTGCAAGCCATGAGGATCCATTGCCGTACAAACGCTGGTTTCAACACTGCAGGTCATGCGGATTTGTATCCACTTCAGAGGAAATGCAGACTGCTGATTACTGTCAGAAATGTGGCCAGCCCTCAGATGAAAATCGAATTTTTGTTCAGTATCAAATTGTAACTCCACAGACTTTCCGTACGGACCTTTCTTCTGGAAAAGATGCAAAAGAAGAAGAGAGCGTGCATTATGGAGTTCCAAGCGCCCTTGCGGAATCATCTGATGCCGGAATACAAAAGTCTCCTCAAGGAATGAATTGTCTCATATCCATTGCAGATTCAGGCCGGGTATGGCGTGTAAATGACAACGCCGGACGACTTTTTGAAGGTTCCATTATTGACACACCCCCGCCACCTATGCCGCGTGGTGAGCAAAGAACTATTCCGCACCTTTCAAACCAGTGGATTGAATCCAGGTTCGTAGATATTGATAATGACGCTCTTGAACGGTTTGCTTTAGCTGCAGGAAAGACTACTGATATCTTACGGATTTCACCTACCGGTATTCCCCTCGGAATTAACCTCAACCCTAGTTACATACAGGTTCGTGCTGCTGCAATTTCAGCTGCTTTCCTAATCCAAAGGTTACTTGCTGACAGGCTGGATATTGATCCTGAAGAAATTGAGGTTGCTAGAATTACACACAGGTCAATTAATTCGGGCCAGAGAGTTGCGGACATCATATTGAGCGACAGGCTCCCCAACAGCGCGGGATTTGTGAGGCAGGCATTTAACGAGTTTGAAGATATTATTCAAGAAGCTTGTTTCCCATCGAGCAGTGGTTCTTACACTGCCATAATCCAGCAAGAAAGCCACCGGAAATGTGATTCTGCTTGTTACGACTGCCTTAAAGTCTATAGGAATATGACATACCACGGGTTGCTAGACTGGCGCTTAGCTATTTCTTATCTTAAGGCGTTGCTAAATCCTAATTATCAAGCTGGTTTAGATGGTAACTTCGGGGCTCCTGAGCTAGATGGGTGGATAGGAACGGCGGGTAGATTGCGAGATAGTTTTGTTAAGTGTTTTAATTACCAGCCTGTTCAATGGGCTGAAATCCCCGGCTTTATTGCTGGAAGTAGAAAGTTTATCGTTGTACATCCTTTGTGGGATTTCCAGAGAGCAAACGGAAAGCTTGCAGAAGCAATAGCTGAATCAGGCGGAGACATTGATGATTACATTGACACCTTTAACTTGTTACGGCGTCCGGGCTGGTGCCATGAAAGAGGATTGAATGTCCGTTAATATAAGTTTACTGGAATTTACACAACAGCCACTAAAGCCTTTACCAAGGATTTCTCCTAGTATATATATTTCACTGCAACAATGTCCTCTAAAGGCAATATGGACTTCTTCAAATAAACCATTATTGCCTTCTTCACCTTACGCTTACTTGGGAACTGCAATTCACCAAATGTTGAAATTAACTTTTCAGGGCTTGATAAACAACGAGCAAGAGTTATTGGATGCATGGGATTTGGAAATTAAACATCTCGAAAAAGAAATGCTTGACAATCCGATTGAAAAACACCTTGTTCCTTTGAAGACGCATGTTTTGAATTTTGATGTAAAGAGACTTCTTGCTTTTAAATTGATTAATTCTCTTTTTAGAGATTATCAAAGGGGAAGCGATAACACTATAAGCAGTGCAGAAGACTGGGTCCAAACCCCAGACGGGAAGGTGGTTGGTAGAATCGATTTAATTAGAGGGTCCAGTAATCGTATTGAAATTATTGATTATAAGACAGGGTCTATACTGGAAACATCTTCACAAGACAAACCTAAGGAAGAATACCTATTTCAAATTAAATCCTATGCTGCCCTCTATCATGCAATGCATGGTGAATGGCCTATTAAACTTACATTAATGGGCATTAATCAAGAACGGGTCAGTATAGATGTAGATTCAAAAGAATGCTCAAGCCTGTTAATAAAAATGGGGAAATACCTGGATGAAATTAATGAACGCATTGAGGATGGTTTCGATCCTGAGGATTTCGCTCAACCGTCACCAGAATCATGCAAATTTTGTTTGTTTAGACCTTCATGTAAAAAATATTGGGAATATCGCCAAGGAAATGATAACTGGCCAGCTGATGTAAAGGGTAGCATTAAGGAAAAAACAATGCTTATTAATGGTTGTTTCAGGATTATAGTTGAATCTGAAAAAGGTAATGCTGCTATACGTGGATTATCTCCTGAAAGACATGATTTTTTAAATGGTGAATCAACAGGTGTAATATTTTGCAATTTAGGACGTGATACATCGGAAGGTTTTTATGTAGAAAATATGCTGACAACCGGGTATGCCATAGAATGATACGAAATAATGAAAACGAATCACTAGCCTCTGATATACCTGTTTTATCCTTCTTTACTGGAGGCGGATTCCTAGATATAGGATTCGAAGAATCAGGTTTTAACATTGTCTGGACGAATGATCTTAACCATGTTTTCGCAGACATGTATGAATCTGCTATGACTGAATGGAGACGTTTAAAAGATCCAACGCTAAAGGATGCCAGAATCTCAAGTCGATTAAGCATAACCGAACTCACTGCTCAGGGCATCATGCATGATGCATTTGGCCCAGTTAGACCGCCATTATTTGGTATAATTGGAGGCCCCCCTTGTGTCGATTTTTGCATTGGAGGTAAAAACCAAGGAGCAAATGGTTCTAACGGGCAGCTCTTAAGGGTATTTGCTGATATGATTAAAGAATTAAGGCCAGATTTTTTTGTTATAGAAAACGTCCCCGGTTTGTTGAAAATAAAGAAACACAAACCATACTTAAAAAGAGTAATCAGGAGCTTAAAGAAACCCTACCGTTATCACATTACCTTTAAACTAGTAAATGCGCTTGAGCTCGGGGTTCCACAGAATAGGGAACGGCTATTCGTAATTGGCTTTTCAGATAAGCTGTTCAGAGAAAAATTTAAGGAGAAAACCGCTTTAAACCCAGCTGAGTGGTTTGGCTGGCCTAGCGCAATACACCCAAATGCTAATCAACTGCCATGGCCAACTACGAGCCCGTTTAGAGGGTCGCCGGAACTACCACTAGGTATTCCAGAAGAGTTGATTGTCAATCGCTTATTTACAGGTAATGATAGTCTTCCAGATCCTGAAACCATCCAAAATGGGAAGGAATTCTTTACCCCGTATTCCTTGAAGTTTACTCAAATCGAAGAAGGGGATGATTCCAGAAAATCATTTAAACGGTTACACCGATATCGGTATAGTCCAACTGTATGGTACGGGAATAATGAAGTACACCTGCATCCTTGGAAACCACGCCGTCTGTCAGTACGAGAGGCCTTACGCATACAAACAGTACCGGATACATATGTATTACCTAAAGAATATTCACTGACGGCAAAGTTTAAACTAATCGCAAATGGGGTACCGTGCGAACTGGCCAAAGCTATTGCCAATTCAGTGAAGGGATTCCTTCCGCAAGTGTTAGCGGAAAACACTACGGCTACTATAAAACAGTAACGGTAGAAAACAAAATGTTAAATCAAATGAGGGAGGCTTTACTTCAATGGTTTGAGAAGAACAGGCGCCCTTTTTTTTGGAGAACGTATAGTGACCCATACATAATACTTATAACCGAAATTCTTCTCAAAAAAACAACCGCTGTCGTTGTTAACCGTTTCTTACCGGGTTTCTTGGAATGCTACCCTAACATTCGCGCCTTGCACGAAGGCTCTACCCATGGTTTACAGGAGACACTTGTTCCGCTTGGACTTTCAAAGCAACGGGCAATGCAACTAAAAAGCCTTGCTAAAGTCTTGATTGAGTCTTACAGTGATGAGGTTCCATGTAATAAGGAAGAATTATTGAAGCTCCCTGGAGTGGGCGACTATACAGCCAACGCTGTCCTTTCATTTGCTTATGATATACCAGAGGCAATCGTAGACACAAATGTTGCAAGGCTTATTATAAGGATATTTAGCATCGAACCTTCACATTATGAACCACGACGAAGTCCTGAGATTTGGAATAAAGCTAGGGAGTTAGTTGGTCAAGATAGTAATAAATGTAAATATATAAATTGGGCATTACTCGATCTCGCAGCAATAGTCTGTAAACCAAGAAATCCGCTGCATACAAAGTGCCCGGTCAAAGCTTGGTGTATTTTCTATGAGAAAAATGGTAAATAAACCTCGTGCAAAAGGTTAATTACCTAGGAAGTTCTCGATGTTGAATAGTGAACCAATCGCCGTTTTAAAAGAAAGAATAAAGAGCAAAGAGAGGAAGCTAGCATCAAGCTTTCAAGCTGATAAACGTATAGCCCTCTTTGAGATCATCAGAGCAATGGATATGTATTTCTGGTATGTTCTATCCTTGAAAAATGACAGTGCCAAGCAGGAAGAGACTAGTGAAAGAAGTTACCTTCATCAATTTGGTTCAAGTAAGGTCCTTTCTTTATTCGTGGGTGAACATTGCATTAATAAGGGAGCACCATTATTTCAGTCAACGAAAGAACTTCAGCAATGGGCAGAAGCAGTCATTGGGCATAGCGGGTATTTGGGATTATGTGAAATGATTATTGATCTCGCCCGTTACGGACTTGTTGAATTATTAATGCCTTCTGATACAGAAATTAGAGTTGTATTAAAAACGAAGCATGTCGGCATAGAATTAATAGAAAAAGAAGAATTCGATATTCTTGGCAAGCTTGCAGTTGAAATGGATGAAAAAGAACGTTCTATAATACTCCATCAACGCAAAAAAATGATAAAACGAATGTCCACTTTTGTAAAGCCATGGAGGCAACATTATATTCAATACGAAACAGCGCCCGACATCGATGCTTTTTATGAGAAGCTGGGATTACTATGGATACGGTCCAACTGCATAACAGCTGACTCCTTCCCAGGAGAAGCTACTTTTGGCGGTCTTCCGTACTATTTCTACAAAGTATTGGTTGTTACAATGGTCAGTTGGACATTGAAGCATATCGACTTCTGTCAGGCGTTATGGGAAAAACATCCAAGTTTAGAACTTAGGAATACTTTAACGATCACGCGTAATTACGATTTGCAATGCGGATACTTGTCTGATGCTTTAGATGTTCGTATCGAGGAAGTAGCCCAAGCATTATCCACACTAACCCTTACTCCTAGTAACAAGTCTTTCCATCTTTCATCTCCCAGAACCTACATACCTCCTGTTATTCAGATAAGCTCTGATTCCATAGTCTGCCCTCTTGCGGGTATGCTTTCAGGTGGTACTTTTTATTTTATGCTTGCAGAACTGCGTAGACAGTTCCCACAAGACTGGGACCGTGCGGTTAACGCTAGAGAGGACCTATTTCGAAATGACCTACGTTTCTTATTCCCAGGGAAGCATATATTTATAGCTAAAAAGTCTATTAAAATTAAAATCGGCAAACGTACTCTAACCGATATTGATGCGGTTGTATTTGACCAACAGAATGG
>SDBS01003263.1_pt1 | contig 15907 bp, 15 predicted proteins | sample 2277091 | NCBI WGS metagenome assembly SDBS01 (sample SAMN10404972, study PRJNA504765) | marine sediment metagenome | isolation source: marine sediment core GS10_PC15, 163 cmbsf | place: Arctic Ocean: Southern Knipovich Ridge | collected 2010 | reverse complement strand
GGAATATTTTTTCTGATACTGGAATCCAGAAGACACCGCTGGGGCGAAATAGAACATTCTCTGAAAAGAATGGAGCATAACGGCATAAAGGCGCAGGGAATTATTATGAATAATATTAAAATGATCTCTTCGGGATATGGCTATGGATATGGTTATAACTATCAATATAAATAATAAATCTGAAGGATAATGTTTTCCTGTAGAAAATGATCTTTGTAAAGCAGGCGTTAGAGAATGGACTAACACAATCCCATAGAAAATGGCTGGACAAGCTAGTGCTTGTTTTATTTCTCCTTGTTCCCGCGTTATAGATTCCATCCCGGAAACTTGACCTTCAGCTCCGGGAAGTACTAATGTATGGAGTACGTTCACTGAATGAACAAAACCTATGACTTCCGAAGAAATTCGTTACCGCCTGTTTAAACTGATTCAGGCCCGACCCAATATCACCCAGCGCCAACTGGCCCAGGAACTGGGCGTCAGCCTGGGCAAGACCCATTACTGCCTGAAAGCACTCATCGACAAAGGCTGGGTTAAAGCTGCTCGTTTTCGCGACAACCCGAATAAGGGCGTATATGCCTATCTTCTGACCCCAAGTGGCGCAGCCGAAAAAGCTCGGGTAACGGCGCGCTTCCTAAGGCGCAAGATGAAAGAATTCGAGGCCATCAAAGGACAAATTGAAGAACTAAAAGAAGAGGTGGGTATTGTTCAGGAGTAGTGGAGACAATTTATTGAACCTTGAACCACAAATAATATGAACATTATAGTAATAGGAACCGGATATGTAGGCTTGGTCACAGGCGCCTGCCTTGCCGAAATGGGATTGAACGTAACCTGTATTGATAAAGATAAAGAAAAGATCGCGGGGCTTAAGCAGGGCAGGACACCAATATACGAACCGGGTCTGGAGTCGATCGTAGCGGAGAACGCGAAGGCGGGAAGGTTGAATTTTGTTACTTCATTGGACCAGGCAGATAAAACCGAAGATACCGTCTTTTTTATCGCCGTAGGAACTCCTTCTGACGGAGATGGTTCCGCGGACCTCTCGCATGTGCTCGCTGTCGCGCGCGAAATCGGGAAAAAGATCGATCACTACTCTGTTATCGTGAATAAATCGACGGTACCGGTGGGGACGGCAGAAAAAGTTAAAAAGGTCATTCAAGAGGAGCTAGGCAAGAGAGGAAAGGAAGTTGAATTTGATGTCGCGAGCAACCCAGAATTCCTGAAAGAAGGCACCGCCATCAATGATTTCATGCGCCCCGACAGGGTAATAATAGGGACAGATAGTCAGCGCGCACGGACAATATTGCAAGAAATCTATGCGCCGTTTACGCGCAATCATGAACGCACCATATATATGGGTATCCGTGAAGCGGAATTAACCAAGTATGCCGCAAACGCCATGCTGGCAACCAGGATATCGTTTATGAATGAGATCGCCGCGCTCTGTGATGAGATGGGGCTCGATGTCGAAAGCATCCGGTTGGGCATTGGAGCTGACAGTCGCATTGGTTACTCGTATATCTACCCAGGTTGCGGGTATGGTGGCTCGTGCTTGCCCAAAGATGTAAAAGCACTGATCCGGACCGCGGAAGCGTATGAGTTTGAGGCTAAAGTACTTCGTGCCGTGGAAGACCGGAATAACATTCAAAAACATATTTTATTCAGGAAAATTACAAAAAAGTATGGTCACGACCTGACCGAGCGGAAATTCGGGCTTTGGGGTCTGGCATTCAAACCGGGAACCGATGATATGCGTGAAGCCCCGTCAGTGGTGTTACTCAAGGAGTTGATCGCCGCTGGCGCGACCATTCTTGCGTATGACCCCGTCGCAATGGAAGAGGCAAAAAGAATACTTCCAGCCGACTGGTTTGATCGCAACCACTTATCTTTGGCAGATGATCAATATGATGCCCTGATCGACACGGATGCCATGATTCTTGTCACTGAGTGGAAGCCTTTCCGTCATCCAGATTTTAATAAAATGCATAGTTTGATGAAAAGCCCGGTTATATTCGATGGCCGCAACATCTTTGATCCCGAACATCTTAGCGATGAAGGGTTTACCTACTATGCTATTGGCAGGGGAAAAGCTATCCAATAAAAATTCTCGTTACTGGATCTGCAAGTCATTGCTTTCGAATCACAGTTCACGAGTTACGGACTGTTGATCACGAATCACGGTTTACGAGTTACGAATCACAACTCACGAATTACAGCTTAATTTCTAAAACGCAAGATGAGAAAATTTGAGGCCATTAAGGGAGAAATCGAAGAATTACGAAGTGAAGTCGAAGGCAAGGTGGAGCAATCTTGACGATTCCCGGTTTTTAGTTCCTTGAACCACGAATCATGAACTATGAACGATTCAAGGCCTGACCCCGTTCCCCATGGCGGTCCGGAAACGTTCGGGGAGCGCCCACTACGAGCTGCTTGTTTATATGAAGCAGGGCGATCAGGTTGTCGAAAGTTCCAGGAGTCTGTGCGCCAGTATCCAGTTTGCCTTGATGGAAGCGGACAACAAAATAGTTATGATCTCAGGGCCGTCTTCGGAGATAGGAAAGTCATTTGTTTCAGCCAACTTTGCTTATCTGATGGCTGATTCGGGTAAGAAAATATTATTAATTGATGCTGACATGCGCAGGGGACATATCCATGAATCATTTAATATAGAGAAACCTCCGGGACTGTCCGAAATGCTTAGTGGTGAATATGATGCATCTGTTGTTATCCGTAAAGATACCTTGCACAATGATCTGGACGTAATTACTTGTGGTATTGACCCGCCCAACCCTTCGGAACTTCTGATGAGCAATGCTTTCAAAACCTTATTAGGTAGTCTTGGCGATCGCTATGATCTAATCATTATCGATACGCCGCCGATTTTAGCGGTAACGGATGCATCCATTGTCGGGCAATATGCTTTAATCAGTTTTATGATTCTGCGCTCAGGTCGTCATTGCCTACGTGAAATCCAGGTGGCATTCAAACGATTTGAACAGAATGCCGTAAAGGTTAAGGGTGCCATCTTCAATGGTATCGAATTGAAAAAAGGGCGCTATGGCTATAAATATGGCAGCAGTTATAAATATTACGGTTATCAATATGATCACAAGCATAAATAGATGCGAGGAACCTGTTAAATCTCCCTAGGTATTATTTCCCGCAGCTTGCTATGAAAATTTTATGTAGGCCTGCATAAGTGAAACGTTGCAGGCGTGTGCCACATCATGCTGGGAGCGGCAAAGCCTTATCCTAGTCTACAATTAGGAAATCTGATCTAATACCCCGGCCGCTTGCGGATGGGATATTTATTAAAATAGAAAATGATTAATCAAGAATAATTTATCGATGGGAAAGCAAAAACAATCACTGAAGTTTGGCCTGCTGGTACCAGAGGTGTTTACTGTGGGTGGGGTTCAGACATATATGTGTCGATTGCTGGATGTTATGGAAGGAATTGTTGATGAAGGACATTCGGCTATTTGTCTATCGGTCAATGATATTTCCGAAAGAGTATCACAAAAAAGCTGTGTGAAAAGTTTTGGCGCAGGTAGATCTAAATTAAAGTATTTAATGTTGGCATGGAAGCATATCAGAAACACGAATTATCTATTAGTTGGCCATATTGGTCAGGCACCGGTAGCATGGTTTCTGAAAAGGCTTGGGCTCATTGAAAAATACGGAGTTATTTTACATGGTATTGAAGCCTGGAAGAGATTGCCAATACTAATACGCATGGCATTAAAGAATGCTAATGATATTATAGCGACGACTTACTACACCGCTAAAATATGTATCAAAAAAAATGATTTAGAAAACAAGAAGCTGACTATTATCCCGTTATGTGTAAAAAATGTGGTTGTTCAACCGAGCTCTTTCAAATTAAAGGGAGCGTTCAAAATTCTGTGTGTCGGCCGACAGGAAAAAACCGAAGAGGGGAAAGGCTATCACATGCTAATTGAAGCAATGCGGCAGCTAAGAAAGTACCCCAGCGTACATTTAAATATGGTAGGGGATGGTGATAATCAACAACACCTTGTTAATTTCTGTCAAACTAAAGGCCTAAAAAATCACGTCACATTCTGGGGGCGCTTATCAGATGCTGATCTGCAGTCTGCATACAAAGACTGTGATGTATTTGTGATGCCTAGCAAAAAAGAAGGATTTGGTATTGTATTCCTGGAGGCCATGCGGTGGGGAAAACCATGTATTGGTGGTAATTATGGAGGAACGCCAGAAGTCATTAAGGAAGGTGAGAGTGGGTTTCTGGTGGATTTCGATGATGTGCCGATGTTGGTTCAGCGGTTGCAACAATTTATTACTAATCCACAATTATGTACGCGGTACGGACGTATTGGTTTAACGCTAATAAAGACCAAATATAGATTTAATTTATTCAATGATGAATTTCGACATTTGTTATATAAAACCAGATTGTAATGATAAAACAAATCAAAAAGATACCGGTTTTTGGCAATATAGCTAGAAAAATATACTGGTTAGTTATAGGGAATCGAAAACAAACAGGGTTTTTCCCGGGTTCAGAAAAATATTGGGAGCAGCGGTATTCCTCTGGTGGAAATTCTGGCGTAGGTTCTTACAACCAATTTGCACAGTTTAAAGCAGAAATTATAAACACATTTGTTGATAAGCATAGCGTAAAAACTGTGATTGAGTTTGGTTGTGGAGATGGAAATCAACTGTTGCTTGCTAATTATCCTTCGTACATCGGTATTGACGTGAGTCAGAAAGTTGTAGATTTGTGTGTAGATAAATTCTCCGGCAGCACTAATAAACAATTTAAACTAATGAAAGATCATGATAAGGAAACTGCTGAGTTATCGTTGTCACTAGATGTGATTTATCATTTGGTAGAGGATGAAGTATTCGAGGCTTACATGCAGGTGTTGTTTAAGGCGGCTAATCGTTACGTGATAATTTATTCAAGCGATTCTGATGACAACTCCGGATGTGAAGGATCACATGTAAGACATAGACGTTTTACGAAATGGATTCAAAATAATATACATCGTTGGGAGCTAATTAAACATATTCCAAATAAATACCCATACATAGGCGACAACACAACCGGATCTTTTGCTGATTTCTATATGTATGAAAAATTCTAACTATAAATTAGTGATGGAGCTTCGTAAATAGATATGATGTCCTGTATGCTAAAGTTGGTTCGGAAAAGATTGTTCCCGAATTGGAATGATGAGTGGCCTGCGCTTATGGAGAGGGCACGCAGTTGTAAGTCTATGCAGTTAGGGTGTGGTATAGGCACGAAATTATCTGGATGTATCAATGTGGATATTAATTTGGATACGAACCCCGATGTGGTGCATGATCTTAATGTAATCCCATACCCGTTTGAAGATAATTCGTTTGATATGATTGTTGCCATAAGTATTTTGGAACATTTGAGCGATTTCTTTGCGGTTATGGAAGAAGTTCACAGAATATCAAGGGATGGTGCAACTGTTCATATACTGGTGCCGCATTTTAGTTCTGCGGCAGCATACGTTGATCCGACCCATTGCCAGTTACTAAGTGCTCGTTCATGCGATTACTTTATTGAAGGAACGGTTATAGAAAGCGATTATGGATTTTATATGCCTTATAGATTCCGATTAAAAAAACGTTATATTGAGCTTGCTGGGTTATGGCGTTATTTTCCTCCATTACGATGGTTGGTGAAAAATCATACTGCATTCTGGGAAGGGCATTTATGTTTTATATTTAGAGGCGCTGGCGTTTATTGGGAGTTGGAAGTAGTCAAAGATTAAGTAAGTAGGGTAAGTAAGATGATTGATATTATTAATAGAATAGTAAAGCTTATAAAACGCAGGAGAATGGCATCAAAGCTAGATGTTCGATTTTTTCGAAGCGCAACGTTCCAGTTGCCGAATACGATTAAGATAAATGGTAAAACTCAAGTGCTTAATCTACCCAACGAAAATGGTATAAAAATAGCCTTTATCGATCTTCTTCTTGATGATTGTTATGGTTGTTACGATTTAAAGCAGAGTGGCGCACGAATAAATACAATTCTGGACATTGGTGGAAATGTAGGGCTTTTTGGCCTTGCTGCGCGAAACGTATTCCCTGATGCAACAATTCACTCATATGAACCGAATCGACAGCTTGAACAGTATCTGAAATTTCAGGCCACATCCGCCGGTTTTGATTACTTCATGGAGGCTATTGGTCTCAATGACGGCATGATCACTCTTGAGCTAAATGATGATTCAGTTCAGACGCGCACGAAACTGGATGATAGTGGGAGTATTCAGCAGCTTGCATTCAGGATAGCGATTGACCGGCTTGGTGGAAAGGTTGATTGGTTGAAAATGGACTGTGAAGGGGCAGAATGGGAGATATTCAAAGATCGAGAAAGTTGGGGGAAAGTGAGAAATATTTCGATGGAATACCATCTATTTGAGTCGGATCATACGGAGCAGCTGGTGAAAGATAACATCATTAGTTTGGGTTTTAGAATTACATTATTTCATGAAATTGAAAATTATGGACTGATATTGGCAACTCGAGACTGATATGCTTAGTTTGAAATGTATGAAAAATACTTTAAAAAATATGATTAATTCTTTGCGCCGTGTGATTGCAAAATTTACAGGTATTGATGAAGTGATTAGATTGTCAAAAGAAAATAGAAATATTTCGGCATTCATTGCTTGGAAAGAAATTCTCAAGGATAAGAAATATTTAGATGAACGCGCGCTTGCTAGATACGGCTTTAAAGTGCATTCGCAAGCTGAGGAAGATGGGATTATTCACGAAGTTTTTAGAAGGATTGGTTCAAAATACAGAACATTTTTAGAGATTGGTGTGTCTAATGGTTTGGAATGTAACACTCTTTATTTATTGCGGCAAGGTTGGAAGGGTGCATGGATTGACGGGAACATGGATTATACAGCCCAGATAGAAAATATTTTTTCAGACTATCTCAACAATGGAAATTTGGTTTTTTCATGTAACATGGTGACGTGTGAAAATATAAATGATTTGTATAAAGAGTTAGTGCCTAAAAATGGTTTGGATTTACTTAGTATTGATGTAGACGGAAACGATTATTATTTGCTTCAAAGTATCACTAATCTTGAAGCTAGTGTGATTGTACTTGAATATAATCCGGTATTTGCTCCTCCGATTGATTGGGTGATGGAATATAATTCGGGTCATGAATGGGTTGTTGGTAGTGATAATTATGGCGCTTCATTAAAATCATATGAGAGAATGCTATCGGATAAAGGTTATGTATTGGTTGGTTGTACAATCAATGGAAATAACGCCTTCTTTGTCAGAAAGCATTTAGTAAAAGGCCTGTTTTGTGAAGAATTCACGGCAGAATTTCACTATGAACCACAGAGATATTGGATTACTAATGCTTTTATGTCAGGTCATTCATTTCATAATGCTAAAGAGAAAAAGTGAAGTATTATTAATTTAAGTAAGATGTTTTTTTCTAGGAACGACATGTCTCTAAGTAAAATGTCATGGCTAGGTTTAATTGGAAATTTCTTAGCTGGTCAGGGGTTGATTAAGTTAATAAATATCATAGTTGGGCTAGTGCTTCTTCGGATTCTTTCTATTGAAGAATTTGCTTTATATACGTTATCGATCGCTTTTTTGCAGATAACAGTTATTAATTCCGATATGGGATTATCTCAGGGTATTAACACTTTCGGGGCTAAAATATGGCAGGATAAAAAACAGATGGGCTCCTTATACGCAGGAGCCTGTCATTATGGGATCAGGTTGTTTTATCCGGCAGCCTGCATTGTTTCAATTTTGATGATACTAATTATGGGTGACCGAAATTGGCCAGTGATTCATATAATCATTTCCTTGTTATTGTTGCTTGTAACCGCAAGGATGCAATTAATAGTTAACTTCAAAAAATCAATATTAAATGTTAATCATGATGCCAATAGTCTGTTTAAAGTAGGCATAGCAGAATCTGTGTTGCGATTGTTAGTGCTACCTCTATGTATAATGTGGCCTTTTGCAGTTGTTGCCATATTCGGGAATATGTTGGGGATATTGGCTAGTAAGGTCGCGATATTATTTTACTGTCGAAACAAAATGGATGAAAATATACCAGTAGACAATGGCAAAAAATTGAGTTTAAAAAAATTTATCGTCCCACTTATACCTGTAATTATTTACTACTCAGTGCAAGGTCAGATATCAGTATTTTTACTTAGCTTCTATGGTTATATAGCTTCGATCGCTGAGGTGGGTGCGCTAGGAAGGCTTGCGCAGTTGGTTGGCCTGGTTATGCTGCTAAATGGTTTTATGATTCAACCGATATTTTCACGAATCCACTTGCGCAGTGAGTTCATTAAGAAGACGGTCGTGGTTTTGGTTTCTATTACAGTCTTTTCTATTGGCTGTATGAGCATAGCGATTTTTCTACCAAACTGGTTGCTATACATTATTGGTCCAAATTATTCGGGATTAGAAGCGGAGTTGCCTATAGTTGTAAGTACTGTTTTAGTTGTTTTGTTGGGTGGTACATTATATACAATTGTTATTTCAAGAGGCGTAACGTACGGTCAGTCCTGGTATGTTCTTATTGGTTTGTTGGGGCAGATCCTGTTTTTATCTAATTATGGCATTGAATCTACATATGATGCTCTTTTATTAAATCTTGTACCCGTAGTTGGTTATGCTTTTGTTCAAACTGTAATTCTCGGTCGGGTTATTTCTCGTTGGTGATGGGGTTTAAGTGAGAGTCGGAATTATTACAATTGATATGCCCCCGTATCCTTGTGGTGTAGGTGATTATAGTGCCAGGCTGGCTGATGCAATACGCTCGACAGGTGAGGATGTCGTAATTGTTACGGGTCGTGGAAATCAAAACGAGCATGTTCATGTGGTCGAATACGGCCTGGGGTGTCAAGGCTTACAGAAACTATTTCAGAAACTAGAATTTATCAATGTGGATCACTTGATTCTTCAATTCACGCCATTAACGTACAAAGACATGGGTGTCGCGTGCTTCTGGAAGCGTTGTTCTCTGCGTTGGAGGACCTCTGTCATAGTACATGAAACTTATTTTCGTACATGGTGGCACCCAAAAAGCTGGATCAATGGGTTGAGGGAGAAACGGTTGTTGAAAAATATAGTTACTCATTCTCACTTTGTTTTTTCCGCATCACAGCCGTTGGTAAGTGAGATGAAAGGCTGGAAGGTTAACGAAAATATTCAGCTTTTGCCTATTGGCTCTAACTTCTCGCTTGTTGCCATTAATAGGGAACTGACTAGAGATGAATTCGGCATAGATGACGATGAAATCGTGCTTGTCCTTTTTGGCGGGGGCAACAGCCTTAAGTGGATGAAGAGATATGTGTATGCTACAGATGCTTTATTGTATGCTGAGGGAGTCAAGGCTCGTTGGTTACTGCTCGGAGGAATTCCAGAGTCATGGTTTAAGCTTGGCCTACATGTCATCTCACCTGGCAGATTGAGCGAACAGCAGATATCCACCTGGTTGCAGGCAAGCGATATTTTCCTGATGCCACATTATGCAGGCTTATGTGCAAAACGTGGAACCCTGATGGCTGCCATGCAGCATACCTTGCCAGTGGTGGGCACCAGGGCAAAAATGACGGATCAATTCTGGGAGGAAGTGGAGGGCGTGTGTTTAACCTCCAGTTATTTTTCTGGCGGATTTTCCAGGCGGGTATTGGCGTTGTCTCTTGATAGAGAGCTAAGAGAGCGTCTTGGCAGTGTTAATCAGGTGTATTTTCAGAAACACTTTATGTGGAAGCATATAGCCAGAAGGTTTTTAGAGGCGGTGCACTAAGCCATGCAGCATATTTATTATTCTATTGCATTACTGGTGCTTTACGGTGATCTGATAAAGAGGGTCTTGCCAGCAAGTATATCGCTGTTAGTTCTATATGCTCTGTCAGCTGTCATTCTTCTTGCTATTTTTTCTAAAAGAAGCGGTCGGAAAATCCCGGTTAGTCTTGAGGGGAAAGCTGTTTTTTATTCAGCGACAATGCTTATTTCACTTTATTGGCTGCAGCTAATGACCTCTTTTTTCGCCCCATTTCTGGAAGGGTTGATGCATACTATGTATATGGTTATACCACTTCTTTATATAGTGGTTGTTCAAAGATTTTGTCCCCAGTTCAATCTCGTTACGCTTGGTAAAATATTTCTTGTATTGATGATACCGATTAATTTTATTGGAATCGTGCAGTATTATTTTAACCCAAATTTCGTTATATCAACGGTATACAGTGGCGAGCTTGGTGGCATAATTCTGCGCAATTATCTAGATGGAGGATATTTTTCACGCTACCCATCACTTTTTTCTAGCGCTGATCGATATTCGGCTATGGCTTTAATGCAACTCTATTTCACATTTGTCGTGCTTAAAGGATCCTGTTCCGTTTCTAATAAAGGAAAGCTGTGGTTAATCCTTAATTTAGTTAGTTCAGTTGCTGCTTTATTTATCGCCGGAGCAAGGTCGCGCATTCTCATAGCGTTTTTTGCATGTGGATTAATGGCATTTACGTTTGTAATGGGCGTCATTTCCTCGTCCGAGTATAGAAGGAAAATGAAGATAATAAATAAACTGTTTCCTTTGTTGGCCGTTGTCGTTCTTGTTGCCGGGCTGGCTGTGATGATAGATGAGAATGAAGAAAAACTGTCTATTCCCGTTGCTGGTTTTCTCATACAATCTATCGAGAAAGGTGATATTGATCAGAGACTGGGGCAGGCTGTGTTAATTTCCGAGTTATCTGAAAATATTACAATATTTGGCCAAGGTTTGGGTAGTATCGGAAATGGGAAGCCCGGTGAGTTTGGCATAAGGTCAATGTGGATAGAAAGTGGATATTTCTGGGGAATATTTATGCTCTGTGCCTTTTTTGGTCTGATTGCGGCGATATCCATCAATGGCTGGAGATCCTTTGTGGCCATGGAGGCATTGAGTGTTTCGATATACACTATCCCGGTATTGTTATTAATATTCGCTTTACTGGCAGGATTGACCTCGGCATTTGAATTTTCGACTGGCCTGCTACTCGGCTGCTCAATAGCAGTCATTACCCGGACGTCAAGGAACATTACGGGAAGTGTTCAATTGCCAGCATCTAGCAGGATGGGTGAGTATTGATGGATCAGAGGTCACTGTATCAACGGCAGGCTGGTGATCCTGTATTAATTACCCCTGTTTACGAGTCTGCATTTGTTGGAAGAGATCAGTTTGTGATTGATTGCATTACTGGTCGTTTTGACACTCATAATATTCAAAATAATATAGTTGAGTTGTCGATAGGTGAAGGACGTTTAACCCAATCGTTGCTCAATGCGCTACCTGAGCTGGAGCTTACCTGTGTCGATATATCTAGAAACAGGATAGAGCATGTTAAAAAAATGCTGGAAGCCAATGCAGATAAAAATGTGAATTTTGTTGAGTGCAATTTTGACGCTGAATTCAATTTGATTGAGAACTCAAAATACGAATATGTAATTGCTCTAGATATTATGGAGCATGTACTCGATGTGTTTAATTTTATCGAGAACTGTTACAGAATTTTAAAGCCAGGCGGGTTGCTTTTTATTCGTGTACCGAATATCGCTTATATAAAACATAGGGCAAGTTTATTGACTGGAAAGCTTCCTGTAACAGCTAGTTGGTTTGGCGTTTCAGGAAGTTTTGATGCATGGCGAGAACAGCATGGATGGGATGGCGGCCATTTACATTTGTTTACCATTCCAACGTTAGTGCAATTGATCACTCAAGGCGGGTTTTCTATTGATAGGTGTTGTGATCCAGGGGTTAGATATGGTTTTGTGAGATCTTTATGGCCAAACTTATTGTACTCAAACCCCTTGATCGTAGCGCATAAGGTTAAGAAATAAGTTATGAATAAAATAAAACATTATGCATATTATTTTCTGAATAATATTCTCTTAAAACCATTTAATCTAAGGGTGTCTTATAATATAGGGTGTGATTATTTAGAAGATCTGAAGCGGTTATTTGGTGATGAAAAAGTGCGTTATGTTATTGATGGCGGAGCATATCGTGGCGATTTTTCCATGGATGTAACCGCCCGGTTTTCGTCAGCAATTGTATACGCATTTGAGCCTCAAAAAGATTCGTTCCAGTTATTGTTGAATGCCACCTCAAGTCGAAAAAATATAAAGCCGATAAATTGTGCATTAGGCGAAAATAGTGGAGTGGCCACTTTGTATAAAAATATTTCAGCAATGACTAATTCGCTATCACAAAGTTCAAGTGATGCCTTGAAATATTTTGATGGATACAATAATCCGGTAGGTCAGGAGCAGGTTGAAGTTGTCACTTTGGCTGATTTCCTGAACGAAAACGGCATTAAAGAGATTGATGTGTTAAAGCTAGATTTACAAGGCCACGAATTAAGCGCAATTCGTGGACTGAAAGATCAACTGGTTAATATTAAATCGATATATATCGAAGTTGAATTTGTGAGGCTATATGATGGAGCGTCTTTGTTTTCCGAGGTTGAGACATTCCTTAGGAATCGTGGCTTCACATTTTTTCAATTTTATGGTCAAGTTCGGAGCGCAGAAAATGGGCGTCTTTTGTATGGAGACGCAATTTTTTTAAACAATAGGTATTTTTTATTGTGACGCAGTACCATGTTACCTAAAATGTGTGAACATAATTGCATTTACTAGCAGCAATAAATAATAACGTAGAAGAGTGGGCTGCTCTTCATGAATATGGAAAGTCTAAACCAAGACTCCCTCTTTCTTATGCATTCGGGACGGCTTTTCTTAATGCTGGACATATGCTTTCTGCTATTGATCTTTGCAGTAAGGCTGATAAATATAATATTTCACCATTTCATTCGCTGTATTACAAGCGAGAAGCTAGAGACGCCCTAAAAGAGGCTGATGTGGCTGTGTTATCGGGTAGTAATGCTCTCAGGTATATTTTAATGCAGGCCGTCGATCCCTGGGCGAAGAAGAATATTCTGTATCTCGCCTATAGCATTGCGCTTAAAAATCCACGTGGAATGAAACTGTTAAATGAGTTTGCGATTAAATCGTTAGCGGGTTTTGTAAAGGCTATAGTTGTAATGACTGCACAGCAGGAAAATGACGCATCAGAAATGCTGGGGAATTCTGTACCAATTATCAGGATGAGGTGTGGAATTGATACGGCATTCTACCGGACACCGTCCTCAACGACCGATGTGCCAGAGAAATATAAAAATCTCGTAGAAAAACTATTAAAGGAACCTTATGTCATTATGCCGGGCGATGAGTTGAGATTTAATGATGATGCTATTCAGTTTGCTGAGAAGAGTGGAATGCGTTTGGTCAGGATCTCACAGTATGGTTACAAAAGCGGTACGGAACAGCTAAAGAGAAATATTGTGGAACATAATCTCTCTGATAGGCTAATAGTATTAGAAAAGATTAGTTACCCGTTTCTTCGTTTTTTATTGCAACATGCCAGTGCCTATGCTGGTTTAGTTGATTCAACATGGCAGCCAGCGGGCTGGACGGTTGCTTGTGAGGCTCTGTCGAGCGGTGTTCCTATGGTTCTCTACAGGGGGTTTGTGAGTCGTGAGCTTGAGACTGAATATGACTTGCCGCAACATCTTGTTCAACATGTTTCGATTAGAGATGTGAACTCTTTTACGGAGAAACTGGCATCTCTGGCTGAGCTTAATCAACAAGGAAAACTTTCCCAGCAAGCAATGTTGTTTGCGTCAAAACAACTAGATTTTGAAACAACAGCTCCTCCATTTGTTGAGAAAATCGAGAGGCTTGTTGAGTTGGGTGTGTGAATAGAAAAAGTTTGAGGGTGGCTAGTTTGAAGATTCTGCATGTAATTCGTGATCTTTCTCCTGAAACTGGAGGGCCGGTAACTGCTATCCGGGGCTTGAGTGCGATGCAGCGACAGCTGGGGCATGACGTTTGTATTGTGTCGACAGACTATAGATGTGGTGATAAGCATAAAGATACTGGCCGGGAGATTCTATGTCGGTGCACCATAGATATGTGGCGATACGCTCCTACTATGAAGAAAAAATTGAGCGAATGGGTTCAATGGTGCGATGTGGTTCATATTCATATGGTTTGGGAATATCCAGCGCTTCTGGCAACCCGACTTGCACGGAAGTATGGTAAACCCACTATTTTTCGTCCCTGCGGCATGCTTGATGAATGGTCGTTAAGACAGGGTTGGTTAAAAAAATTCTTATATTTAAAGTTATTTTCGAATTCACTTTTTCAACAGGGGAACTTATTGCACTTCACCACCAATGCTGAACGGGATAAATCACTTTTTCCTGACTTTATGGAGACTGTAGTGATAGGCAATGGGCTTTCTGAAGAAGCGTTTCTGCCTCGGGATGCCGTTAGTGAATTCAATGAGAAATTTCCAGAGTTGTCTAAAAAGAAACTAGTTCTTTTTCTTGGCAGGGTTGATCCTAAGAAACAGCCGGATGTTGTTATCAGGGCATTTTCGGAAATTGTAGAGAAGGATGCGTTGTTGCATCTGGTAATTGCAGGGCCATGTGAAGACATCTATCGGGCTGAGCTGGAAACTATTGTAGTTGAGCGCGGCATTTCTGATCGTGTGACGTTTACCGGAATGCTAAGCGGTGCTGTGCTTTACGGTGCTTATCGCGCGGCTTGCATTTATGTGTTGCCAAGTCACCAGGAGAATTTTGGTATTTCAGTGGCTGAGGCGATGGCTGGTTTTTGCCCGGTGATTATTAGTGATCGTGTGGATATCAAAGACATCATTATTGATGCCAGGGCTGGTAGGGTTTGCTCCTCGGCTTACAAAGCAGTTGCACGTGAAATGAAATATGCTCTTGATGATTCAGCGCTAGCTAGAACGATGGGGGAGAATGGCAGGAGAATTGCGGAGCAATTATTCAGGTGGGACAAAATCGCAGAAAAACTGGATAAAGTGTATAAGTCGCTCCAGTGTGATGGTGGAAGGGTGGGAAAATAGTGGTGATGATTTTAGGAATAAATGCCTACCACGGCGATTCATCAGCTTGTCTTGTGCAAGATGGAAAGCTCGTTGCGGCGGTTGAAGAAGAACGCTTCCGTCGCATAAAACACTGGGCAGGATTTCCCTCAGAATCAATTACATACTGTCTGTCCGAGGCTGGCATTAATCTGAATGACGTAGATCACTTCGCCATCAATAGTGACCCTAAAGCTAATCTAATCAGAAAGATAGGTTTTGCTATAAAGAATCGACCAGATTTGCGAATGGTTCTGGATCGTGTGCGTAAAACCAAGGAGCGTGCTTCTGTCGAAATGGAATTGGACAAGGCGTTTCCGGGGGAAACTTTCATGGGCAAGGTACATCATGTGGAACACCACCTGACTCACCTGGCTTCCGCGTTTCTGGTATCACCCTTTGAAGAAGCAGTGGTAGTCTCGGTGGATGGTTTTGGAGATTTTGCCAGCGCCGCCTGGGGGGTCGGAAAGGGAGATTCTCTTTCTGTGGATGATCGCGTTTATTTTCCGCATTCGCTCGGTATATTTTATCAGGCACTGACACAGTACCTGGGGTTCCCGCACTACGGCGATGAATATAAAGTAATGGGGCTGGCGCCTTATGGCAAACCTGGATTTGTAAATGAACTGCGCGAGATCGTGGGCCTGAATGGCGATGGGTCTTTTCGACTGAATATGGATTATTTCAGGCACGGAAAAGAGAAAATTGATTACGAATGGAATAACGGCACTCCTATGGTTAGTAAATTATTCACGGATCAGCTAGAGGAATTGCTGGGGCCAGCGCGCAATACCGATGAAGCCCTGGAGCAACGTCACAAGGATATGGCCCATTCCATACAGGCTATGTACGAAGAAGCCTTTTTCCATCTACTAAATACAC
>SDBS01003262.1_pt1 | contig 15910 bp, 18 predicted proteins | sample 2277091 | NCBI WGS metagenome assembly SDBS01 (sample SAMN10404972, study PRJNA504765) | marine sediment metagenome | isolation source: marine sediment core GS10_PC15, 163 cmbsf | place: Arctic Ocean: Southern Knipovich Ridge | collected 2010 | reverse complement strand
AGTACATTTGAAAGACGTTTTTTAAAAAAGCCCGGCTCGCAGGTTAAAAACCAAGCAATATCAAGATTGTTTCCGTAATCCCTGGCTCCAATAAACATCCTATAATCCCCAAGAGCCTCATTTGAAACCATCATAAACTCTCTTTCCTTTCCCATGAGTCCTTTGAGTCAGCCTGTTTTGACTTTTGTTCTCTCGACTCTTATGCCTGGTGCCCTTGATTCTTTGATAATTTTCTCTGTGTCCTGATAAATCTTCTCCGCATTTTCCTGACCATCTTTCAGAAGCATAGACCAGCGGTCTATGATTTTCTCGTCCTTTAAAGTAACTCCCATCTTAACCTCCATTATAAAATTAACGATAATTTAAAACTAATTCCAAGTCTAAGCATTATAAATCCCCTTTAGATAATAAAATTTTATAGGAACAGCGCAACATAAAGGATTAGTCTTCTTTATTTCTTTTTAATTATTTCTTCAATATCTTCAACAAATCTCCCTGGTCTTGCCAAATTATTTGCATAAGATATATTTAAAATCTTACTCAAATCGTCCTTGGTTATTATCTCTAGAGGCATCTTCTTCAATTTTATATTAAAAGCATCAATTCCCGGTTCAGGATATTTTGCCATGTTAGATCGAAATTCCTCTATATCCGAATCAGAATATGTCAATGCCACTCCAATTTTAAAATTTAATAAGTTATTTTCTTTTTGAGTTAGAATTTTAGCTTCAGAATTGAAGCCCCATCCGGATATTTTTCCAGCCCTGCTGACTTTTTTATAATATTCATGATATATAGAAATAATGCTGGCGACTTTTACAACTCCAAACCGAGTCCCTTGGGGTAAATTTGGATTCTTTTTTTTTATTTCATTCTCTCTCATACTAAATTTTGCCCAGTCAATTTCATTATCAAGACTAATTGAAACACCTGTCTCAGTTACTACATATTTGACCACATCTGTATTTTCCATATTGGCCGAAACAAAACTTAGAAAGCCAGCGTTTGCTACCTGAGTTTTAGATGCACTGGAAGATATCAATAAAGTTGGCTCTTGTTTAAGTTCTGGCAACTTGTCTTTGTCGAGAAGCACTTTACTTCCAAGCAATCTTACATCATATTTCCCATTTTCAGGAATAAGTACAACAATAGATCCTGGAATATCATGCAGAGCATGACGCAAATGAATAGATTGTTCTAGCTCAATCATGCCAGCCCAAATATCTTTTGTCTCAGGAGTTGGAAAATTCTGCCCGAATCCAGAACAAATAAAAATGAGTAAAACCAATAAACTGAATTGTTTCTTCATTTTGTACCCCCTGATAATAAATTTTGCTTTAAGGAAAAGGAAAAACTCCCTTAGGACCTAAGAGGCTTGATCCTATTAGCTGAAGATCTAATCCTGAACTAAACTACCTCATTTGTATTAGACGAATAGGAAACATAGAAATTCTCAATTCTAATCCAATCTGAATAATTAAATCTAATTCCTATCTGTGATAGATGTTTATTTAGCTGTATAATAATATCTGGTTATTTAAGAAATATAAAATTGAAAAAAGAAGAACAGATCATTTTTGATTATCTTGAATCTTGTGGATTCACAGATATTGAATATGAACCAGATGGTAATATCCCTCCAGATTTTGCTTTAAACAAAGAAATTGGAGTAGAAGTAAGAACACTGAATCAAAACTACTTTAAACATTCAGATATAATAGGTATTGAACAAGCTGATTTTAGATTACAAAGAGGAATAAAAGGAGTACTAGAAGAATTCTCAATGAAAAGATCTGTAAATTGCTACTGGATTGCTCTTCAATTCAAAAGACCAATAGGAAACCTTAAAACAATAAAGAATCTAACAAAAAAGGAATTACAGACTTTTTTAAGGATGAGACCAAATACTCCTTATGAAATAAACATTAGCTCAAACATTCAATTAACAATTGCTAATGGGGAAAGAAAGAATCGCCAACGCTTTCGTATAGGATTAGTCTCCGATTTTGATAGTGGAGGCTGGATCATTCCTCTTTATATTGAAAATATCAATCATTGTATTGAAGAAAAAACAAGGAAAATCCAAGCTTATCAGCCAAATTATAAAAAATGGTGGCTAATTCTTGTTGACTATCTCTATGGCATATCGAACATAGATATTCCAGAAGTAATATCCAATATAAATATGACTAATGAATGGGAGCGAGTAATTATTGTTAATCCAGCAAATAAAAGGAAAATATTTGAAATTAAATAACCATTCAACCTAATATTTTCAATATATTTTCGCTCTTTAGTAGGTCTTCTTTCTTCCCTTCTAACGCAACAGATCCGAGTTCTAAAATATACCCTCTATTGCATATCTCAAGAGCCTTTCTCACGTTCTGCTCTACTATCAAAAGGCTTGTGCCATTCTTGTTTATTTCTACTAACTTCTCGAATATTTTCTCTACGTAATTCGGAGAAAGACCAAGTGATGGCTCATCCAATAAAAGAAGTGAAGGCTTAAGCATTAATGCTCTTCCTATTGCTAACATCTGCTGTTCTCCAGTAGAAAGAGTGCCTGATCTTTGTTTTCTTCTCTCTTTAAGAATGGGAAATAAATCAAATACCTTTTCTGTTCTTCCCTTTATTTCCGATTTATTTTTTCTACTTATGGAAAATGCTCCCATCTCCAAGTTTTCTTGAACTGTCATGGAAGCAAAAATTCTTCTTCCTTCTGGAACAAGACAGAGACCTTTTTTTACTAGCTTATCAGGAGTTAATCCTTTTATCGCTTTGCCTTCAAATGTGATTTCACCTTTGTTTGTTGGAACTAGGCCACAGACAGCCTTTAAAGCAGTAGATTTTCCAGCTCCGTTTGGCCCTAGAAGAACTACTATTTCTCCAGGATTAATAAAAAAATTGACACCCCTAAGTGCTTTAACTGTACCGTAAGATACAAAAAGATCATTTGCTTTGAGAATTTTATCCATTAGTTTTTTTGCCTAAGTAAGCTTCTATTACTTCTTTGTTTTGCCTTATATCCTCAGGCTTTCCTTCTGCAATCTTTTTGCCATAATTTAAAACTATTACCTTATCAGCCACAGCCATAACAGAGTCAGTATCATGCTCTATAAGAAGAATTGTCTTTCCTTTTTCCTTAAGTTTTATTATTAGATCGAGCATTATTCTCTTGGTTTTTGGGAATAAACCTGCTGTAGGTTCATCTAAAAGGAATAATTCCGGATCAAACGCCAAGATTCTGGCTAGCTCAAGTAGTCTCCGCTGACCATGAGAGAGATTCTCGGCTAGCTTATCTTTTTTTTCTGTCAGCCCAACAAATTCAAGTATCTCACAAGCTTTCTTTCTATTCACATCTTCTTCTTTTTTCATTCTTCTCGTTTGAAACAAGGCAGCTGAGAATGAATCGCCTTTCTCATATTTGAGTCCCAACATCACGTTATCCAATACCGAGATCTGAGGAAAGAGTCGTATGTTCTGAAATGTTCTTCCAATAGAAAGCTGAGATATTTTATGTGGAGATAATGATGTAATCTCTTTCCCCCAGAATAAGACTGTTCCTTTATCAGGCTTTAAGTATCCAGTGATTAGATTGAAAACTGTTGTCTTGCCAGATCCATTGGGCCCAATTAGAGCAGTTATAGAATTATCTTCAATCTCAAATGAGAGATCATCCACAGCTTTTATTCCATCGAATTCTTTGACTAGATTATGAAGCTTCAAAATAGTCATATTATTTAAATTTAAATCTTCCTAATAAACCTTGAGGTCTCCAGATCATAAGGATAACAAGTAACAGCCCATAAATCATCTGTCTTAAAGGAGCTGCAACAGAACTTGGCATTCCTAAAAATCTTAAAAGTTCAGGAAAAATTACTAGAATTGCTGCTCCAGCAAAAGACCCTCTAAGGCTAGCCATTCCTCCAAAAACTACCATCAATAAAACTAAAATAGACTCCATTACAGTAAAGCTGGAGGGATCAATAAAGGTAATATAGTGTGCATAGAGACTTCCGGCAATCCCAGCAAAGAATGCTCCTACAACAAAGACGATCAGTTTGTATTTATTAACATTTTTACCCATTGCCATAACAGAAATCTCATCTTCTCTTATTCCTTTAAGAATTCTTCCAAATGGGGAATTAGTAATGTTTTTGATTGCAAAATACGTAACAAATATAAAAAATAAGACTAAAATAAGATAGCTCCAGGTAGCTGATATCTCCCAACCAAACAAGGAAAATCGAGGTATTCCCGGGAGACCCATTGGCCCCCTTGTTAAAGAAACCCAATTCTTTGCTATTGAATAAACAATGATTCCTAATCCAAGAGTTGCCAAAGCAAGATAATCTCCCTTTAACCTAAGAGAAGGATATCCAATAATGACTCCGAGAATGCTTGCTAAAAACGCTCCGACAATAAGTCCGATCCATGGAGAAATCCCAAGGCTTAAAGCTAATAGACTCGAGGTATATGCTCCAATACATGCAAACGCGATATGACCCAAGGAAGCTAAACCTGTGTATCCTACAATCAAGTTAAGGCTTAGAGTGAGAATTGTATATATCCCTGCTATTACAAAAATGTGAAGTAAATATTCCATAAATTTAAAATTTCTCTTTATCTGTCTTTGCACCCATAATTCCTGATGGTCTTATAAGCAGAAAGATAATTAAAATGGCAAAAGCAATAGTGTCCTTCCATGCTGCAGATATCTTCCATATTCCCAAGTTCTCGGCCAGACCCAAGAAAAGCCCTCCAAATAATGCTCCAGGAATACTCCCAATACCTCCAACTATTGAGGCTATGATTCCTTTTAAAATTGCATTAAAGCCCATTGTGGGCTCTATATTTGTTTCAAGAGAAATAAGAATTCCTGCAACTCCGGCCAGAACAGATCCAATCATAAAAACAGAAAGAATAATTCTCTCAGAGTTAATTCCAACAACTCTTGCTCCAACAGGATCATCGGCTACTGCTCTAATTGCTTTACCCAGTTTTGTTTTTTGGATAAAAAGCCAGCAAAGAAAAAACAAAGCAAGACTCATGATAATAATGAGGATTTGGATATCTGTGATTACGGTCCCCAGAAAATGATGGCCCTCTTTTATAGTTCCGATTCTTAAAGTAAGGATTTGGGCTCCGAAAATGAGCTGAATAAGGTTTTGAAGAAAAATAAATAGACCAAAAGAAACAATAAGGTATATTAAATTCGGTGCATTCTGTTTCCGAAGAGGAAAGTAAACAAATCTATCAATACCTATTCCTAAAAGGCCAGCAAGAATTATTGATAAAAAAAAACTGATTATAGGGCTTATATCAAATAGTATGAAAAAGGTATAAGCAAAATAAGCTCCGGCAGCAAAAACAACGCCGTGAGCGAAGTGAAAGAATTTAACGGTGCGGTAGATTATGGTAAAGCCCAAGGCTACAAGAGCATAAATACTCCCAGCGATTATTCCATTAAGTAGAAGCTGCAAGTTCATAAAATTACCAAAATACTATGTAATTATTTCATTATATCTTTATTATTTCTTGTTCAAAGGTAAAATTCTCGTCAAATACTTAATTCTTTTAATATTATGATCCTATAGATTTTTCACTATCTCAACCTTCTCGATATTGAAATATTGTAAAGATGGATCATAACGAAAATATCCATGAACGACGGAATTCATTTCTAATAATTTTTCAAGATCCTTAACATTCATATCTTTTGAATATACATACGGACCCGGGATATAATTATTAAAAGGAGTTTTGACAACAAGATTCAGAGTTATTCCTGTTTCTCCATCTACTGCATATTTAATAATTTTCAGTGGAACAATAATCGTACCTCGTGCAATAATTTTTGCTACTTGGTCTAATTGCTCTGGGCATAACTCACCTTTTTCTTTTTTCTCTAAAATATCAATTTTCGCCTTTAATTCATCGATTCTTTTTTCAAGACTTTTCTTTAGATCAGCAATCGTTATCGCTCTCGCCATTTTTTCCTCCCTTTTAGTTGTTAATTTATATTAATTTTGTCAGATTAAATATTGGAGAGACAACAATCCTCTTTTTTCAATCATGAAATAATCGTTACAATGACATTATTTCACGCCTCTTTATACACTCAATAATTTCTTCAAATGAAACAATATCACTTTTTATTTTTTTTTGTCTTCTATTAAGTAATAGATTATCAACAAAACCTTGTACACCACGATAATTATTGTCCCATTTTAGTTCACAAAGCAATTTTAGTCCTGAGATCTCAATCAATCTAATTTTTTCATTTTCATTTATTAGTTCTTGATTATAATTATCTATCAAATGATTTATTAACAATGCAATATCCTCTTTTCTTTCTCTAAGAGGCATAATTTCAAAATAATTTTTCGTAATTCGTGTAATTACTGCATGATTAACTCCGGATTTCTTTAGTTCGTATGGTTTTTCATTACTTGAGAATATTGTGAGAACATTAATTCTAATTGGTTCAAGCCTGCCAAGCGGCACAATTTCGTATGGATCTGCCATTACTCGAAGAAAAACATTCGCAAGCGATCTGTCTCTTAGGGTGTTTATCTCGTCAATAAAGACAGTTCCTCCAAAAAAATGAGCTTTTAAAAAATATCCTGCATGGGGTGATATTCTCTCTTCGTTTCCAAAAAGAATTTCATCGATGTTATTTAGATCTAATAAACCTGCATGACATGGGAAAAAATTAAAAAACTTATTCTTTTGCCATTTTTCATTATTAAATTGTCCATTTTGAATTATATCAACTTTTTTTTCTAAATTAAATTTTTTTATTTCCTCTGTCGAGAATTGCATTAAATGCTTTGATAGTACATCCCGATTAATTGAACGTGGGGAAAATAAATGACAGAGCTTAGCTATAGTTTCTTTACCTAAACCAGGCTCACTATAAAGAAATATTGGTATTCCTTTTTTAAATGTGTATTGATCATCTTCAATTTTTTGTTCTGCTGATATTTCTTTTATATCTTGAAGCATATTAAGGAATTTTGTATTACATCCGATAAAGTTTTTTTTTATATATTCTACATCTTTATCAAGAATCCCGTGCTTTTCTGTTAGCCATTTTTCAAGTTCCTTTCCAACAATATTCAAATTTTCAACATTTCCAATATTAGTACATAACCTCATTATGTTTTCAACAACAACTAAATCTCTTCTTGATATATTACTACTCGTTAGTTCATAAGAACATAATCGCAACAAAATATATTTAAAGAAATATTCTAGTTCAGATAATTGTCTCCCGCTAATCTCTTTCCTGAAAATTCCTACAAAAGAGCCGTAATTTCTGATTTTTCTACTTTTTAATCCTTTATCTTTAAAAGGAATTATTATTATTTTTACATCATTTCTCAAATATCTTTCTTTTAAATGAATTGTTCTAAACAAATAAAATGTCAAAGTACGAAAAAGAAAATCAATAGCTTTTTTTTCAGAAAAGACCTTTTCTTTTCTATAATCACTGAAGCCTTTTTCATTTATATAATCTCCCCAAGAAGTACAAAGTAAACTTATTTTTTTTACTTCAGATTCGTTTAGATATTCTTGAAGTAACTTTGAGCTATTTTTGATGTATTTATGATAATTTTCCTTTTCTTCAATCTTGTTACATACACTTCTTAATAATTTAATATCTTCAAACGAAAAATTTATTTTGTCCCTCGAAGTCTTTAAACTTTGCATTCTTGAAATATTTATATAAACTGGTTTTTGTAGCCAGTCACAAACCATAAGATTTATTTCTGTAGGTAATACTTCCTGATAGGATTCCTCATGAGCATCTAATTCTGTTTTTCTTATGTCTATTTTTGCCTCAAATTTTTCCATATTTCCAAAAAGTATCCGGAACCATTCACCTAATCCATGACTTAAATAATTTAATCCCCCAACTTCAAGATTCAGGTCTTTATATAGCCATTTATGCAAAGTGTTTTCGTCTTTAATATTGTCATTAAATCCTAAGAAATTTTTTAGTAGTATTTCAATATCTGACAAAAAACCCTTTTTATTAAAGTTTTTTATTTTCTCATCTAAATCTTGCAACTTTTCATTGATGGCAGTGTCAAATTTTTTAAGATTGTTAAACATTACTAGTATCTCCTTTCATCCTTTAGACTTTATTCAATCTAATGCTAACACCTACGATATTCTCCAAAATAATCACCTGTATCTAAAAAGGCTTCCTCACGGCATCCATAACATTTTTATCTGCGGTCTCCACACTTTCCTTTAATATACTTTTCCATATTTCTGATTCTCTTCATTACTGAAGAATTTATAATTTCTTTTAATAAATCATTTCAAATATTACCCAGTTTAAGTCCACGTCCACCCCAGAAAAACATATTTCCACATGGGCTAATGGATAGAGAAAAGAAAAACCTATAACAAGGATCTCCAACATATGGCGGGGAAGGTGTCCAGGTGAGGGAATATTCTCTTTCATCCATCTCAAGTAGACTTCAACACAATTCCATCGCCTCATTTATACTTACGTAAATTTACTTATCACTTTTCTAGACACCAAACTGAGATGCAATAATAATTCAATCAATGGAACAATGTTATATTCTATTGCCCAACGATAAATAAACGGAATTTCGCGGAAGTCATCAATAGTGATGACAGATTGAATTCCTAAACTGGAAGGAATTGATTTATTAAAATCTGCATTAATAAGGTTCTCTAATCCATGTTTCATAAAGATATTTGTGTCCTCTATATTACCTGCAAGTTTATCTTGGACTGTAGGATTAAAGCTATTAGTTTGATATAAATAGAAAAATCCATATCATGTAGTTCTTTTGCAATGTCTTTTGTTATCCTGCTTCCATTTGTAAAAAAAACTAAAATAAACCCACATTCATTTATAAGATCAATAAAGTCCCAAAACCTGTTGAAAAAAAGAGGCTCTCCATAGCCAAGCCATAAAATCGATCTTGCTCCACACTTTTTTGATTGTTTGAATATTTTTTCATACTCTTTGAATGACAAAAGATCCTCTTTGCTCATGTTCTTGCCTGAATTTGTATAATAATACAGGCATTTATAATTCCACCCCATTTCAGTAAAGATCCTTAGTTGAAGAATAGTTTTTCATTTCTTGAATCTGGAATTTCTTTGTTTGAATAATCAAGTCCTTGGATATTTGGAAATTGACATTTATACTTCATAATGCTTTTTTGGTTTTCCAAAGCTACTCCTGAAAGGAAAAAGAGATAATATCGTATCTCTATACTTTTGTGCTTGTTCATAAGAAATATTTGTAAAATTTTCAATCCAATCTTTTCTAATCTCTTCAGGAGAATAATTGTCGATATCTTTATACTTTGAACCTATTTCAGGATGTTCCAATATCATGTCGAAAACTCTACTACCAGGTAGTGGTAATAACAAGCTAACAAATGCTTCTTGTATTGTTGTTATTTTAAGAATTGACTTCGCAATACTTATTGTATTTTCAACACTTTTATAGCTCTCTCCTGGTAAACCAATTAAAAAAGACAAAATGATTTTTATTTTTTTCTTCTCTATTTTCTCTATTGCATTTAAAATTTTTTCGGTTGTGAAGCCTTTATTAGAAGAAATAAGGCAACCATCATCACCAGATTCAATCCCTAGAAATAATTCGTAACAATTTAATCTTGATAATAAATCAACAGTTTCGTCATCAATCTGATCAACTCTCCCATATAAATGAAACGATGGATTTTTATTAGATGGTTTATGGTGCAAAAATTCTCTAAGCCATTTCCTATTTGAGGTTATTGTGTCAGAAACATCCCAAAAAAAATCAGCATCATATAAATTCATAAAATGCAATATTTCATCCCATACATATTTTGGTTCTCTAATTCTTAGTCCTTTAGTCTGGATGCCACAGTAAATACATCCTCCAGTAGTGCTCCTCCATAAACATCCTTTAGACGAATAAATTGCAAATGGCCTATTAAAAGGTTTATTTGGATATTTTTTTTGAAAATTTCTATAGTAGGGTTCTAAATTAATAAAAGAGAAATCAAGTCGAGGTAGTTTATCCAATACTAGATTATTAGTTGGATTAACAGTGATAATTCCATTTTTGCTAAAGGCCAGATTTTTAATAGTCTTTAAATTCTTGTTTTCAACAAACTGAAGAAGAGCTTCCTCACCATCTCCGATAACTACAGCATCAATAAAGTCTCTATTCTTTAGTATCTTTCTAGGTAAAGCAGTGGGATAATGCCCTCCCAAAACTACACTTGAACCATTCTCTTTTGCAGCTTTTGCAATTTCAATAGCTGTTGAATAGGAAAGGATATTTGCACTAATGCCTACTATATCTGCATTTAATTTTTTAATAATCCTATCACAACTAAGAAGTTCTCCATCTAAAATTTCAATTTCGTTTTTTAAATTATTTTCTTTTAAGTATGTTGCTAGAGACAATAAATTAAGAGGAGGATAAGCTCCTGCCCTTGAGGATTCAATATAGTCTTGAGATAAAGGGGCATTAATAAGTTGAATCTTTTTAAGCCCCATAATTTTATTTAAGGCTATCCAAATCTTCTACCACTTTGAATTCTTGATTCTTGATTATTTTTACAAAAATCGGTTTTACAACATCTCCGTTCTTATCAAAGCTTGTTAATCCACTCACTCCCTCAAAGTCTTGTATCGAATACAGAGCATTTTTAATAGCTTCAGAATTATATCCACCAATTTCAATTGCTTTCTTAACTATATAAACGGCATCATATGCAGTGGCAGCAAAGACATCTCCATCTTTGTTAAATCGAGCTTTATACTTCCGCTCAAAATTTTGGACTAAAATATTTGAGGAATGAGGATCATATCCTGATGCAGTGTATATGACTCCCTCTGTTGCATCCCCCGCTATCTTAAACAGATCAGGACCCTCTAATGCAAGATGTCCAATAAAACGACTCTTTATTCCTAATTCTTTAGCTTGCTTTAAAACGTGTCCCGATTCCATTACATGACCTATTAGATATATACCATCTGGATCAATTGATTTGATCTTTATAAGCTGAGTTCTCATATCGGTAGTTCCTTGCTCAAATGTATCAATATGAATTATATTACCTCCATGGGATTCAAATCGTCTTTTAAAAACTGGATAAAATCCAACTCCGACATCGTTATTTATGTACAAGATAGCTACTTTTCTTAAACCTAAATTTTGATAGGCGATATCAGCCATTACTTGCACTTCAAGAGTTGCACTAGCTCTATTTCGAAAAGTATAATCTCCAGTCTCAGTATAAAGTGGAGTTGCAGCTGCAGGCGAAAATTCTACTACTTTTTCTTCATTAGCAATTGGAACACAGGCCATGGCTTGGCTACTTCCTACAGGACCAATAATAATCGGAACTCTGTGAATACTAATTAATTTTTTAAATGCTAATACGGCATCATTGGAAGAAGATTTATCATCTTCAACGATTAGCTTTATTTTTTTTCCATTAACACCGTTCTGTTGATTGATTTCATCAACAGCTAATTGAATTCCTTCCAAAGCCCTCTCGCCGTATGGTGCTACTGTGCCAGTTAAAGATGAAATAACGCCAATCTTAATCTCCCCAGTAACTTTTTTAGTTTGAGATATTACGAATGCAAAGACTATCGCCAGTATTACAAGGATTCCAATTGGGATCCAAAATTTTTTCATATCTTTATTTCTTTTTATTTCTTTAAGTTACAAAAGATTCGACCTTTAAAAGTCTTTTATTTACTTTTATTTACAATATCAAATAAAAATACAACATGTCAATACTTCAACGCCATCATCCCCAATGCCACCGCATCAAACATATTCTGATGATATTTCTCTTTCCATAATCTGTCTTGTGTAAGATAAACTTTAAGCTCTGGGTATTTTGCGACAATCACTCTAGCAACATCTTCTTTGCTCGCTCTGCCATATCCGCAAATGAATTTCTTTAAAGTACATGGGGCAAAACTTAAAACCTTAAGTCCATTTCTCCTGGCAATTGACATCATCTCATCAATAAAGACATTCAATAGAGAAGCGTTTCTATTTTTAGCAAAAAATGATTTTTCTACAACAAATACTTGAGGATTGAAATCTCTAATTAGCCGAAGGATTGTCTTTCTTCCTTCCCTTAAAGTCTCATGAGGAGATCTTCCTCTTCTAAAAGTCTTTACACCATGATAGATAAGCTTCTCTTTGTCTAAAAAAGCTATTCCCATTTCTCTAGTGCCAGGATCAATAGCTAGGATTTTTTGATTTTTTTTAAGCATGTTTTTTTAAAAAGACAAAAATAAGAAGTTACTTTGGCCTTTTGATTAATTATTATTTATCTAATTGATCGAAACTAATTGAAGCTAGAGCTACTGACTCAAACATCCTTATGTAATATGGATTTTTATTGCTATTCTCTCGATTAATTTGATGAATCAATTCTGGGTATTCTGAAGATATTTTCTTGGTCAAATTCTTTTTATTTAATTTCTCATTTGGCAGGAAATAATCTTCTAATTCTTTAATAGAGAATTGAAGAATTTTTAATCCCTTTTTTCTACATAATTCTTTAATCCAAGCTGTTAAAAGCTTTAAATTCTTAGAACTCCGTGAAGTATGGAGTTTTTTTATAGCTAGAACATTTGGCTCATAATCTTCAATTAAGCGCAAAATTGTTTTCTTAATCTTTTTGATTTTATTTTCTGACCATTTTTCTTGAAAAACCTTTATTCTCCAGTCTCTAAGATCAGAGTCGTTCAATATAGCAACTCCTAGATATCTTGTTCCAGGATTAATCCCTATTATTTTTAGAGTTTTCTTTGGCATATTGTTGTAATAAATAATTAAATAAAGCTGCCCGACTTTTTTTTATTTTCTCAGAGGGGATCTCTCTTACTTCCCCTAATAGCTTCATTAAAAGTGGCTCAGAATATTGTCTAACGACTGAGAGATAAAAAGAGAGAGACTTACTGTCATTTAATCCTTTAGCTAAATCAGAAGCTAATAGCTCTTTCTTTGTCTTCGGCTTAAATTCCTTAAAGGATTTCATATTAAAAGTTTTTATATCCTCGTTAACGTTGTTATTAATTCTTGTTCTATTATTCTTGTTTGTGTTCCCCTGTGTCTTACCCAATATGTCGTTTTTGTCACATCCCCTGTGATCTTTTGACTTTTTTGGGTATAAAAAGAAATATTTAAATCTTCCATTCATCCGCTCTATCGCTATCAAACGCTCATCCCTTAAAAGTCTGATTTTTCTTGAAACAGTTCTTCTGCTTAAACCAACAAGATCAGCCATTGTTTTTTGTGTGGGAAAACACGACTGGCTTTTAGAATTTGCGAAATAGGCCAGAACATTATAAACAGCAAGACCAGAAGATTTTAATTCTGAACCGTAATTTTTTAAAATACCCTTATCTATCCAATACCACTTTCCATTTTTTATTGATCTAAGTTCAATTTTTTCATTCTTCATAGCTTAATAGAACTTCTTGCCCCAGACATGCTCACAGATCGTCTGAGCAATGAGTCGGAGATTTTTTCTCATTTCTTCAACTTCTTTATTTGATAAATTTGGTTTTTCTAAAATCTGCCGATATTCATCACGAATATCTTTTTTCTTTTGTGGAGCTTTCCTTGTCATTTTCTTCTTTGAAGATTCTCCTCCTTTTTCAGAAGATCTTTTCTCAGCAGCCTTATCAGATCAATAAACAGTGCATCTACCATAGTTCTATACAAGACTGCTAATCTGAATAGGTGCTTCGGATTTGGAAAACTCACTCCTTTTTCCCAGCGGGATATAATACTTGCATTTTTAAGCCCCAATATATTGGCCACATCCTTTTGCTTCAATCCTCTCATCATGCGATATTTCCTCAGACAGTTTGGGATTTTTTTATAGTTGAGTAAAACCATCCATCATTGGTTAATTATTAGTGTCTTTTCAGCTTAACAAGCAGGTGAAATTGATAAAAGTAAGAAAAAATTGCCTTTAAAGGCAATTTTATTAGTCGGATGGGGATAAGGTGGGGATAGAATTACTAAGCAATCAACATGATGCTTTTTCAAGGTCTCAGAATAATCTTATGATCTTAGATTAATTGACATCAATTATTTATCTTGATAATAAGTGTAAATACACATAATTTAGAGGGGAGATTTGTGATGATTGAACCAATTTTGGCATTGGCGTTTACTGTACATTCTAATCCAGGTGTATATGCAATATTAATTGGATCTGGTGTCTCGCGTTCTGCAGGAATACTAACAGGATGGGAAATTGTAATTGATCTCATACGAAAAATTGCTAAAGTGATTGGAGAAAAATGTGAACCAGATCCAGTAGAGTGGTATAGAAAGAAATATCAAAAAGAACCAAAATACAGTCAAATAATTAAATCAATAGCAAAATCTCAAACTGAACGAAATCTCCTTCTCAGATCATATTTTGAACCTACTGAAGAAGAAAAGGAAGAAGGGATTAAGATGCCAACAGATGCTCATAAAGCTATCGCAGAATTAGTTTCAAAAGGATTTATCAGAATAATAATTACTCCAAACTTTGATAGACTCATAGAAAAGGCGCTAGAGGAAAAAGGTATTGTTCCTACAGTAATCAGCACAGCAGATGCATTAGAAGGATCAATGCCTCTTTCTCACATGAAATGTATGATACTTAAGGTCCATGGTGATTACCTCGATACTAGGATAAAAAACACTCCTGAAGAACTAGAAAAGTTTGATGAATCATTAAATAAACTTTTAGATAGAATTTTTGATGAATTCGGCTTAATAATAAGTGGATGGTCTGCAAAATGGGATAAAGCTTTATGCGCAGCTCTAGAAAGATGCAGTAGCCACAGATTCACTTCTTATTGGACGCTTAGAAGCAAACCTTCCGAAGAAGCAAAAAAGATAATCGGAGTAAGACGAGCTGAGGTAATTGAAACTAATGATGCAGATTCATTTTTTTTAGATTTAGAACAAAAAGTCTCAGCTTTACAAGATATTGATAAGCCCCATCCAATATCTGCAAAATTAGCTGTAGCAAGTTTAAAAAAATATCTAGGGGAAGAACGTTTTAAAATTCAAACTCATGATTTAGTATTAAATGAGGTAAATAGACTTTATAGAGAATACTCAGGAGATCAATTTTCATTAAAAACTCCTTTCAATTTTAAAGAATTAAAAAATCGTCTTCTTCGTTATGAGGCAACAACTGAAATACTTAGAGATCTTTTTATAACTGGTTGCCATTGGGGAACAAAGATTCATGAACATTTATGGGTTCAAGGCCTTGAGAGAATCGTTATTGATTCAAAAGAAATAGCTCCAATCGATGTTTGGAAAAAATTAAGATTTTATCCCGCAACTCTTTTACTATATGCAGGTGGAATATCATCTCTTATTTCAAATAATTTTAATAATTTTGCGGCGTTGCTTTCCTTTCCAAAGTATTTAAAGAATGGAGCTGAAATTCCATTAATTCTCTTTCTTGCACCCTTAAAAGTGATAGAAAAACCTGATGCAGAAATAATCTTTAATATGAAGAACAATTATGTCCCAGTAAGTGATCATTTACAGATCCTTTTCAATGAACATTTTAATGAATATTTGCCCGAAAAAAATCAATTCATTAATATCTTTGATAGATTTGAATACCTATTGTCCTTGGTATATACAGATATAAGGGAAAAGAATAACAAAACTATTTGGGGACCCGTGGGTTGTTTTTTATGGAGAAATCGCGATGAACCAGAGAATCACATAATAACAAAGATTGCAAAAGAAAGCTCAGAAAAAGGAGATAATTGGCCACTCCTAAAGGCCGGTCTTTTTGATGGATCTTACGAAAGATTTCAATTTATTCAAAAACAGTATAATGAGTTCTTT
>SDBS01003260.1_pt1 | contig 15921 bp, 18 predicted proteins | sample 2277091 | NCBI WGS metagenome assembly SDBS01 (sample SAMN10404972, study PRJNA504765) | marine sediment metagenome | isolation source: marine sediment core GS10_PC15, 163 cmbsf | place: Arctic Ocean: Southern Knipovich Ridge | collected 2010 | reverse complement strand
ATCTCCCGTCCTTCTTCGGAAGGAGTAAGACCGCAAGTAGACTACTTGTTTGATAGGCGGCGGGTGTAAGAGCAGTAATGTTTTTAGCCGAGCCGTACTAATGGTCGAGGGCTTGGCCTGCTTCAGAGTTAGTATTAGCTGGATATAGAGAGGGGCTTTTATGCCCCTCTTTTTGTTTTATTTGATTTGGGGGATTTTAGCTTCAAATTATTGATTTTAATTTTTGGGAAACAATTCGAGGCTAGTTAGCTTCGGGGAATTGTTTTTCATGTTATGTAAAGGTGGATACTTCTGTGTGAGTTTGTTCTGGCGGCAAGATAGATTCTCAGCGGAAGTTATAACTGTCAGTCTAAAGGATTTCTGCGGAAAACTTAAATATTTCCAATAATGTCTTGACATTCTCTAATATATACGTTATAATACATATAAATCTAGGATATAACGGTAATTATCAGTAATATCCTATTGTGGAGAAGAACGTGGGAAACAACAGTAATCTGAGAGATGCAAGAGTCAAAGATGGCCTAACGGTTACTGAGCTTTCTGGGCTTAGCAAAGTAAATGAAAAGACAATTAGGGACATAGAAAAAGGAAGGCGTCCGGGCAAAGAGGAGACCAAGCGAAAAATCGTGATAGGACTTAATAATAATCCCGACAAAAGTCGGACTTGGGAGTATGAGGAGATTTTTGGCTAGAACTAGTTTGTGTATTGCTTTTTTGTTCTAGAGGTGCTAGAATAGTCTTCGTTTTGTTGAGGTGGAGGGACAATGGGAGCGAGGAATAGTAACATAAACACTCTGCTAGCCGGGATGGAAGAGATTGCTAACCAAGACATTGGCCCCTTCAATTTTGTCACTAGCTTGCGTAAGTATATTGTCCGGGAAGACACTAGTTTGATTCATCTATCCGTGGATGCAGAGCCTGAGCAGTTTGCCTTTTTATATATGATTGATACATTCATTAGTGATATATGGCTTAATCTCTCCACTGATGCTTCGTTTGAATTCCCTTGGGATGACTCCGAAATGAATGAACTGTGTGAAAATTTACGGAAGAGCATACTAGTGATGGCTGATGGGAAAAAGGACTTTGATGCGGGAATGAAACATCTGTGTGAAGCCATTTACCATTATCATGTTTGTCTAAATAGGTTCGAACTAAAGCTTCTTAACGAGGGTACAAAGAGAAAGGAGGTGATAACGTGATTACTCCTACAGCTTGTAACATCCAGACGGCACATCAAGGCTGTCTAGCATATTTCAAAAGTCCAGAGGCTATTAAGACAAGTGTACGGTCATTGAAGAGTGGGGGTACAGCAGAGTCATTCTCCGATATTGACCCTTTGCTAAACGACCCCATAGGCTGCCGAAATGCCACTTTCCTATGTGTGGAATGGCTTGAAAGATTAGCTCGCCATCAAAGGATTGATTGCTTCGCTTCTATTGAAAAAGCCGGCGGTGGAACTGTAGGTGCGATTAGATTAGCCGGTGCTATTTCAATGTACTCTGGCATCCCAAATATAGTTATTAGGCCAAATAAGAAAATAGCTACAGAACAGATAAAACTGCCTCCTGTAGAAGGGCGACCAGGGAAAGACCAATTGCAGGGTGCAAAGGTTGTAATAATTACTGACCATGTTACAACTGCTACTGAGATATTGAAGGCTACAAAGGTTATTGAGGCAAATGGAGGCAAGGTCACCGATGTCGTTGCTTTTACTACTAGAACCGATGACCTTCGTCAGCAAGATCTAGAGACGCAAGGTATAAGTCTGCATTCTCTGTGTTAAGCCACTCTAGATTCCACTATTTGGCATGCAATAAAGTAACTCACAAGTAGGGGTAGTCAGTGTCACTCCGGTCAGAAATCAAGTGGAATGCCATAGTTCATTTGAAGAAGCCGATAGAGCATTCTCTTGAAATCGCAGTCTTTGAATTGGACGCGGTAGTACCCTCCATTCACAAGTACTTGTCTATCGAGTATCGTTCTGACAAAGGTTATGGCGAATTTGACGTTTCAGTCAACAATACTCCCTTGCGAAATTGGAGATATGACCAGAGTAGTCATTCTCTTCTCATTCCTATAGACGAGGTTTGTAAAATTGCTGCCGGTTCATCTTGCCAAATACTGGTTCGGTTTATAGAGACTAATGCTGTAACTAGACTAGGTGACTCCTATCTTTACACCATTGCATATGATATTCCGAAGCTTTTCCAGACATCTTTTCAAATGATGATAAGCTGCCCAGAGTTGAGAAAAGGCTGGCAAGAACGGCTGTACAGAATTCTAGCAACATTGATGAGAATTAGGCAAGTGCCCAAAGTTGTGCCCGTGGATAAGGAACCTGTTGAGTCATCGGAAGAGCAAATTCGATGTGATTTCTACTTCAATCCCAGTGAGTCTCCTTCTTTCAGGATGTTGTATAATCCTGGACGCTTTGAAGTAGTTAGCGTTGTACTGGGCCTTGTTGGCGGCATTGTCATAGCAGTCATCGCAAACTTTATATATTCTGCGATGAGGGGGTCTTGATAAAAATGGAACTCTTTCATAGAAAGTATGGAATTATACCAGCTTGCGATGTTAGTACACTCAAAGAATTGGAGGAGTTGGTAGAACAGACACATAGCTTGGACTTTATTGTAGGCTATAAGATTGGAATGCAGCTTGTTCTTGTATATGGTATAAAAAGAGTACTGAAAGCCATTCGTAGTCATACAGAATTGCCAGTCATCTATGACCATCAGAAATTCGGTACTGATATTCCTGATATTTGCGGCGGACCGATATTAGGAATACTAAAAAATGCAGGATTAGCTGGAATCATCGCATTTCCTCAATCAGGCATTCAAACACTTCGGTCACTCGTTGAGGGATGTAAAGACGTCGGACTCACTTGCATTGTCGGTGGGGAAATGACACACAAGGGATACTTGGCCGCAGACGGCGGCTATATTTGTGATGATGGGCCACGTAGAATGTATAGTGATGCTGCCAAACTGGGTATCGAATACTTTGTTATTCCGGGAACTAAGTTGGAAAGCATGAGGAGCTACAGTATTGAGTTGCAGAAGTTAATTGGCGATCCTAGATTCTTATTCCCAGGAATAGGTAGGGGGCAAGGTGGAGACATAGCAGCTGCCTTCTCTGCGGTAAGTCCACTCAAAGGCTATGCTATTGTCGGCAGGGGAATCTATGGCGAAAGTGACAAGACCATGGCAGCAAGAAGGCTCTGGGAAACTGCAACCGCTTCGCTCAAGCTGGCCTAAGTCTCTAAATCAGTCAACACATAGACAAACGCAACTATAGAAAGAGTTGGTATACCGCCACTTTAATAAGTATCCCTCAATTTCCACTGATACATGTTTAAAGCGTTAATTCTATTATTTGTTTAACATAAAGTTTCGCCCTTCCCTATTTGAAGGAGAGGGGGACAGAGGGGGAGGATTCAAAACCACAGGGGGGTGAGGTCGGTCAGCAGATTTGACGGCTGCCTTAGAAGGCTCTACACTATTTCTTGTGAAATTGAACGTGAATGAACTTTGAGGAGGTACTTAAATGCCTGATTACCGGTTTCACCACCTTCACCTGACGAGTCCCGACCCGATAAAGACAGCCGAGTTTTACGAGAAGATGTTTGGGGCCAATAGGGTTTCTGCCCGGGAGATGGAGGGCGGACGCCATGCGATAAACCTGGACCTGAACGGAACGGCGGTACTGGTGATGAGCCAGAGGGAAGGGGCCACGGTACCCGGTGAACCCCAGAGCGGACTGGAGCACTTTGGTCTCAGGACCGATGATATTACCGCCGCTGTGGCGGAATTGAGGGGTAACGGGGTGGAGATTGTGCAGGATGTTACCGAGCTGGGGCGCGGCGGCAACATCAAAATAGCCTTCGTGCGCGGGCCGGAGAATGTGCTGATTGAGCTGCTGGAAGTGAGTGGTTAGCAGAAGGACTTGACTGTTTATGGGACGGTTCTGAGTTTGATTGACAGTTTGTTAATGTTATATTAAGCTCGTTTGATTGCTTTTTGTTGACGTGTATGTTAGAATAATTTTGAGCTGTAATGGCCTCCTGGTGATTAGAGCGAGGTGGAACCACCCGTTCCCATCCCGAACACGGCAGTGAAACGCCTCAGCGCAGACGATACTGAGGGGGCAACCCTTTGAGGAAACGATGCCACTGCCAGGAGGCCTACTTCACTCAATGGTTGTGTAGGGTGTTAGTGAGAGGGCTGCGGTTTCAAGGAGGAAGAAATGGCTAGCCGATTTGAGAAATTCTCGGAGCGAGCCCGCAGGGTGCTTACCCTGGCGCAGGAAGAAGCGCAGAACCTTAACCACAGCTATATCGGCACGGAGCATATTTTACTTGGTTTGCTGCGAGAAGAGGAGGGGGTGGCGGCTAAGGTTCTGGCCAACCTGGGTGTCAGTATGGGCAAGGTGCGTTCGGGGGTGGAGTTTATCATTGGGCGCGGCGATAAGCCGAGTAGCGGTGAAATAGGGCTTACGCCAAGGGCGAAGAGGGTTATTGAGCTGGCGATAGATGAGGCGCGTCAGCTGGGACATAATTACATTGGCACCGAGCACCTGCTGTTGGGGTTGTTGAGCGAGGGCGGTGGAGTGGCGGCTGGGGTGCTGGATAGCTTCAGTATTACTCTCGAGCAAGTGCGTACGGAAGCACAACGCGTTCTCAGTCAGGGCACGCCGAGGTCACGAGCAGCGCGCAGTACAAGTCGTACCCCGGCTCTGGACCAGTTGAGTGTAGACCTGACGGCGGCGGCTCGTGCCGGCAGGCTTGACCCGGTTATCGGGCGTGAGAAGGAAATCGAGCGAGTAATTCAGATTTTGAGTCGCCGAACCAAGAACAACCCGGCCCTGATTGGCGAGCCGGGAGTGGGAAAGACGGCAATTGTTGAGGGTCTGGCGCACCGCATTGCGGCCGGTGATGTTCCGGAGACGCTGGAGAATAAGCGGCTGATGACGCTGGATATAGCGGCCGTGGTGGCGGGGACGAAATACCGGGGTGAATTCGAAGAACGACTCAAGAAGATTATTGATGAGATAAAGACTGCGGGGAACTGCGTCCTGTTCGTTGATGAGTTCCACACCATTGTTGGTGCTGGCGCGGCTGAGGGGGCGGTTGATGCTGCCAGTATTCTCAAGCCGTCACTGGCAAGGGGACAATTGCAGTGCATTGGTGCAACTACTCTTGATGATTACCGTAAGTATGTTGAGCGGGACGCCGCTCTGGAGCGCCGCTTCCAGCCTATTCTGGTGGAGGAGCCTACTGTAGAGGAAACACTGGCGATTCTGCGTGGGATTAAGGAGCGCTATGAGGAGCATCACAAGCTGACCATTACCGATGAGGCGCTGAATGCAGCGGCGAACCTGGCATCGAGGTATATACCTGACCGATTCCTGCCTGATAAGGCTATCGACCTGATTGATGAGGCGGCTTCAAGGGTGAGGATTCAGCGGCGGAGTACGCCATTGACTCTGAAGGAGCAAAGACGGCTTCTTGAGACGGTACGTAAGGAGAAAGAGACTGCTCTAGCTGAGCAGAAGTATGATGAGGCCGCTGAACTGCGTCAGCGTGAACTTCAGGCTGAAGAGCAAATGAAGGGGTTGGAAAAGGAGTGGCAGGCCGAGCAGGAGGAGAAGAAGCCGGAGGTGAGTGCCGAGGATATTGCTACCGTGGTCAGTATGTGGACCAGCATTCCGGTAACACAGCTGGGTGGTGATGAGACCAGCCGGCTGCTTAACATGGAGGAGGCGCTGCACAAGAGGATAGTTGGGCAGGATGAAGCGATCGATACTATTTCCAAGGCGGTGCGGCGGGCCCGGGCGGGGCTTAAGGACCCGAGGCATCCGATAGGTAATTTTATCTTTTTGGGGCCGACCGGTGTTGGTAAGACGGAGCTGGTTAGAGCCCTGGCGGAGTTTATGTTTGGCAGTGAGGATGCCCTGATTAGACTGGATATGTCCGAGTATATGGAGAAACATACCGTATCCCGAATGGTTGGCGCGCCGCCGGGGTACGTGGGCTACGACGAAGGCGGACAATTGACCGAGCAGGTCAGGCGCAAGTCATATTGTTGCATCCTGCTTGACGAGATTGAGAAGGCGCATCCCGATGTGTTCAACATACTGCTCCAGATATTTGATGATGGTCACCTGACCGACGCCAAGGGTCGGCGGGTTGATTTCCGCAACAGTGTCATTGTGATGACCAGCAATATCGGGGCTGAGCTTATCAGAAAAGGTAGCGGTATTGGTTTTACCTCTCGCAGCGATGATGTTAAGACTCAGGAGCAGGGCTATGAAAGGATGAAGGAGAAGTTGCTGGGAGAGGTGAAGAAGACCTTCCGCCCCGAGTTTCTGAATCGTATTGATGGTACGGTGGTGTTCCATCCGCTGACTAGAGAACACATCCGGAAGATAGTTGATTTGATGCTGGTTACCATAACCGAGCAGCTAGCCGAGAAGGAGGTGAAGCTGGAGGTAACGGAGGCAGCCAAGGATTTGCTGGGTGAGAAAGGCTACGATGAAGTCTTTGGAGCCCGGCCTCTGAGACGGGTGATTCAGGATATGGTTACCGACCAGCTATCAGAAGACCTGCTCCGAAGTAAATTTGGTGCCGGGGATACGGTGCTGGTTGACGTGGAGGAGGGAGAGATTGTCTTGCGTCCGGAAGCGGTGGGAGCATTGGCAGGAGATGATAACCAGTAGGTTATATGAATAAGGCGGGGAAATAATAAGGGCGAAGAACCTCAGTTAGAGGGGGGAAATCGCCCTTTTCCATTTGTTGGGACTAAGCTGGTATAAGAACCGAAGAAGAAAGGAGTATGAAATTGGCTCAAGAAGTTGTGGAAGCCCCGATAACAGGCAAGGTTATTAGTATAGAAGTTAAGGTGGGAGACAAGGTTGAGGAGGGGGATGTAATTCTATATATCGAGTCGATGAAGATGGAGAATCCGATACTGGTTCCAGTAGATGGTACAATTGCTGAGATTAAAGTGGCTGTGGAGCAGGTGGTTGAGACGGGTGTTGTGTTGGCTATTATCGAATGCTAATATCTTCCGTGCCGAACTAGCGAGTAAGGGAGCAAGATGCTCAATGCTGTATGGATAGTTCTCTCAGGAATGGCGATTATCTTCGCTGTACAGGGAATACTGTTTTTGGTCATGGTCTTCGTGGATAAACTGGTCCGTCCCCGGGAGCAAAAAGAGCAGGGACACTAGACAATGGATGCAACCATCGGGGATTTCCTTGGGTTTCTCAATCTGGATTGGCAAGGCGCAGCAATGCTGGTTATTGCCGGCGTTCTTCTGTGGCTGGGAATTGCCAAAAAGGTGGAGCCGGTTCTACTTGTGCCCATTGGTTTCGGATGTATGCTAGCTAACATACCCCTGGGTGGGGTAGCGGAGGACGGTGGATTTCTAGCTGTTCTAAGAGAAGCCGGCATTCATACTGAAATATTCCCTTTGCTTATCTTCATTGGTATTGGAGCTATGATAGACTTTGAGCCTTTCCTGCAACGCCCCTATACTATCTTTCTCGGAGCCGCCGCCCAATTTGGTATTTTCGGAACTTTCTTTTTAGCTTACTTATTAGGTGATGGTTGGCTTCACTTGTTAGACTTTACCCTGAAGGATGCTGCTGCTATTGGCATAATCGGCTCTGCCGATGGTCCTACTTCAATTTATGTCGCCACTATGCTGCAATCCAAGTACGTTGCTGCCATCGTTGTGGCTGCCTATTCTTACATGGCACTGGTACCCCTTATCCAGCCACCGATAATAAAGGCACTGTGCAGCAAAGAGGAAAGGGCTCTGAAAATGCCGGTAGTTGTCGGAGGCACTTCTCAAAGGACAAAGATACTCTTCCCTATAATTACCATCCTCGTGATAGGTTTGATTTGCCCTTTAGCTACGCCACTTATTGGTTGCCTCATGTTCGGCAATTTGCTACGAGAGTGTGGTGTGGTCAGGACGCTTTGGGCGTCAGCTCAGAATGAATTGGCTAACATCGTGACTATCCTCCTGGGCATTACCGTGGGGGGGATGATGGCGGGAACGGAGTTTCTCAGACCCGAGACCATCTTGGTGTTTGCTCTGGGAATAGTAGCTTTCAGTCTGGATACGGTAGCCGGTGTCCTGCTGGGCAAGCTAATGAGTGTTCTCTCGGGACGAAAGATTAATCCCATGATAGGTGCTTGCGGGATATCAGCTTTCCCCATGTCAGCCCGGGTAGTGCAAAAGCTGGGATTAGAAGCCGATCCCTACAATCATCTGCTGATGCATGCTGCCGGAGCCAATGTTGCCGGTCAGATTGCTTCAGTGGTGGCAGGTGGGGCGATGTTGATGCTGGTGCCCCTGTTTGGTTAATCAGGGTGTCAAAAGTGCGGCTGTGCCGCGGGGGTGTCGGCAGTTCCTACGTCGGCTCGGGTGGTCCAGCATTTGGGGCAGAGAGTCACGACAGCGCATGACGTTCCTTTTGCCCTTGCCTTATCGCTGATAATCCAGTAAAGTCAAGGCATGGAAAAATCCCGCAGCAGGAATGTCTTTGTTTGCCAGCAGTGTGGCCGGGAAGAACTGAAGTGGCTGGGGCGCTGTCCTACCTGCCAGGCGTGGAACAGTTTTACGGAACAGGCGGTAGTCGCTCCAGTGACTTCCTCACGGGCTGTTTCCCCGGGAAGTCCACCCCAGGAGCTATCTCAGGTTGATATGGATGCCACCGAGCGCTTTGCGATACCACTGGCCGAGTTTAACCGCGTGCTGGGTGGGGGACTGGTCCCGGGGTCGTTGATGCTGATTGGTGGTGACCCGGGTATCGGGAAATCGACCCTGCTGCTGCAGGTATCAGCGCTGGTCGCCCGGACGAGGGGCAGGGTGGTCTACGTCACCGGCGAGGAGACAGTAAGACAGATCAAGCTGCGGTCGGAGCGTCTGGGGATATCGGGGGAGGGGCTTTACCTGCTGGCGGAGACCAACCTGGAGGCTATCCTGAGCCAGGTTGAGCAGTTGCAGCCGAGCCTGGTGGTGATTGATTCCATTCAGACTGCTTATCTCCCGGGGCTGGACACGGTGCCGGGCAGCATAACCCAGGTGCGACAGTGCACCTCGGAGTTGATGCGCTGGGCAAAGAGCAGCGGTGTGCCGATGGCTATTACCGGGCACGTAACCAAGGAGGGTGCGATTGCCGGTCCGCGGGTGCTGGAGCACATTGTTGACGTGGTGCTTTACCTTGAGGGCGAGCAGTTCAGCGCCTACCGTTTGCTGAGGTGTGTCAAGAACCGCTACGGGTCCACCAATGAGATAGGCGTCTTTGAGATGAAGGAGGAGGGTCTGGTTGAGGTGGAGAACCCATCGCGGGTGTTCCTGTCGCAGCGCCAGGGTGAGGCTGTGGGGTCGGTGGTGGTGCCGGTGCTTGAGGGGAGCCGACCGCTGCTGGTGGAGATTCAGGCGCTGACCAATCCGACCAGCTTCGGCTTGCCGCGGCGTACCGCTAACGGCGTTGACTTCAATCGGGTGCTGGTGGTTACCGCGGTGCTCAGTAAGCGGCTGGGCTTGAAGCTGGGCAATCAGGATATCATGGTCAATGTCACCGGCGGACTGAAGATTGGCGAGCCGGCGGCTGACCTGGGGATTGCGCTGGCGATTGTTTCCAGCTTTCGTGATGCGGAGGTTGACCCGCAACTGGCGGTAGCTGGTGAGGTGGGGTTGAGTGGTGAACTGAGGGCGGTCCCTCAGGCAGACCGGCGGGTGAGCGAGGCGGCGAGGCTGGGCTTCAAGCGGTGCCTGGTGCCGAAGGTCGGTGGCAAGGTAAGCCCGGTGCCCAAGGGTATTGAGGTTATCGCGGTGAGTAGCTTGAAGGAGGCGGTGGGGGTGGGGATACCCGGAGGTAAAAGCAAGAGAGGCGTGTCAGTCGATAAGTGAAATGGTGTTGTGCCGGCGAATTGAGCTGGTTGAATTGAAAAGAGGGAGAAAGAATTATGGCGAGTAAGGAGCTTGAACAGGTCCTGGAGTTGATAAGGTCGCGCCCGGTGCCGGAGGAGACCCCCAGCATTGAGGAAATGCGTGCTGGTATGGAGGCGGCGCCCCAATTCCCACTGGATGAAGACGTGCGTCATGATGAGGTGGATGCGGGGGGTATTCCCGGCGAGTGGATAATGACTTCAGAGGCAGTGGAGGAGCGGGTGCTCTATTATCTGCATGGCGGCGGATACGTGATGGGGTCGGTGAATACGCACCGCGGGATGATTTCCCGTATATCGCGGGCGGCGAAGGCAAGGGCGCTGGCCATCAATTACCGGCTGGCTCCGGAGAACCCGTTCCCGGCGGCGGTGGCAGACGCCACGGCGGCTTACCGCTGGCTGCTGTCTACGGGAGTAGACCCGGGGCAGGTGGTCATTGCCGGGGACTCGGCGGGGGGAGGGCTGACGGTGGCGACACTGCTGGCATTACGGGATGCCGGCGACCCACTGCCGGCGGCAGGGGTCTGTATTTCCCCGTGGGTGGACCTGGAGGGGCTCGGCGAGTCGATGACGACAAAGGCCGGGGTCGACCCGATGGTGGCGAAAGACGGCATTGTGGGGATGGGAAAGGCATACCTTGGTGGTGAGGACCCGCACACACCCCTGGCGGCACCCATCTATGCGGACCTGAAAGGACTGCCGCCGCTGCTAATTCAGGTGGGCACTGCGGAGGTACTGCTGGATGACGCAGTCCGTCTTGCCGAGCGGGCGAAAGAGGGTGGGGTGGACGCCAACCTGGAGCCCTGGGAGGACATGTTTCACGTGTGGCATGCCTTTGCGGCAATGCTCCCTGAGGGGCAGCAGGCGATCGACCGCATTGGTGAATTCGTGCGGGAGCACACGGGCTGAGAGCTATGACACTTTACGCGGTAGTATTAACTTTCTCCGGCGAAGTTGCCGGTAGATTAAACCAGTTGCGAGATAAGTATAACCGCTACGTCAGTTACACTATTGAGCCTCACTTAACCCTCAAGCCGCCCTTTACACCAGAGGTTGCCCTGACTGTTATCAGAGAAAAGTTGCAGGCGGTCGCCGGGCGGACAGAACCATTTACTTTAGTGCTGAACGGAGTTAAATACTTTGAGGCTGTCAATAATGTCGCCTATGTCGCTATTGAAACCAAGCATCCCGTGATAGACCTGCATGCAGATGTTGTCCACGCCTTAAAAGGATTGGTCAAGCAAGCGGAGGAGGACCCTTACGAGCTTGAGAGGTTCACTCCCCATGTGACCATCGCCGAAAGCATTCCGCAAGATGTATTCCCCACCGTAAGGAAGGATTTGGCCGACTATAAAATACACCTTGAATGTGAGATATCCGCTTTCTCCCTTTACTCTGGTACCTGGGACGGGGTCTGGAGACCGGTGAGTGCCTTCGAGCTATCCGGTCTGTAAATTATCTATTTTTCCTTCTCGTATCTGGCGGATGCTTTGCTCCTGATACCGCCTCTTTCCCGGTATTCAGCCTCCACTACCATTGAGACGGGCAGTAAGAGTTGCACCAGGTCTTTGAGGATGCGGTTTACGGCGTGTTCCTGCAGAATGCCGACATTACGGTAGGAGGTGAGGTAGTATTTCAGGGATTTTAGCTCCACCAGAGCGTTGCTGGGAATGTAGCGTATCACCAGTCGGGCAAAATCGGGCAAGCCGGTCCAGGGGCACACGCAGGTAAACTCCTCCGTTTCATAAACTACCTCGGTTGCTGAGTCGGGGTAATTGAAGGGGATAGTTTCGAGCACGGCAACGTCAATGGCGTCTTCCTGCTGAATATCAAATCGTCGGGAAGCGTACTTATCCTCGGCCACTTTCTATGTCCTCACGCCTTTGTTATTACTCTTGCAAGTTTACCTGACCATTATACCATCCAGAGAACAACGAGGTGTAGTGCTATCTTGCTCGTATGTGGATATGGAGGGTGGTTTTGCTCTATAATTCGGGTGAGGTGTCTGAATGGGTAATTCGGGTACGGCGGGCGCAGTTATTGTGGCGGCCGGCAAGAGCCAGCGAATGGGCGGGGTGGATAAGGTGCTGGCATCACTGGGCGGCAAGCCGGTTCTGGCATGGGTGATTGATGCCTTTGAACGGTGTGATGCTATTGAACAGATTGTGGTTGTCGTTAGTGAAGGGAACCTGGCACAGGTACGAGGGTCGATACTTAAGCAGGGGTGGTCGAAGAAAATAGAGCTTTGTATTGGTGGCAGGAGACGGCAGGACTCGGTGCGCGCCGGGCTTGAGCGACTTGACGGTTGTGACTGGGTGGTAATCCATGACGGCGCCCGACCGCTGGTAACGGTAGACCTGATTAACCGCGGTCTGGAAGCAGCCAGGGGGACGGGAGCGGCGGTAGCGGCGGTCCAGGTGACGGATACCATCAAGGTGGCGGGGGCGGACGGGGTTGTCCAGCACACGCCATTACGGGACGACCTGTGGGCGGTACAGACGCCGCAGGTATTTCGTTTTGATATAATAACTGGAGCCTATCGTCAGGTGAAGGGTGAGGTTACTGATGACGCGACGCTGGTGGAACGTTCGGGTCACAAAGTTAGGCTCTATACGGGGTCTGATGATAATATAAAGGTGACCACTCCCGGTGACCTGGCCTTAGCCGAGGTCCTTTTGCGGGAGCGTGGGAAGTAAGATGCGTATTGGTATCGGTTATGATGTCCATCCACTGACTCCAGAGCGTAAGCTGGTGCTGGGGGGAGTGGAGATACCATTTGACAAGGGGCTTGATGGCTGGAGCGATGCGGATGTATTGACCCATGCGGTTATTGATGCCCTTCTTGGAGCGGCGGCTCTGGGAGATATCGGTAGTCATTTTCCAGCCGGTGAGCCTGAATATAAGGATATTTCCAGCCTGGTGCTGCTGGGGAGGGTGAGAGACAAGCTGAAAGAAAACGGCTGGCAGGTAGTAAACATTGATGCTACTATTGTGGCCGAGCAGCCCAGACTCAGAGATTTTATTGAGCGGATGCAACAGCAACTCAGCGGGGCGCTGGGTATCGACGTCAGCCGGGTGAGTGTGAAGGCGAGTACCGCAAACCGGGTGGGGTCTCTTGGTCAGGGGGAGGGGATAGCGGCGCTGGCAGTCGCTTTGATAACAGGAGATGGTTGATGAGAGTATTTAACAGCCTTTCCGCAGAGAAAGAGGAGTTCTTACCCCAGGGTGACGAGGTGAAGATGTATGTCTGCGGTATCAATCCCTACGATGATGCCCACATCGGCCACGCCCTGAGCTACATCTTCTTTGATGTCGTCCGGCGCTACCTGGAGTTCCGTGGATACAGGGTGAAACACGTCCAGAATATCACTGACATCGAGGACAATATCATCGCCCAGGCGAACCGACTCGGTGTTTCGGTTCCGGAACTGACGCAGAAGTATGTCGAACGCTACGACGAGGATATGGAGGCATTGAACGTCCTGCGGGCGCACGTCTATCCCCGGGCGATGGGCGAGATAGATAAGATGATTGAGGTAATCCTGGGTCTGGTCGATAAGGGCTTTGCCTATGTTGTCGGGGGTAACGTTTACTTCCGGGTACGGAACGTGCCTGATTACGGGAAACTGTCTCACCGCAGCCTGGAGTCGATGATGGCCGGGGCTCGGATTGAGGCCGATGAGGACAAGGAATACCCGATGGACTTTCTCCTCTGGAAGGCGGCCAAGCCGGGCGAACCGTCATGGGACAGCCCCTGGGGTGAAGGGCGGCCGGGCTGGCACATTGAGTGTAGCGCCATGTCGCTGAGATACCTGGGAGATACCCTTGACATCCACGGCGGCGGGCAGGATGTTCTATTTCCCCACCACGAGAACGAGATAGCTCAGTCCGAGAGCTTTACCGGCAAGAAGCCCTTTGTCAGGTACTGGCTGCATAACGGGCTGGTGCTGGTGGGTGAGGAAAAGGGGAGCAGGTCCCTGGGCAACCTGATAACGATAAGGGAAGCACTGGAGCGGTACAGCGCCGACGCCGTCCGCATCTTTTGCCTCAGCTCTTACTACCGCAGTCCGGTGACCTATACCGAGGAGGCGCTGGGGGCGGCGGAGAGGGGGGCGGAGAGACTACGGCAGGCGGTACAGGGTGAGGGTGGGGAAAAGAAAGCAGATGGGCAGATAGATGTAGAGGCATACCGGCAGAGGTTTGTTGAAGCGATGGATGACGATTTTGGCACTCCGCAGGCAATTGCCGCTCTTTTCGATATGGCGAGAGACATTAACCGGACGAGTGAATCGGGTTATGGTGTTGCCTCGGCTCAGGAGGTGCTCAAGGAACTGGCTGGTGTACTGGGGCTGACTTTTGAAGCACGTGGAGAGTTACCATTGGATGCGGAGTATATTGCTGGGGTATACAATGCCATATATCAGAAGCTGGGGCGTGTTCCTGCTTGCAATGACATGAGTGATGCCGAGATGATGATTTATGACTTGGTTGATGTGAGAGAAGAACTAAGGAAAGCCAAACAGTGGCAGCAGGCGGATATGGTGCGGGATAAGCTGGATGAAGCTGGCATAGTTCTTTTTGACCTTCCTGAAACAACACGACCACCGACGATGGAAAGGACACTACCGACGCTGTGGACGCGAAAACGATAATCCCATTGATTTATAACAGAAGTAGCTTATAATAGGACTCACTAGGAGGTGAGAAAATGCAAAATGTAGCCTTTATTTTGATTGGCATCGGTGTACTGGCTTTGATTGGCTGGGCGCTGCAGGCTTTCTTTACTGCCAGTGAGATTCACATACTGATCAGGATAGCGGTTGGTGCGATTGGGGCGGGGGTACTGGTTCTCATCGGGATAGCTCTCAAGGATAGGCTGACCAAGGCTAAGAAAGATGATTTCAAGGAGGTTGAGAAATGATTATTGCCACTTCGGAGCAAATAGCGGACAGGAAGATTGTCAAGACTATTGGCATGGTGAAGGGTAGTACCATCCGCGCAAGACATATCGGTAGAGACATCATGGCACAGTTGAGGGGGCTGGTTGGCGGTGAAATAACCGACTACACCAAGATGATGGCTGAGGCCAGGGAGCAATCCATGCAGAGGATGGTGGAGGATGCCGAGAAGCAGGGGGCGAATGCCGTTGTTAGTGTCAGGTTCACCACCTCAATGATAATGCAGAATGCTTCTGAGATACTTGCCTACGGGACTGCGGTGGTGGTGGAGTAGGCAAAGCGCAGCAGCTCGTTACCGTCTGGATAGCCAGGACCAGAACGAGTGCAAGAATCTGACCCGTGTATGACTAATGGGTAGCTTTAACTCCTCCCAGTGTGTACTGGGAGACATGTTAATCTCGTCTATTTTTGCTTTTAAGCCGGGCAACTCTTCGTAATTATCACGAGAAACAATATCATCAATGCGGGACATCATCTCCTGGGCGGATTGAAGGCGGTGGTTTTCTGCCTGAGCCATTTGCTCGGGGATGACGCCGTATTTTGCCTTCAGGCTGTTGAGGCGCTGCATCGCCTGATAGGCAGTGTCCACAATCTGCTGGCGGGTCATCCAGTCGGTCTCATAGTTCAGGGAATACTTCCAACTCGGTTGGATTAGTGCCTGGCGGTGCTCCTCCAGAGTGCGGTGCAGGATGTGGTAGCCATATTCCTGCGGCTGTTCAAAGGCAAGGCTACCGGGGTCGAGGAAGGGGGCGAGGGGGGCAATGAAGAGGTAGAGTCGCTTATCACCCTTAAACTTATCCCAGAGATAATCACAGTAGTCAACGGTATCCATTACCGACTGCGGGGTTTGCCTGGGCACCCCTATCATAAAAAAGATGTCAAGTCGGCCGCAGTCGACCTCAAGGGCATCACCGATGGTCCGTTCCAGCTCTTCGTTGGAATAGTGCCTGCCCTCTGCTTTCCTGGCCTCGGGGTCGTGGGATTCGGGAG
>SDBS01003259.1_pt1 | contig 15921 bp, 12 predicted proteins | sample 2277091 | NCBI WGS metagenome assembly SDBS01 (sample SAMN10404972, study PRJNA504765) | marine sediment metagenome | isolation source: marine sediment core GS10_PC15, 163 cmbsf | place: Arctic Ocean: Southern Knipovich Ridge | collected 2010 | reverse complement strand
AAGCCTGACTTTTTCCTGGGCAGAGTACTTTTTGCGTTTGTTTGACATGTTCACTTCCTTTCTTTGAACTACATACTAATTCAAATTCAGGAAATGTCCAATTCCGACTGAAGCATTACAATTTGCTACATCATTACTATTACATTCAATAATATTCCTCACATTCCTTCTTTTTGTTTTCCTTTTTCTGCAAAGATTATTACGACTCCATAGTTGCCGACATGCTCGCCTGCTCCTTTTCCTCTCGAACCTGGGGGTCCATGGTGAGGTAGTCTATCAGTTCTTTCTCTGTCTTAATTAGATAACCAGCATGTTCAAGAGGGGCCTGGCAGTTGAGACAGACAAAACCTTCATCATCACAAAGGTAGTCAGTCTCATCGATGACAGAAGAACCATACTCCGTATGACCGTTTCCCTGTAGTGAAACTGGCGTCATGCATTTGGTGTATTTCTGATAACCAAGTTCATGGGTACCACACTCACGACAGGTAAATTGTAATTTCTTATCATCACACATCTCTTACTCCTTACAAAAAAAGGCCCAGCATCATCCTGTCGAACACCAATGCTGAACCCTAACATCGAAATAAATCGATTGTGTTTCTGTAATCGACAGTTGCTTCTTACATCCCCAAGTATTGCGTCATCAACCTATCGAGATCCGGTCAAAAAAACTTTAGGCCCGGAGCAACTATTTTATTGTTTTTGGAAAATATTTAGCTCCGTCTAAATTGCTTATATAAATGAATAGAGAATTATTCGGGGTCGGTTAAGGTGGGGTCGATGGGAGATCGTTTATTATACTAAACCTGAAAGCTTGTGGGAGCAAGTCGGCAGCATAGATGATTGCCGAGTAGGTTCAATTGGCAATGCGTGTAATAGCTTCTTATCGAAATCGTTCATTTCATAACTCCGCTGTTAAAGGGGCGGTGTAGGCGCCGCGTATTCTTACCACTTAGTTGACACTGTGAAGAAAACAGCATATTTTTCCGTGGTACCATCTCTGTTTACTCTCCCAGGATACGTGATGAGCACTGGCCTCATCTGCTTGGGCTTGTCTTCTGGGATTTCAGCAAGTAGTGTCTGATCGTCAAAATTGATTGTCATAATCCCATCCTTATATCCTTTGCGGGCAATCTCTTCGATGTAATCGGACTTACAGCAGATCCAGGGTTGATGGGCCTTATCCTTAGAGGTATCTGCCACGATCCTGCCCAGTTCAAAGTCTACCCTCTTTTTGAGCCGTGTCTTTGTGTTTGTCCTTATCTTGAAATAGCCATGTAGTAGGTCTGCTGTTATTCTTGTATTGTGGATATTGCTGTCATGACCGGGACGGGTAGCGTGTATGGCCTTGCCTACCTGAACCCAGTCTTCAGCACGAGTAGAAATCTTATATGCGTGGTCGTGCTTTAGAAATTTATCCAGATCAGGATACTTTGTATAGTTTTCCAAGTCATACAACGCCAGGACAATACAGTCATTCTCTAATACAAGCTGCTCACGCACACCGTGTCTCGAATCAGATTCAGCCGCCTTGACCTGCATAGTTGACCCGCTGACGTTATCGAATATCCGAATTGCGTTACCTATGTTTTTCTTCGGAAAGATCATCCTTACATCACCGGAGGATGTTATTGATTGGCAATCAGCGATGTCGAATATTGCAAATCGTCCGCCTGAACCGGCACTGAATCGCATCCTGTTCTTCCAGCACTCAAATAATGTACACATATACGTAAACATCTTCTCTTCCACAGCCATAGCATATGCCACCTTCTTCATGCCTCTGACAAAACACGCCCTGTCCACCGTAGTCGCCTGAACAAATCTCTTTGGCAATGGAGGGCATTCGATTGTTATATCAACGGTGAGAAGCTCCAAGAAGACCCATTGATCCATTTCGCGAGAAATCATAAGCTTGATACCATCTCCCCAAACAGATAAATTAGCTGTTGGAGAGAACGTTTTCAAAGCATCGACTAATTCTTTTACTTCAACAGTGACAGCTCCAACCTCTTCACAAACATAACCCTCAGTCTCGCGTACTTTAACAGTAATACTTGCCGAACCTCCGTAGGCCCTTATATGCAGCGTCGTCGATGATGCCTCAATAGTCAGGATGTATGCGTAGTAAAATGCCCTATTCTCCTTGTCCTTGACAACGTTTTTCAGCGCAACATCCGCCGCAGGCGCCACAGCGCTATTCAACTGCTCGGCATTGATTCTAAACTTCATTTTAATATTTCCTCATCAGCCAGGCCTCTACGACGCCACCTGTGACGACTTGCTAAATTCACGTTCATCTTTTTGTGAGTCCTCTACTGTACTGCCATTGATGCGGTCGGCCTCCAGTATGATCAGCTCGTCACTACTCGAAACGATTTTGCAGGTGTAGGCATTTACCTTGGTCCGAATGTTGCCCTTGGCTTCATCGTAATTCTTCTTGACCACTTGCATCTGGCCGTCCTTCTTATGCAGGACAATCCATATTGTCCCATCTGGGACCTTGGTGGTACGCATCTTTTGGGCGACAGGCGCCGGGTCAACGGGAACGCCGTTGTGACGGGTTGTATTCTTTTCCCCCACATCAATATTATTTTCGCATTCATCGAAGATATCGCTACCATCGATTTCCAGTTCCATTGGAGCGGAGGAGTCAGGTTTGCGTTTACGCGGCGGCTTAGGCGTAAATAATCTCGAATAAGCCCCGTTTATCGATAGTTCCCCCTTGCGGCACAGCTTGATAATATCGGTTTTACCTGAAGAAAGAACCCTCTTGAAGTTATATACAGTAGTCGGGCCGCAACCGACTTTTCTGGCAATAATAGCATTAACCTCTTTGCTTCTGTCCGACTTATCTTCAGACACTGAAGACAAGTCACTCCTTTTGCCCCGAGCATCCTTGGCATCCTCCTTCAGGAGCCAGTATGCCCCACAGTTGACTGAGGCCTCAAGTTTCTGCCACCGCAGCACTTCAGGCTGGGCAATGTAATGTTCAATCGCCCATACCTGGGCCTCCTGCCAGTCCTCGAACTCAATTTCCCGAATCGTGTGCTTAATTTCGGGATGGGCCTTGAGAATCTTCCAGTACTGATAACCATATATCAAAATGCCCTGGCCTTTCCATACGAACAACGGCTGGTATATTTCGCCGTCACTTAGGGCCAGCAACTCCGTTGCCTTATACTCATCCTTGGTAATACGAAATATGTCCCTATATTTCTTGTCTGACTTTAATTTTTCGATCTTCATAATTATCGCCTTTCAAAAAACAAAAAAATAACACCGTATACGATAATTAAAACATAATCACTTTTATAGGGGGAAAATTTTATTTTTCCTTTTTTGTTGAAAAGTGAAAGCAGAAAATATAGCATAGCTTACAAATTAACAATTTTTGCAAAGTAATAGCAAAGTAGTCGTCGAAGTAGAAATATATTGCCTGATTACCATCAGGTAAGGCCAGACAAGGGCTGGCAGATGTAGCAATGTTCATTGTAAGGCTACGTCTGTCAGCTCTTTTTTTAGGGGGGTTTGTCAGACACACCAAGCTGATACGGTATCAGCGGCGTGCATATCTATTATTTGCAAGCACGACATGAAAGGTGTGTGTAATTATGACCAAAAAACAAGAAGGTATCAGAATTGGAGAAGTGGAATTCAAAGTGTTGTACGGAGATTTACTGCCGCCAAAGAAAGATGATGAATACGAACGGCTCAAAGCCAGTATTAAAGAAGTAGGGGTGTTAGTCCCGGTGCTACTGGATGAGTACGGCGGGATTATCGATGGAAGGTACCGTTTACAGGCAACATCTGAACTCAAATATAAGACAGTTCCATTTCGCATCTTGCATGGACTGGATGACCGTGAGAAGAAGCACTTGGCCATCAAACTGAATGCACAGCGCAGGCAGATGACCCAGGAAGAACGGTTGGCGCTAGCGACGGATCTTCGAAAAGACGGCCTAAGCTTCCGGCAAATTTCTGAAATTCTGAATGTCCACCATGAAACTGTTCGCAGACAACTGGGAGGTGTCGCAAATGCGACAGGTGAGTTGACGGATAAGGTGGTAGGCAAGGATGGAAAAAAATATGCGGCTAAGGTGATGCGCAAGCCAAAAACATGTACCGTTATCAAGAGCATCGGCGAAGCTAAACGTGTCTTTGATGTATGTGACAGGATAGAGCCAGCGGATCTGCCAAAAAGCACGATTGATGTCAGGCGAGTTGAAAAAATTGGTCGGCAGGTCGAAATTAACAAGAAAAGAAGTCAGGAATACGAAGACCTGGAAGTGGGAAAAGCCAAACTTATGGTTGGCGATTTTCGTGAACGATGCTCAGAAATTCCAGATTCTTCGGTGGATTTATGCTTTACAGACCCACTCTATGAGAAAGACGCACTGCCGATCTGGGGCGATCTTGCTGAAATGTGCAGTAATAAACTCAAGGCCGGTGGTATTTTGATGGCTTACTCCGGTGTTTTATATCTCCCTCAGATCCATCAAATGCTGGGCGAACACCTGACATATCTGTGGACGGCGGCGATTTACCATTCCGGCCGCACAAAGCTTGTCAGGGCTGTCCAAATTCACCAGGCCTGGAAACCTGTTCTGGTCTATTATAAGCCCCCACTGCGGAAGTACTGGCGCCCGTTTTATGATATGGTCTCAGGTGGCCAGGAAAAAGACCACCATCATTATGAGCAGTCCGTTGCAGAGGCTATACACTATATTAAGGCAGTCTGTCCTCCCAATGGTGTATTGTTAGATCCGATGATGGGATCAGCGACTACGATTCTTGCCGGATTACATGCCGATCTGGGCCTCACCTGCATCGGTTGTGAGATTGACAAGGCAGCATATGCCACTGCTGAGCAAAGGGTCAAAGATACGATTGAACAATTACAAGCACGGAAGGAGTCAGCGTGAACGTTCACAGGAGTGAGATTGCTGGCCAGCATGCAAGTTATTCGTAACAAGAGGCAAGTTTCCGGGGGATATATTTTTGCCCCCGGAAATTTGCAAAGTGAAAGAATTATAACTATACATGACTACAGTAACTGTAGTTTTGAAAAAGGCAATGTTAATAATGTGTGAGGATAAATATGGAACTAAGGTTGTTATCACCATGCAGGAACTAATGTCCCAAATGGATATCTCCGACAAAACCCTGCACAGACTGGTAGACGACAATGAATTGCCCCCATTTACCTATGGCTCCAGGACGTCTCGGAAGAAGGGCTGGCACAGCGCCGTCCTGGAACGACATGCCCTGGATAGATATGAGCGATCAGCCAGCTACAAGAACGTCAGTAACGCCCGTAAGGTCGTCGCTGAGAATATGGGAATAGTGCCTCTGGGTCGTAGTAATCGTGCTGTGGCCAAGCAGGATGCTCACCTTGATGATAGGAATGCCCCGAAGGAGAAGCTGAGTGGCAAAAAAGTGCCTAAGAGCATGAGCACCTCCGCCCGAAAGTCCCGCGTTGCGGCAGGTTTTACTTATTCGCCTACTTAGAGTATGCCGTGTCATCGGCCCACCATCCGGTGTCGGGAACACAACATCAGTTGCCCTGACCTTGTTATCCCCCTTTATCTGTTTGAGAACCCCCATAGCATCATCATTCAGGCCCACCGTCCGTCTCTTCCTGCCCTTGCCTACCACTGTGATCGTTCTCTGCCTCAGATCGCAGTTTCGCCATCTCAAGCCACAGAACTCAGTGGCTCTAAGCCCCGTATTTGCAAGAAACACTACCCAAGGTCGAACTACATCGGAACAGCTTCCCAGGACCGCCTCATATTCGGACTCCTCAAGAAATTGTACTTCCGGGGGATCTTCCCTGAGCTTCTTAATCCCAGCCGCCGCATTCTCAATGCCGTAGTTTTCATGGATATACTTGCACAGGGATTTAATGGCGCACATCGTATTATTGACGGTCTTGTTGACGAGGCCCCTGCCCATCTGAAAATTGAGATAGCTGTTAATATGAAACCTGCTCAGATCGGTGATATAGGCCACGTTGTCAGGCAGGAAAGCCAAGAAACCCTGCACATCACGGATATACAGCCTTGCCGTTTCCTCTGTATACCCCTGGCAGAAATCCATCCAATGATCTACTGCCTCATCCAATAACACTGGCTCGACTACTTCTGACCGTTTGAGTACCTGCTCCCGTTTCTCACAGTGTTTCTTAAAGCTCTGAGCTACCTTCTTGTCTTTGAAGGACTTGCTCCCCTTGTCCACACTCCCGTCAGAGAGAGTTACGTGCCAGAATACTCTCCATCTCTTGCCTGTCTTTTCCCACCCCATCGATGCCATACTCTATTCTCCAAAACACAAATACCGGAGCAATTAGCTCGCTTACATGTTTGGAGAATACCGCGAATACTTTCACTTTGCAAATTTTTCTGAAAAACAGGGGGTAGGATTCAGACCCAGCACATTTTTTCACCGGATTTTCACCGGAGGGGTATGAAAACAGGGCTGTTTTCGACAGTCAAAACTGTCGTAAGTCCTTGTCAGTAAAGGACTGCGAGCGAGAGGAGTCGAACCTCCACATCCCTAAGGATACAAGGACCTAAACCTTGCGCGTCTGCCAGTTCCGCCACGCTCGCGTTTATAGCATTTAGCATTAAGCATTTAGTATTTAGTATGGGGCGTGTTAGAAGAGTTCACCCGATTCATCGTCGGCGTCTTCTTCTTCGAGATCATTTTCGTCTTCTGCCGGTTTGCTGTCTGTATCTTTGCTGTCATCTTGTGCCGAGGCCGATATCTTCTCGATTCGCTTCTCGGCGGCTGTCAGTATCTCCTTGCAGCGATTGATCAGGGCCATGCCGCGTTCGTACTGGCCGAGACTGTCCTGCAGGGACGCCCGGCCGCTCTCGATGCCGCTGACGATTTCTGTCAGTTGCTTTATCGCCTCTTCGAAGCTCAGTTCGCCGGTTTCATCTTTTTTCGCTTTAGCCATGTTCGGTCTCTGTCATTTTTTCTTCGCCGGCTTTTATTACGAAGCCGGCTGATTTACTTTTTTCACTTCACTTTCAATCGTCGTCTGTCGGGCAACTTCGGTATCGATTGTATCGCCGACTCTCACATCCGCCGCGGCGGTTATAACGTTGCCGGTTCGCTGATTTGTCGTGATGCTGTATCCGCGGTCCAGTACGGACCTGGGGTCCAGCGTCTCCAATCTATTGGCGGCGGCGGTCAATTGCAACTGCTTTTTTGAAAGGACCCTTTTGACGGCCGCCAGCGCCCGGCTTGCAAGCTGGTGGGTTTCGATTCGTTTGGCCCCCACGAGCCGGTGCGGTTCGATGCGGCCTATCTGCAGGCGTGCCTGTTCCAGGCGGCGGCGAAGGTCCGCGAACAGTCCCCTGGCCGAATCCGCCAGTCGCATGGTGCGCTCATCGAGCATCTGCGCGGCATTGTTTACGATCCAGAGGGGATTACGGAACATGACGCTTGCCTGGATCGTCGCAAGATGCTGCCGGGACAAATCGACCTTCCCTCGCACATCGGCGGCCAGGCGCACACCGGCATGGTCAATCCGCCGGAGAACCTCCCTGATATCGGGCACGGCAATCATGCCCGCCTTGGTCGGCGTCGAGGCCCGGGCGTCCGCCACAAGATCGGCAATCGTAAAGTCCACCTCATGTCCGACCGCACTGATCACCGGAATCGCCGAATCAAAGATCGCCCTTGCAACGGCCTCTTCGTTGAACGCCCACAAATCCTCCAACGACCCGCCGCCGCGGCCGACAATCAAAACATCGAGCCGCAACTGCCGGTTGCGCCGGTTGATATTCCTTATCGCCGCGGCAATCTTGTCGGCAGCACCCTCCCCCTGCACCGGCGCAGGATACAGAAACATCCTCGCACAGGGCCAGCGATTGTAGATGTTGTCGGCGATATCAACAATCGCCGCTCCCGATTCGCTGGTCACGATGCCGATTCGCATGGGATACGAAGGGATGGGCTTTTTGTGCTCGTCCTCGAAGAGCCCCTCGGCCCTGAGGCGTTTGACCATCTGTTCAAATGCCAACTGCAGGGCCCCTACCCCCGCCGGTTCGAGCTTGTCGACATAGAACTGGTATTTGCCGGCAGGAACATACGCTTCGACATGCCCCTTGGCTAACACCGCCATGCCGTTTTCGGGTGCAAACTTCACCTTCTTGAACTTGCCGGCCCACATCACACACGGCAACTGGCTGCTCTCATCCTTCAGGCTGAAATAGCAGTGTCCGCTGTAATGGTGCTTCCAGTCGCTGATCTCGCCGGCGACGACCATCCGCGAAGGCAGCTTCTCCTCCAGCGCCGCACGCACCAGCGTATTGACCTCACTGACGGTAAATGTCTTAAGTTCACGCTTCGCCATAGCCGTCTATTATATCGGTTACTATCCGGGCAGCAATCGTCAAATAGTGCTTTTGACGCCGGGCACTAATGAAAAGAGCCGACAGCATTTCGCCGTCGGCTCTTTGTTTGTATGCTTCCTGCAACCGGAATATATCCGGTCGTTGTCTGTCTAAGGAACGGCCAGAACGGTCACCCCCCAGTTGCCCGCCATTATCACCAGGTCGCTGAAGTTTACACTTCCGTCAAGATTCAGATCACCAGGAAGCGGATTGTCTTTGTAGCCTGGCTCATTCGTGGTCAACTCGAACGTTACATCCCACGACGTGCCGGTCGGGTATTCGATCGGATGGCCTTCGAGCCACATCGACCCGATCGTCGGCGGCCAGGTCGGTGGCATCGTCCCATCGGGAGGATCAGTCGAGGGCTGAATCTGGTAGATGTGTACGGCATCGTCATTAAAGTGATGCCGCCGGGTCTTCCAGCCCCACGGATACCGCACCTGCTGGTCCAGATCGTAAATTGCCGCGATGCTGAGCCAGTACACATTCTTGCCGTCGGGGCCCGGCTCCTGGTAGAACCACTCGTCCTGTGAGAGCAATTGCGTAAACTGGAAGCATGCCTCATTTTGCATTTCCTTGCGTGGGTCCTTGTCATAGCCGGCAAAGTTCCAGACAAAGCTGTCACAGAAGTTCTCCCAGATCAAGAGGCCCGGGTGGCTGAATTCGGTTACGGGATCGGCCGGGACATCCGTCCAGATAGCCAGATGGAAGGCCTTGGGCATTTGAGGCGGCAGGTGCGGCTGCCTCCAGCCTATGAACGAGCCCCACCAGTGGATGTCGGTGATCGGGCGCTCGTCCTCGCAGAGCCAGTCGTCGGCGACCATCGGCGGGTAATGATAATTCGAGTACTCGTCCCAACCTAAGATCAGGCCGTCATCGATTTCCACCGGAGGCTGTGACCACTTGATATACCACTTGCTGTCAACGTCGGCACCACCGCCGATGTTGGGCGTAACCGACAGATTGTGCCAGTAGTTCCAGATTCCCACCGGGACGATCTGTCCGGGCGGCGGTACGGGCTGCTGCCCGAATATCCACTGCGAATTCTCATCCACGGTAAAGCTCATCACTTGTTTCAGAACAAAGCCGGGGGTATTGAGAAAACCGGTGGCAGGGGGAGTCGCCGCGGCCACTCCGGTAACGGCGGTATTGATCGTTACCGTCGTTGGGACGTCATAGGGAATCGCCGAGGGAACGGACCACCACCACGAGCGACGAAGGCCGTTGATGTCCACCATCGCAAACGAGACGGCGGTGATATTGCAGCCCGAAGGCGGCCTCACCGTAACCGTTATTGTCGAGTTCCGCAGATCGGGATCCTCACCGTATCTGTATTTGAAAGCACTTGCCCACTCGCCTGTCTGAGGTTTGGGACCACCCCAGTACATGACCAGGCCTGCATCGGAACACTCACCGGTTTGGCCTTCATAGACGTAAAGTTGTGACGGCAAAAACCGGGCGGACTGAGGATAAGGCTTACCCTCTACCTCGCCCCTTTCCCACTGATCCATATACGCGGACCAGTCTTCCGACGAAAGCGGAGTAACCTCGCCTGAATTCAGTGCCTCCTGCCATTCGTCAAAGCAGTCAAGCCGAAAATCCTCATGCACTTCCTGAGGAGGAATCAACTCCAGAATGACATCGCCAAAAGGTGATTGCAGTACGAGGGGCTCATCCGCTGCATGATAGAAACCGTTGCCCTCACAGGGATAGTTGTCCTTGGTCGGGCTGTCCACCCACGATGAAGGTCCTGTACTGTACAACTCCAACGGAAGAATCCCCTCCAGACCGGTATCAAGAACGCGAACTTCGCCGCTGTCAGGGTGGGTAAATGTTAAGCGCGGCTGCACATACAGGGTCGATTCATACGTTCCGCCGTTGGCATGTGTCTTGAGGACGGTCACATGGCCTTGTTGAGTGGAAACAACTGACAGGTCCACGCTGACATCCCAGTCTTGCGGATCCAGTCCGCCATTCGTGGTAACGGTGATCGGCTCACAACTCTTGAGGCTCAGCGCCACAAGCTCTATCGGGACCTGCCGGCTGAATGCCGGATCGCATGGAAATTCCATTGATCCGGTTCGCTCGATAATCGTATCGGCGCTGCCAAACTGCGCTCCACCCAGTCTCACCGTGCCGGTGAAAGGATCGGAACCCGGCTCGAAGAAATCGGCAGGTATGGGCGGAATGTCTCCTCCGAACGCAACCATGCTTTGACCACATTCGACGTTAAAGCAGGACTGGCCTCTTTCCGGCGGCGTAATCTCCAAAAAGATCGGTCCTTGTGGCTGCATCCACGTTCGCCCGCCGTCAATGCTCAACTCTGTGTACACGTCGAAGAAACTGTCGATCTCCCACTGCCCGCCGCCAAGATCGGTGATTGTGTGCCAGCCTTGAGACGGCAGGGTCGAACTCTCGCGGATTACAACGGGGATCCCCCCAACATCACCGCTTAGCGACATGGACACGATCTCCGTTGCGAAAGTGCCGGTCGTCTCGAAGGGGTCGTCGGGGACCACAATTCTAAACGTGGCGGAACCAGTGAGGAGCCCCTGGGAAAGTGGACCGCCGTCTACGCTCAGTTCCGTGAAGACATCGAAGAAGCTGTCGATGCTATACGTTCCACCGCCCAGAGTCGTTGGGGACAGCGTGCCGCTCGGGTCGACGCCAGTCAGCTCCATGCTTACTATCTCGGTATCGAAAGTGCCCACGTGATTTGTCGGATTTTCCGCGACGTACGGGGCTTCTACGACCGGGAATGCGTCCCCCCGCATCAAAAGGCCCAAGGGAGTCTGAATATGCATCGGTACGTCTGCCGGAATCAGCGGTCCGCCGTCGACGCTCAACTCGGTGAACACGTCGAAGAAACTGTCGACCTGCCATGAGCCGCCGAGATCTATGGCGCCGTGCACACCATGCGACGACTTGGTTGGATCCTCACTAACCTCCACGTGGCACCCGCCAATATCACCGCTGAGGCTCATTGATACGATCTCAGTATCGAAGATATCACCCCTATCGGCCACGATAAGCCTCAACTGTACGGGCCCCTGAAGGATCCCGCCGACAGGTGGACCGCCGTCGAAGCTCAGCTCGGTGAACACGTCGAAGAAACTATCGATCTCCCACTGGCCGGGCGGCAGAGTTGTGGGGGACAGCGTTTGCCTCGGATCCACGGCGGTGAGCGACATGCTTAGTATCTCAGTCTGGAAAGTCCCCGTGTAGTGCGTCGGACTCTGCGAGACGTACCTGCCGTCCGGCACCGGGAACGCGTCGCTGGACTCCACCATTGCCTGTGCTCCAACGCCTGCGGCAAGCGCCAGGCACATAATGGAGACTGCTGCGATCTGCAAAATTTGTGGTCTTTGATTCAACATTGTCTCTTTCCTTTCCACTTAAACGATCTTCCCCCTGTTAAAAACCGCATGGCTACACAACCAGTATGAAATTCGTCACAAATGCCCTGCGCGCAATAGTTTTTGCAGGTTAACTCAGGACTTGAACTCGTCAAAAAGATTTGCAATCCGAGACGGCATGCGCGTTCCTCTGAAAACATGCTCGCGTTAAACTCTCAATTGCCTTCTAAAACGCCCGTGAAGTCGCCGGCAAAGAAATGAAGATGAACCTGAGCGTAAGTTGGAGAGCTTTCATTTTCACCACAGTCCCTATTATCGGGCTTTGCCCAAAAAAGTCAAGAAAAAAATGCCCACACAACTTCTTTCGGGGGGACGCACCATACACCGATAGGTGAATTTGCCGAGGCGCCGCCAGGGCCGGCCCTGAATGGTTGTTGCGTGTTCGGCCCCTGGAATCAGCCTGCTGTGTACTGCTTTGGCAGACAGGATTAACACAGAACGCCGTGTTTTTGACACTGATAACTGAAGTCTTGCAGAACTTCAGTTATAGTGCAATCAGCACATGTTCAAAAGCCGTTGAAGTGCTCCGGCTTTCCATCGTCGCTGTCGTAGCTTATCTCTTCGACGCCTTCTGCTTTTACCTGGATTCTTTCTATGCTGTCGGCGGCTTTTGTTGTGCTGTCGACCGTCACGCCGATGGCGCTGATCCTCACATCGCCCGTGGCGATCTCGAACGGGAAAGGCATCTGTGTACGAAAAGCCTTAATGACGCTTTCGGTCCGTCTGCCAAGAACCGAATCATGCGCACCGGTCATTCCGATGTCGGTGATGCAGGCCGTTCCTCCGGGCAGGATTTTCTCATCGGCGGTCGTTACATGCGTGTGCGTGCCGAATACACAACTGACCTTGCCGTCCAGATAGTGCGCCATTGCAATTTTTTCACTCGTCGCCTCGGCATGCATGTCAACGAACACGATATCGGCCGACTGCTTGAGCTTGACGAGAAGACCATCCATTTTTGCATAGGGACAATCCGCCGGCTTCATGAATATGCGCCCCAACAATACAACGACCGCAACGGAGGGGCCCTTGGATGTCTGATAGACTGCAAAGTCCTTTCCGGCGGCAGCGGGTGAAAGATTGGCGGGCCTTACAATGTTGTCGGCCGTCTCCAGCACCGGAATGATCTCCTTCTTGCGGTAGGCGTGGTCGCCCAGGGTAATCAGTTGCACGCCGTACTTGAGCAGCTTGTCGTAAATCTGAGGCGTAATCCCCGAACCTCCGGCAGCGTTTTCGGCATTTGCAATCACACAGTCGATGCTGCGTTCCTTCACCAGGCCGGAAAGCTGTTGTGAAAGAATGTGCCTTCCCGGCCGGCCGACAACATCGCCTATACAAAGAACATTTACCTTCATGACAACCCCATGATACCGGCCGGCGTCGCGTCGTCCAGCCTGTTCTTAAAACCACAACATTATTAGCGTGCATACTCGATGCAGCGAACCTCACGAAGAAGCGTAACCTTTATCTCACCCGGATAAGTCATCTCCTCCTCGATCTTCTTGGCGATGTCCCTGGCGATCTTCATGGCGCCGTCATCACCGATATTGTCGGCATTGACAATCACTCGGACTTCGCGTCCGGCCTGAATCGCATAGCAGTTTTCGACGCCCTTGAATCCACTGGCGATCTCTTCGAGTTTTTCGAGTCGTTTTATGTATCGCTCCAGGGTCTCGCGCCGCGCACCCGGTCGCGATGCACTGATGGCGTCGGCGGCCGCAATCAACGGCGTATAAGGATTGTCCGCGGGGATATCGCCGTGATGGGCCTCGACGGCATTCAGGACGATGGAGGATTCCTTGAACCGCTTGAGGAAATTCGCCCCGATGGCGGGGTGCCCGCCTTCCATCTCCCGGTCCATCGCCTTGCCGATATCATGCAGAAATCCGGCGCGTCTTGCAATCGAGCCGTCCAGACCGAGTTCGTCGGCCATCACCTGCGCAAGGTACGCCACCTCCACACTGTGCCGCAGCACATTCTGGCCGAAGCTCGTACGATAATTCAACGCCCCGATCATGGACAGAATCTTGTTATTGAGTCCCCGCACGTCCACCTCGACGGCGGCCTCTTTGCCGATGTTCAACACCTTTTGCTGCACATCCTTCTTGGTCTGCACAACCAACTCTTCAATCCGGGTCGGATGAATACGCCCGTCCTGAATCAGCCTTTCCATGCTCAAGCGGGCGATCTCGCGGCGAATCGGATTAAAACCGCTGACCACAATTACACCCGGCGTATCATCCACAATCACATCCACGCCGGTAGCCTTCTCGAAGGCCCGGATATTTCGACCTTCACGACCGATGACCCTGCCTTTCATGTCGTCGCTGGGAATGTCCACCATCGATACGCTGACCTCACAGGTCTGCTCGGCGGCATACCGCTGAATCGCCGTACTGATGATCTCCCGGCTCTTTTCCTCGGCGATTTCGTCGGCCTCGGTGATCTTGCGCTGGATCAGCCCGCTCATCTCGCGCTCGCATTCGTCCTCCAGACGCTGCAACAGAAGCTCCTTTGCCTCCTTAATGTCCATCGATGTAATCTTCAGCAGTTGGTTCTTCTGCTGGGCCACCACGCTGGACAAATGCTTGTTCTTGGCGTCCAGGCTCTGTTTCTTTCGCTCCAGTTCCCGCTCGGAATCCTTCGACTGCCGTTCGCGCTGAGTCAGTTGCTCCGCCTGCCGGTCGAGCGTGTCCTCGCGTTTGCTCAGTCGCCTCTCCTGGCTGCGAAGCTGGGCCTGAACCTCATTGACTTCAGTGGTGAACTCTTCCTTCTTCTTGATGACTTCGGCGGCGGCATCCAGTTGGGCAGACTTGATGATGTTTTCCGCCTCCCGTTTGGCGCCGTCCACTTTGGCCCGATGCTCTTCGTCGAGGCTCCTGGCTTTTATCCTGGAAATGACGTTCTGAATGCCGTAAGCAACGCCTGCGCCCAATGCAAGGCATATGGCGCCCACAACGGTCGGAGGAATCGCCCCCACTAACGCGACTGTCGTCTCAAGTTGTCCCGGTATGTTCATCGCTCTTACCTTTCTCTAAAGCTGCTGTCAAATCATACGCGCCTCCGCATCGCGCAGAGACTACGTGTCGTTGGGGCAGTAAAAGCAAAACAGAAATGTGTTTGAAACGACGAGGTACTCTTATATCAGCCTGCCGGATCGCGTATAAAAAGCAGACGGTGACCGCTCGGACTCTCCCAGGCCGGTCGCAGGACAATTCTCGGACATAAATCCCGATTCTCCGTCATTATGCCGTTATTCCTTTCTACCGTCAGACTAAGGCTCTATCCACAATTTCCCAATCGCCACACTCACCGACACACCTGAAAAACTGACTCGACAGCCCAAAAACAGGACCGCCTTTCGCCTTTTCCTTGTATCATCGGTGTTCTTATAACTTTTACTACCTGCAAAACCATGTCAACGATGCCAACCTCTACGTCTTGCATGTACGGCGCCACTGTTGATCCAGCCGCCCACATGCAAAGCCAAAGGCGCAATACGCCGACTTTATTCCAATAACCACTAACAAGCATACCCGATTAAGAACGAACCGTCAAGTAAAAACACTGACTGATTGGCACTTTTTTGCGATAATTTGTCTGTTGTATACCTTCTCTGCACCAACACGTATAGGCCCCCCAGACCCTTTCGGTTCGCCTAAAACCACCCAGTCACATCGATAACGCACAATTGGACTTTATGGGACCTGCCAGGCAAGGGCTGCGGCCATAATCACCAAAACTCCTTTTTTTCACAATTTCGCCTTAAACACCGCCCTGATAAGACCGAAAACACTTATGCTGGACAATCTGTTTGTACGGTGACCGACCGCCATGCAGCCGATTGGCCAAAGAGATTGGTTTTGGCGTTTTCCATGGTATACTTCGGAACACGGGTGGTAAAATATGCACAAGAGAAAAGATGTTTTAACGACCGGACAGGTTGCAGAGATATGTAATGTCGCGCCCCGGACGGTGACCAAATGGTTCGACTCGGGACAGTTGAAAGGATACCGGATACCGGGGTCGCGCGACCGGAGGATTCCGACGTCGGAACTGATCCGTTTCATGAAGGCCCATGACATCCCGACCGATGC
>SDBS01003258.1_pt1 | contig 15922 bp, 13 predicted proteins | sample 2277091 | NCBI WGS metagenome assembly SDBS01 (sample SAMN10404972, study PRJNA504765) | marine sediment metagenome | isolation source: marine sediment core GS10_PC15, 163 cmbsf | place: Arctic Ocean: Southern Knipovich Ridge | collected 2010 | reverse complement strand
GAAGGATATGACACAACAACCGCTTTTTACCTGTAGCTGTAGAAATCAATATGATTTAGATGACGCCACCAGGCTGGGCATGAAATGCCCTGTCTGCGGGAGTATTCTGCGCAGAATGGATTCCTCCTGGGCTGTTTCAGAGATCGCAGGTCATCCTTCCAGTCCTGTTAATTCCCGGAACGTCCAGCAGCACAAAGTGGCGATAATCACCCTGCCCTCCAAAAACGAAAATGACGTGGAGAGTGTGTCTGACTTGATCCGTTCTCTTCCTATGCCGATCAGCCTGGAGATATTTGCCCGGGGCGACAGGCGCTATTTCTTGATACGCGGCCGCAAAGAAAATCTTGAGTTTGCAGCAGAGCGCCTGGAACCTGTCTATCCTAAATTACAGGTAGAAATCACTGATACCGATCCCGTTCAGGAGTGTTTTTCAGAAGTGTCTGGATCCCCGATCGGGGGCTGGGCTGAACTCAATAAACCGGGCTGGCTGCCAATCAAGACCTGGGAATCTTTTTTGAAAGGGAGCGATCCGGTAATAAGCTTGATGTCTTCTTTTTCTGGTTTGTCTGAAAACGAGGCCGTTTGGATGCAGCTGTTTCTAGCCGAAGAAGGTGCTCCAGAATGGGAACAGATGGTCCAGAAAAGATTAAAGGTTGAATCGCAGCGGGGCTATATGGTGGATGAAAGCGCCTCCATGGTCAGTTCCCCGATTGATGTCCGACAAACAGAAGCTTTGAATTTTCGGGCCGTTGGTATATTCAGCGGAGCTGCTCTAGGTTTGGGCCTGGCCTTGATGTTATTCATTTCAGGATCCAAGATTTGGGCAGGTTTCTTAACCCTTCTTGTCGTTGGTAGCACGTTCTTCCTTTTGGAGCTCATGAACCGATTGGGCCAGGACGAGTGGGACCAGACTGACCTGCGCCTGGTGCGGGAAAAGATGATCAACAGCCAAAGATTGGTCAAGTCAGCCTTGCGCTTCATGGCTGTTTTAGACCAGCCAGAACGCAGTCTTTCCTTACTGCGCAGGATTGGATCTACCTTGCATCAATACAGCGTCAGCGGTGGCAACTCCTTTTCAACCACAAATCCCAGCACATTAGAACAGCATCCTGTCTGGCTAGAAACTATTATTGCCCGGGAAGAAGCCCCGGTGCTGTGGATAAGTCCCCTGGAGATCGCCGGGCTGTGGCACCCTCCTCTCTTTGATCACCGAACAAATATGGACGCAGTAAAAGTAAACACCATCGCGCTGCGAGCTCCCTCTCTAGATAATGTTCAAGGCCTTTATCCGATTGGTGATACCGACTTCCCGGGGGGAAAGAATTCGAGGTATTTCTCAACGCTAAGGCCATGCGCCGCGGGATCACCATGGTTGAAAACCCGGGATGGGTAAATCGATCTTGATGGAACACATCGTCAAGATCTCTGCCGAAGAAGATCCGGAAAAGCCGGCTATTGTGGTTGTGGATCCACACGGGGATCTGGCTGAAAGATTATTGGGGGTGCTGTCTCCCGAGGTAGTCAGGGACAGGGTTTATTACCTGGACGTGGCCGCCAAAGATTACATCATGACCTACAACCCACTTGACCCAAATCAAAAAGGGCTCGACCCCCAAGCCATTGCCCAGATATTCATGGACATCGGCCAGTCTCTATTTGGTAAATACTGGGGACCCAGGATGCAGATCCCCTACAAGCGCACCATCCTTGCCGTGGCTATGGCCAATAAAAAACGCGGACCCGGAAAAATGTTTGGTCCTAATATCATCACTCCATTCTTGATGGGGGATAAAGAACTCTGGTCTGAGTTTATCAAGCAGGAAATCGGAGATGATGAGGAGATGGTCGAGATCCTCAACATGTACTACCTGGGCCAGTTGGCTCATATCAACCGCCATCTCAAGCAGCAAATCGTTATGCCAGTTTTGTCCAAATCTGATCGTTTTGCAGAAGAGCCAGCCAACAGCCTATACAATGCTCCCAAGTCAGATCTGGACTTATGGGAAGTCATCAAGAACCGCAAAATCCTGATTATCAACACCCGCTCAGGCATCATCGGCGAAGACATGTCTGCCTTTACCGGCGCCCTTTTCATCAACGCCGTGGTCAAGATCGTCATGCACCAGATCGCCAACCGGGTCAAGGAGCGCATTCCTATCACCTTTGTGGTTGATGAAATGCAGACCATTGCCGGCGTGCGCTGGGACACGATCCTGGGACAGATGAGAAAACACGGATTCAACCTGGTGATCGGTACCCAGTCATTGGCCAGTATCCGTGAAAACCTGGGCGACAACATGCCCGGTATTATCCTGGGCGGATCTCATACGTTGTTCACTTTCCGGATTAATGGAGAAGACGCGGAAAAGTTATCAGAAGAAGAGTTCCGCACCGAAGATGAAGGTGTGGATCCCACCACCCTGACCCAGCTGCCTCCTTATCACGTCTGGGCTTCCATGGTTGGTCAAAATGGGGATAAAATTCCCCCCTTCTCCATGCGCATAAAACCACCCCTTGAAGCTTCTGAGGAGCAAATCAAGGAAGCTCTCCGTGCGCGTGCTAATTACAGCACTCCATTCAAAGTTGCTTCTGCTGCAGGGATGAAATCGCTGACTTATATCCGGGATAGTTTTGGTCGCGTGCTCAGCGAAGGCGCTGGAAGCTCTCCGGCGCCCGTTGTGGATATTGGGACCAGGGCCAGCAGGAGCGGAAATAAAACATTCCATTCACTTTTAAATGATCTGCCCTTACCGGGAGATGCCGCCGTTGAAGACAGTGACGATCCGGACGACAAAAGGCTCAGGGAGCTTGAAGGTGACGCAGAGTCCATGTTTAGCGAGGAAGATTTCCCGTGAAAGATGAAAATTGGTTGGTCACTTTTTTATATGATCATCCCTGGACCAGCAGCTCTGTTTTGGAAACAATTTTTGGTCCTCGTTTTGAAAAGCTGGCTAAATCAAAAGAAACACGGTCAATTCAGATCCCGGGCTTGGGCACGTGCTGGGGCGTCAAACAAGAGAAGCTGTCATCTGTCCCCGGTGTTCACAGACGAGAACAAGCCAAAACCCACCTGCTCAAAATTTTCGACAAGGACGCCTTATGGATTGGAGGATCGCCCGGTCTATGGGGTTCTGACCTGTTGGCCAGAGCAGGGGAGCAGCGGAAATTTTGGATCCGGGTCTGGGTAGACAACGAAGGGCCGGGCGCTGGGGCGCTTCCTTTTCTTCATCCTGTGCCGGCCAGGTTTGCCCCCAATCCGGTTGACCTTGTAGTGACCAATTCTATTGAGCGAGCCGAATTGATAAAGCGGCAGCTCGAGTCTCTTTGGACACGGGGTAATAAGCACGCCCTGATCTATTACAGGCAGGAAGACGATTATCTGGAATTTGAAAACTCCCGTGCTCGTGATGGGGGATGGCCCAGCGAACGGATCGTGACCGAGGGCGAGGTTTCATCAGCAATAACAAAATGTCGCTGGCAGAGACTTGAAAATGTCCGTCATAAACAGCTTGTTGGAAAATATTTCCTGGATCTGACAGATAGGGATTTTGCGTTGCTCAAATACGCCGGGGATAATCCTCTTTACTCCATTGAGGATTTGTCCCTGTTAGTATCCTCGACGATTGCTGGGAATGGTGCATCTTCCCATCAAGCAAAAGCAAAGACAAACGCAATATACAGGTACAAGTTCCTGGAAGAGCAGGGACTCATTGAACGGGCAGCTCCGCCCCTGGCGGGGATCAAAGTATCTGCCCAGGGCCTGGAGGTGCTTGCCAAGTATTGGGGAGTAGGGCAGGAAAGTATGCGCAGGTTTCACGCCTGGCCGCAAAAGCATTCTGAAAAGACCGGCCTGGTTTATTCCGAGAGAGCACTAACCTACATCAAGGATCATACCCGGTTGGTCCAGCAATTTGTGTTTGGTTTGATAGACAATGCCTGGCGCTTGCAGGAAGAACACGGCGGATTGGATGTCTATCTAGAAACCATCATTGGCAAGCGGATCTATTTTAAGGACCTGGCGACCGGCACCTTTGATTGGGTGCTACCCGACGCCGCCATTGATATCGCGTTCTGGCGCAGGACCTGGAGAGACGGACATGTGCACGATCCCAGGATTGTATTCTCAGAAGCAAGGTTGTTATTGGAACTGGACAGAGCTACCAATCCCATTACACGGATCCCGGGCCGTATTAAGAAGTATGGCAGGATCTGGCGCAGCCTGTCGGGAAATCCGGTCCAGATCTGGGTCATTGATGGAACGCCCTGGCGGGAGAAAGAAATTCTGAAAATGCTGGAAGGCGCCGGTATCAACGGCTGGACGGTATTGCTTGAGAGGTTGGTGTTGAAAAAAGGGGATTCCTGGTGGGATCGGTTTTCACACAAAGAAGGAACGTTGAGCTACGACAAACACGGGGGGATGGCACCGCTGCGGAAGATCTGGAGAAGGGCGGGGGACTATGAGCTGCACTATCTATTGGATCATGCTCCCTGGGAAAGAGAGATGTCTCAATCCAAGCCGTGGGTAAAGGTGCCCAGGGGGTATTGAGATACAAATGTGGTACTCGAGTACCACATTTAAACGGGGGTTATAAAAGGTTATCAAAGCTGGTGATCAGCGGGCCCAGGGATCTATAAATAGTAAAGTGGTACTCAAGTACCACTTTTATTGTTGTTTATTATTTGGCCCGCAGCCTAAGTTTTTTGGCTAACGTTTCCAGCATATCCGCTCCTGAAAGGATCTCCATCTTGTCAAGGCCGGCCGCAAAATCTGTAGCTACTTGCTCAATATCTGCGCTTGATTTGATTTCCTTGGTTGCTTTCCAGAAGGCTCTCAGGCGGCTGGCTGCCTTAGCGGCTGGGGAATCTTTTACGCTTGTCTTTTTCCCTTTACTTGTTCTAATTCTTTTTACATCTAGCACAGTTAACTCTTCTTTGGCTGCCCTATCAATTAGTTTGGACCATTGAGTTGATGGAAGAACAAGAATTTCTCTCAGTACTGCTTCTGATAATTCATTGAGGTTGGCTTGGTACTGTAGATCCTGGGGTAACCGAAGCAGGTCAAGAAGAAACACCATATAGCGGCGTTCCAGTCCCATAATCTCTCCAATTTCATCCCATCGTCCCCGGGGCATATATTTGCTTCCCGTAAGTTTTTCAATATCCAGCGCGCTGCGATAGTATTCGTAATCAGTAGGGGGGCTGGCAGAGCTGCGATCCAATTCAGGCGGGAGCTGATCAAGGGATTCAAGGATCAGGCCGGCAATAGCCCGTGCTTTCCCAATAGCCGATAGGGGTTTAGCTGATTCGTTCTCAACAATTTGCCTTGCCAGAGTAAGTTCATCTTGTTGAATTTCCTGCACTTCTAGTTGGGGTTCCCCTCCGTTATTTGATGACGCTAATAACGCAAGACTCCAAAACCTTCTCTCTCCCGTGGATAATAATAGTTTATAGTCCCCTGTCTTTCTTTCTGTCCAGGCACCCGTGGCGGGCTCAATTTGATTCAGCTCTCCAATGCTTTTGCCCATATCTAGTAAGCCATTGACCTGACTTTGGATGCCGCTGTCTGTCTTTGCGATCGTCAACCATTGAATAGATGTTTTTCTCCAGTCAGCTTTCCCGGCGAAGAAATTATCGCGTAATCCATCCTGTACAGGAAGTATGGGGCGGGGTTGAAAGCGATCAAGCACTATCTGGCTCAGGGGCACTGATGTAATGCGGCCGGCCGAGCGCCGGCCGACAGGGGTTGTTTTCTTGGGTCGTTCTCGATCGTGAACAACTGCTGCTTGGCTCGCCTGTTCGAGTAAGGCTTTTTTGTCCAGGGGTTTTTTGGCCATAAGTTTATCTCCGTTCCGCTTGGAATGGGCTAGGTTTTATCAATTATCTTTTTTACTTCTTCTGCTACTTTGGCGTATTCTTGGGTGGCCAGGTTAGAGGAGGCGATGGCTTCAGAATCGCGCGGGGGCCTGTAGCTGAAAATATCCATTCCCTGGGATTGGGCTGTGTGTACATCGCCGCGTAACGCGATCGGTGACAAGATTTTATTGCCATATTGTCCTTTTAAAACATTGAACCAGTCTCTTTCCTCGTTATGCCTTAAACTGCATTTGGTAAGAACAATGCCCGCCAGTTGCAGTTCAGGATTAAAGCGAGGATGTTTTTGTATCTGTGAAATTTTACTAAGTGTTTTGTTCAGGGCGTCCATACTGAATACCTGCAGATCTATCGGGACAATAACATGCGTCGCAGCCACCAGGGCGTTATCTGTCATGATGGATAAATCGGGGGGAGTATCAATCACAATATATTTATACGTGGACGCTAGTGGCTGAACAAGATCTGAAAGCCGGAATTGTCCGGTCGTGTCCGAATTGAGAAAGTTCTCCGCTTCTTCCATTCCCTGATAAAAAGAGGGGACGTAGTAGAGATTATTGTTCTGGTTATTTTCTGGTAAATGAGATATTTTAACGATGGCTGAAACGGGCAGGGGGGTCCTTCCTGTCAAACATTGGCTCAGGGTTGTGAGTTCGTTGTCGGCCTCTCCGCTATCGGTTCCGAAAGCTCCACCTGCCAAGGTCTTGCTGGAGTGGTGCTGTTTATCCATATCGATCAAAAGTATTTTTCCAGGGTCCTGCGGATTTTGAAACGATTCCATTAATGAAAACGCGGCGGACAAATTGATTGCCAGGGTAGATTTTCCCACGCCTCCCTTCTGACAAGCTATTGCAAGGATTTTCATATATTTTCGTCCTTTACGATTTATTCGATGGCAAATACACCGATAATTATTTTATTAATTGATAAACTTCAGTCCACCTATATTCTAATTGATTTTAAGGAAAAAAAATATATATTTTCTGGAATATTTTTCAGGACATTTTTCCACTAATCCATGGCCTGTAAGAATAATATTTTAGATCGGTTTTTATTACTTTTTTGTTATTAAACCAGGGATTTCCTAAAAATAGCGCTTTTAAGCAAAAATGGACCAAATATATTGTATTAAGTCCATTGGCATGCATTAGAATGCATTAAAAGCGGCTCAGGAGCAATTATTTTTATATTCTTAGGTTCGGATAGCCTGCGCGTTGCGAAACCCCTAGGAGTGTGATACTATTTGAGAGTAACCCGTATCTGTGACTGAAGATACTGTTTGTGCTCTAGTATATTTATAAGCGATTTCCACGTGTTTTATAAGTGATTCAAGGAATATTTGTGAAGCATTTGATTCAATCAGAATAACAGGTCGTGATTGATTTGCTTAGCCAGTTAAGCTCCAGTCGCGCAGATCACTACAACTGAATAGGGGCCTCTCCAGAGGACCAGCGCTTTAAAGAAAAACTCCCCAAAGGTTTAGCGGCCAAGGGGGGAGATTTCGTGCAAAGCAATTTGTCTTACACAAGAATTATACACTTTTTTTTGTGCATGTCAAGGCGTACCGCGCGTGCTTTCCCCAAGGCGGAAAAGTCGTGCGGTTTTTATTTAACAAATGATCAATGAATGCTAACGGACAAAACAACCACAACCCAAAAATGAGCTCGCGCGCAAGCGAGGCCTGGCAGTCTCTCCTAGAGGATCTAAAAAAGACCCCTCTCGAGATTCCAGAAACCTGGACGAAAGAGACCAGCGCTCATTGGGACAGCGAAGAGCTGAGCCTGATTGTTACCGTCCCTTATGACACAAATGATGTCTGGCTGGACCGCCGCTTTCTTCCTCTTGCAAAAATATATTTTGGCCAGGATCATGACCAGAAGCAGCTGGTCTTACAACGGAAGGGCAGGGCAGGAGTGGACGATCTTTTGGTCCGAGTCCAGCGCTCCGTTTACGAAGAAATCATTGAGCCTAATAAAATTGTTCCTGTTCAAATCTACCTGTTCCACCACTGGCTGCCGGTCCTGGGGGCCTCTCCCTTCTGGGTAGTGACTGCCATGAGGCAGGTTTCTTTCGTGGCCAAGTCTGAAGAGAACAGTGTCCTGAAGTCTATCTCTTCCAGGGTTCTAGCGAAATGGTCTCCTCTGAGCAGATCCCAAATTTCTGAAAGGCTCAACAAAAAAGGATTTTCCAGCTGGTTCTACAAGAAGGTCAAAGAAGGCTACGAGGACGTTGCCCCAGAATTCAACGTCTGGAGCCAGATCCCGGTGGCGCCACATCATCTGTCCTGGATAGAATCCTATTTAAAACAACACGCGGGTGAAGAATCTGCAGCTGCTATTTTAGAATCATTGCTTGATCGGACGGGAGAGATCCGGCGGGTAAAACTAGGAGAGTTTGATCTTCCTTCCTCGTTTGCAAAGCAGAGGCGAACGGTTCTTGATGTAGTCTCTGAATATTTCCCGGGAAATATTAGCCAGGCTGTTTCTGATTTGGTAATCCAGCTTGAGCATCAAATAACCCGCCCCAATCTGGCTGTGACCATTCCCCATTATTTCTTCCATAAATACATGGGTGAGCTCAATTCCAATGAGGCGGCCCTGATCTGGTATTTGAGATCCTTGTACAAAGAAGACGAAAGCAACGTGGTTAAATTTATCGGATACGCGCCCATAAAAACTGCTCTTGGCTGCGGCAACAGAACTCCCCAGAGGTTAATCAAAAAATGCTCACTTTCTCAAGAAGAGGGGAGTGAAAGAACCTGGGATACTCATTATCAACCCGATCAATTGCTGGGCAATTGGCTTTCTGTTGTTTATTTGAATGATTACAAAAAAGGCATTGCTAGAGAATACGAAATAAGAATTCGTGCAACTGAGCCTATCCACGAAGACGATAAAAGGTACTATAACCGCCAAGTTGAACGAAATATGTCCTCTTCACAGGCAGAAAAAGAAGAAGATTCAGAACTAGCGCAAAACCGGACAGGAGTGGCGCAAAACCGGACGAATAGTACCCTAGAGGGTAAAAACCCTGAAATAGTGTCTGATTCTGATGTAACGCAAAGCCGGACAGGGGTGGCGCAAAAACAACCGGGGGACACGCATAACAAGCCGGGAGTAACGCAAAACAATTCGGGTGACCCACGCATTTCCGGACACTATAATAACTCTAATACTAATAAGTCTTTTAATTATTCTACTAATAATTCTTTAATACCACCACTACCCGATAATGATGCTCCTGACTTATCCACAGAGCTTATTGTGGTGGGTGTAAGGGAAATTGATTTAAATAAACTTTTGGGATTTGGAAGTTATAAACACAACGAAAAGAAAAACCTGGTTGAGCTGATTGAAAAGAACCAGGAGTTATTTTTGGCCTGGATCATCCGCAATCATATTACAGATGCAAAATTTCCGGTCAGATTGGCCGTGAAAAATATTCAGGAAGGAAACACAACTGAAGATCACTACCTGGAATTGGCAACACTAGGGTGGGAGATTTCAGCTCAACTGGCCCGGGTGAGTGAGCACGATCTGGGTATGTGGGAATTAGGGGTGTATGATGATTACGAAGACCAGGAAGATATGATCCAGGTTTATAAGAATTTATCTAAGACGGCTATAAAAGAATTGGGGAAGCTGAGAGAAACTGGCTATTATCAGCTATTTAAAAATGTAAAGAGTAAGGATGGGAGGGGGGTTGTATAAGCATGTAATAATGCAGATAAGCAGATAACGGGAAAACTTTGGAGCGAGGGAAAGATCGTGTTCAATGATTCTGGAATGCCCCGAGTAAAAAGATACCTTGATGAAATTGAGGGGACGGCTGTTCATTCAATATGGACTGATACAAGAGCAATTAATTCTCAGGCGAAAGAGCGAGTGGGATACCCCACGCAAAAACCCGAAGCCCTATTGGAGCGAATAATTAATGCCTCTTCAAACGAGGGCGACATTGTCGCAGATTTCTTCTGCGGATCTGGAACCTTAGCAGCAGCAGAAAAGCTGGGGAGCGTGCCGTTAAGCTCTTGCGTTAAGTTGGTCTTGATGTGATAAATATATAATTAAGCAGGTGCTTGTCGATGAAAATAGAATCGTTCGACCATGTCCATATCTATAGTAGAAAGCCCGAGGAAGCGGCTAAATTCTACATACAATTCTTCGGTAGTGAAAAATTGTATCAAAAAAAGGGGGCTGGAGGATTGAGAATATTTTTATTACTGGGGGGTCAAATCATTGTAATAGGTCCATTTCCTGCCGACAGAGCTGGTTCAAGTCCTGTTGATCCGGATGAGAATCCTCATCAGCACCAGGTCGGACTTGATCATTTTGGGATTCGCGTAAAAGATCTGAGTGCCGCTATTCAGGAGCTGAGAGAACAGCGGGTGCAGATCCTGGTAGAGCCGGTCAGCGGATCATCCGGGATCAGCTACGCCTTTATTGCTGCTCCAGATGGTGTAATTATCGAGTTAACCCAGTATGGACTGCTGACAAAATTGTTCTTAAAACACAAGAATGTCATTTAAACCGGAGATCATTTTGTTTGGAAATATCAAAACAGGCGAGTATAACCTCATGGAACAGAGCTATATCATTTAAATTCAACCGGTCCGAAGGATATCTGGACTACATCAGATCCTTGTTCCAGCTCAGTTACCCGTGATGACTGCTACACCTGATGGTTAAAAAACTATGATAAGCACATAGCATTTTAACGGATCGAGGGAATGCTGGCCTACACACTCAGGAACATTTTCCAAAATTCTTCAAAGGTCTGTCAGCCTTTGTCAAATGGAAATCCTGCAACGAGTGCGCTAGATTTTATTATTCTCAATTCAAAGTGATAATTTTCTGTATCGGGTCACAAAATAATTAACAACAGGCTGATAGATCGCAAACCACAATAAAAGCATAAGTATCAATATGCCTAATGATCGAAATGACCCTTCAACCAAAAGACCATTATTTTCAGATACTGACAGGATGGGAATAAGGCCGATATTGAAAAAAGTCGCATATAAGATGACATACAGCCACTTTTTCATTCCGTTCCATCCATCCGAAAACCAATGGAAGGCGTAATGATGTTTGATAAATGCTTTCATATTGTACACTCCATTTTACAGGATGGACTACACCTGATCTGCATATCATGCGCTCAATTGTAATGGATAGTAGATTGCGCCCAGTTGGCTTAACATACAATTACGCCAACTCAGCATACTCAGTGTAGGTCGTCAAACACATTGGGATACATATCCATATTTTATATAGAGACTTTCCCACTGATTATACTCCCTCAAACTGCAGCCGATGTAGCTGCCCTTGACAGGTGTAATTGATCCCTACTGATTAAGAGTCAATTGCTAACCAATAATTTGTAGCCGAGCTGGATATACACCGTTATCCGCCAGGTCGCAGGTTCAAATCCTGCCAGGCCCACTTTTCCACCCCTTATTTTCCACTCAAACTGCATACCGTACTGGAACTGAACCTGTATCCACCTGGTCGTAGGTTCGAATCCTACTGGGCGCATAGAATAACCTAAAAACAAACCTCCTTTGTCGTAGGAGAGCTTGTTTTATTTTATATTTAATCCCTACTAATAAAATTATTGTAAGTTATTGATTTATCTCTAAATACAATTGTAACTACTCAGGCTGATAAATGAACGCGGGCAAATAGGGATTGCCAACAAGGGCTGAACGCAGAACACCCAAAATGAGTTGATCGTTTTTTCGAGCAGTTGAGATATAGGCGCGAACAAGACAGAAGGTATTAGACCCTTTTTCCGTACGGAAACGGGGGTGTACAATTTCGTGTGTAAATGGATAATACAACAATCTCAGCAAAAGGAATAACTATCCATGGCACAGAAGAAAAAACCCCAAAAACCAAATATCCAGGACCACATGCCCAGCGCAGAAGAAGTACAAAAAGAGCTCGCCACAGCAACATCAGTGGACGACTTTTTCGGCAAAGAGGGTATTTTCTCCCGGCTTTTTGCCGATACACTGGAACAAATGTTAGAAGCTGAGCTCACCGAAGAACTGGGCTACGAGCCCTATGACGTCAAAGGACGCAATTCCGGAAACAGCCGCAATGGGAACTATCAGCGGAAAATGAGGTCCTCAGGTGGAGATGTGGAAATCAAAGTTCCCCGGGATCGAAATGGAGAATTCCATTCTGAGCTGCTGAAAAAGAATACCAACGAAATTGAAGACAAGATTATCGCCATGTACGCAAAGGGGATGTCAACGAGAGACATCCAGGACATCCTGGAGGATTTGTACGGCATCCATGTTTCACCAACCACTATTAGCAAAATCACGGATAAAGTCTGGGAGCTGGTAGAAATCTTGCAAAATCGCCCTTTGGACCAGATCTACGCGATCGTTTATCTGGATGCCATCCATGTCAAGCTCAGGCGAGAGGGCAAAATTGACAATGTAGCTGTCTACAACGTGCTGGGGGTCAATTTAGAGGGCAGAAAGGAAGTCTTGGGCAACTGGGTGGGCGATGGTGGCGAGGGAGCCAATTTCTGGCTCAGCGTTCTTTCCGATCTGCAGGCACGCGGCGTACAGGATATTTACATCGCCGCGGTGGACGGCCTGAATGGGTTCAAGGATGCTATTCAGCCTGTTTTTCCGAAAACAAAAGTTCAGCGCTGCATCATCCATCAAATCCGGCAGAGCCTGAAATACATCACCTGGGAAGATAAAAAAGCGTTCACCAAAGACCTGAAAACGATTTACAAAGCGACAACCAGGGAAGAGGCTGAAGCCAATCTTGTTCGTCTTTCAGACACCTGGAGCGGAAAATATGCGGCGGCCGTGCGGTCCTGGGAAACGAATTGGGAGGAGCTGGCTACCTTCTTCGAATTTCCGAAAGAAATTCGCCGATTGATATATACTACCAATACTGTTGAGGCTTATAATCGTCAATTGCGGAAGGTGATCAAAAATAAATCGTCCTTCCCAACTCCTGAAGCGATCCGGAAGCAGCTTTATCTGGCCACCCAGGATATCATGAAAAAATGGACTGTACCGCTCAGAAATTGGCCTTTGATCCTCAACCAATTAGCCATCCGCTTTGAAGATCGGTTTCCGTTATGAAAAACTATTTACACAATGATCTTGACACTCCCACGGAAACAGCCAGACACCTTTTGCTTGACCTTCATCATGCGAATATCTCGCTCTGCCTGATTATTATCAAAAGGAACCTCAAAGTCATGCATAAAGGCCAGGACATACTCTTTATAATCACGGAGCCGATCCAGCATATTCTTGGGTGGGGTTTGTTTGATACGCCCCCGCTTCCCGGGTTGTCTCTCTGGCTGTTCCGGCGGGGGATTAGCCTGCAATCCTTGTTCGACCAAACGATCATAACGGCTTTCAAAGTCGGTTACCTGCTGCGGTGAGAGACAACTCTGCGTGGCTCGAGTTTTTTCAACTACTTCTTTTATTTCCAGCAGCAAGTCGGCCATTTCACTCTCCCACCCTTGAGGATAGCGCTCTTGCAGAAATGCTAATCTCCGCAGGTGATGGACATTGCACAAGGCATGGTTAACATCATACTTCATGTAAGATGCCCAGCCGTCATGAACAGCACATCCTTTCAGACGGGGTAAGATATCCATGTCGTCCATCGCTTTGGTGCCCCGTTTGCGATGGATCATATAGTAAGTAAATTGCTTCGTACTCGCTGTGTGCAGCCAGTGTAGTTTTCCCTCGACCCGTAACCCGGTTTCATCGAAGTGAACCACCTTTTCTTCCTCGACAAGATGGGTCTTGATTTCTTCGTTTACCGGTTTTACTTGTTCTGCCACTTCTTTACAAGCATTCAAAATTGTCCCTTCAGCTAATGATTGACCGTATAAATCGGCGAAAACTTCGCTTGTTCGCTCCAATGGCAGCAACTGATATTGATTGAAGTACACCGCTTGCGCCTTGATCAACGGTCCATACTGCACTGGATGGTCAACACCTTCCGGGAATACGGCCTTGCTTTCTTCACCACACGACGGACAGCACTTGATCTCAGCCTGATACTCGGTAATCTCTATCTTTACAATAGGCAGGTCAAACACCTGCCGCTTTACGTGGCTGTTCGTTTCCATTTCTTCCAGAGATGTATGACAATAATGGCACTCTTTCAATCGCTGTACCACGACACGGTCCGGTTGTGCGACCGCTTTCAATGTGTGCCCTTTATGTCCTGGTTGTCCACCGCTTTTCTTCCCGCTTCGCTTACGCAGACTCTTTGGCGCTGGTTTATTTAGACCATCACTGGATGGCGGTTTGTCGCTATTGCTGCTATTCTTGGCCAAGCGGTCTTCTATCTTTTGCACACTCTCCATCAGGATGCGCATGTTCTCTATCATTTCATAAAATAACGCTACGACTGCTTCTTCCCCCTGGTGATATGCCTGCCTTATCTCATCCTCTGTCGGAAAGTGCATCGTCTTCATACTTCTTATTGTGACCGATTCCTCAGGTTTTTATATGAATCAATGTAACAAAATTACCATTACTTTTGACTCATTCCTGAGTAGTTACATACAATTATGGATTATTATAGATGTAGTTACCAGAACCAATGTGGGACAATTACTTGTCCATTATCTGACATTTGAAAGATATTTAACGTTAGGTTTAGGAAACTTCGAAAAAAGTATTGGATTGATATCCAAAAAACACCGTGATCCACAAAGAAATACCAGAAGATACGAGGTGAGATTATGAATCGATCCTATTCCGCAAAAATGTATTCTGAGGGTGGGCAAGGACTGGTGGAATACGCCCTTATACTGGTATTGGTAGCTCTTGTTGTCTTTGTTGTGTTATCCCTATTGGGACCTAGTATTGGCAATGTTTTTAGTAATATAGTTGACGAGTTAGATGTGCTCAGCGGAGAAAGCAATGATGTAGTTGTGATTACCCGGGCAGACTATGACTCGGGGTCACAAACGTTGCACTTGGATGCTACTTCTGACGGCGTTTATGACCCCAGTGTGACCCTGACTGCCTCACCAGGCGGTGTTATGGGACAAGCGGGAAATCACTATTGCCTCAATTACTCTTTGACGGGTTGTCCGTGTGTGGTCACAGTCACGTCAAGTGAAGGGGGTTCAGGCACAGTGACGGTTGGGCCATAGATAAACCTTGAGCAATGAAAGACAGAGGCAATAAAATGAGAGCTCGAGATCAGTGATTGGTACACCTACCGAAATTATGCAATTCTCTAGCAAGACAAGCCTACCGATGAATAGCAGTGTCAAGGATAAATAACAAAATTATCGAAAAAGACCTGAAAACAGAATAACAAGAGTCCTCTCCAGCTTTATCATTGTTGGTTTGGGCTCTTATTTATGGTGTAGTTAAAAGGTTCATCGCCTGCCAGCACCTTCGGCCAGCAAGCGGACTCAATCCATATTTAGGAGTGAGGGAAAACTATCTAGGCGGCGCCAGCTCGGGCTTCAGAGCTAGGATTTCCTCAGTTGGAGCAATCCGCCGGGGAGCTCCGCCACGAACAATGCGCTCCAGATCCTGACCAATCCCCAACCGCAGCAAACCGTACTTGGCAAACTGTTGTGGAGTCATGCCGTCTCGCGATTTCTCATTCATAGCCCAGGACCATATGAGCATCTTGTAGGCAATTGTTTCCTCATCGAAATGGCGATACGGCTCCCGCCTGTTGAGGATATACCAGATCGAAACCAGCATCTTTCTTGTGATGGCAACGATAGCTTTGTTGCGGTGCATCTGTTTCTCCAAGTGCTTGAGTTGCCTTTTCCAGGAGGGATCGCAACCCACTGCTCTCTAGGAATCTAAAAACTCTTGATCGATATGTTTCTCAAGGGCACTTCTTTTTCATAATCAATGGGTATTTCTAATTGTCTTTGACAGCCTGCGCCCCGTGTCAGTTTGTGCCCAACCGCCAGTAAAGAGCAGAAAAGCGCTGAGCCACTTTGTTGTTTCTTACTGCGATGGCGATCGCGCGCTTGTTCCCAGCCAGTACGCACAGCTTTTGAGCACGGGTGATGG
>SDBS01003257.1_pt1 | contig 15924 bp, 17 predicted proteins | sample 2277091 | NCBI WGS metagenome assembly SDBS01 (sample SAMN10404972, study PRJNA504765) | marine sediment metagenome | isolation source: marine sediment core GS10_PC15, 163 cmbsf | place: Arctic Ocean: Southern Knipovich Ridge | collected 2010 | reverse complement strand
AACACGCCACTTAAACCAAACAAGGCAACGCTGACGACAAGTGAAATAATTAACGAAATTGCGTATAGTCTATTGTTTTTTATCATAAAATCAATGAAGTTTCTGCCCTTTCCCCGTTTCTCTTCAAGACTTTGCGGTGGGGATGTTCCTTGCCATGCAGTTGTAACCATGGCTAGTTTCGCTGACACCTCAGCTACTATGAGCGATTGAATGACGACATCTGTATTTGTTAAGAAAATAAGTAACAGCGTGAAGAAAGAAACTAGAATGGCAAAGAAGGCTCCTGTGCGTGTAACCGTCCATACATGAGCGATGTCCATCCTCTCTTTAAGAGATGCTTTTCTTATGCCTAAAGCATTGCCAACGTCAACTAATCCGTCTGTGTGCTGAAGTCCTATAATGACAAGAATGAATGCAACGGTCATGGCACTTGCAAGCCCCTTTGCTACGAACTCGAAAAGAACTTCATGGGAACCTGAGAAGACTATGGTGTTTATGGAACCGAAAATAAAGAATAAAACGTTGTTTGTGAAGCGGGCGTATAAGCCGACAAGAAATCCTATAATGGCTCCTATCACCGGAAACAAGAACATGTATCGAGCGGAGATGTCCAAAAAACTTTCATCCATCTTAAATGGGATTGCTGTAAGAAAAGCCATCAAGCCCCTAAAAACTCTTAAAGCCTTCATCATCAACCCCCTGATGAACTCATGGATTATCTTTTTGTGGACGCGCGAACTCCCAACAGACATTATATCTCCATACGTCGCCCAACTTGGTTAATCTTATTTCTCGCTCGTTAATTTCGATTAGGCCTTTTTTCTCTAGTTTGTTGATTGTCGTTTCAAAAGCTTCCTCTGGCAATTTTCCGAAGCGCCTCTTGAACTCCTGTTTGTTGACGGGCAGGCGGATATATAGTCGCATCATCATCTTTCCTATCTCATCATCTACCGAGTTAACAGAGAGTTTTGATATTGGAAACTTTCCACATTTGATTGTATCAATGTACGCTTCGGCAGGTGCAATGTCCACATACGAGAATTTTCCCAGGTTCCCCATGAAGAAACCTGCACCAGTGCCAAGGACCTCCATACATGGTTCCTGAAAGTCTTCTGGTATTCTGGAGAAACGGTTGTGACACGTCTTTTCATATCCTGCCGCCTTGAATATGTTGTCTGCCTCAAGATACATATCTGTTTCAGCCTCTTGATCTCCCCTCGGAGGCAAATCTCCAGACTGAAGCTGTTGAGCTAGCTTCGTTCCTGGATAAACGTCCAAAGCATAACAGTCAGCGCTTTCCACATCCAACTCTACTGCCATTTGAACATCTCTGCTCCAAACCTTCAAGTTCTGGCCGGGAAGATTATACATCAAGTCAATGCTTACACGAAGTCCCATCTTATGTGCAGCCTTAATTGTTTCTTCAGCATTATTTGCCTTATCCCGCAGATTAACCAACTTTCTCACATCGTCGTCAAAGGTCTGAACCCCCAAATCCAGCTGGTCCACCCCATACTCTGAAAGCGCCTTGAGTTTCTTGTAGTCAAAGTCGTGAGTGCAACCTGTTACCTTGATTTCCCGTTCCTCACTTACATCAAAGTTTTTTTCACAGAACGATAAGAGATCAATTGTCTGTTCGGTGGACATGATGCTTGGGGTTCCACCTGCCAGATATATCTCGGAGAACTCGCTTGTCTTAACGTATTTTGTTTCCGCGTACATTTTCAGAGATTTTTTCAACGCAGATAGATACTTTCCCATCTTATTATTAGCGATTATTTCTGTTGGGAAATAACAGAAGTTACACTTTAGAGTGCAGAAAGGTATCCAAGGTTGCAATTCCTTCCTTTCACTGCTGGTATTCTCGGTTCCCAAAAAGTCCATGAACGTTTGGAGCGTCTCAGGCACAACTTCGGGATAATCTCGATAGGTGTAAGGTGGCCAATGCTTGGTTTTTTCGTAGATATGTGAAGTTTCAGTGTGATTATTTGTCATTCTTTTATGATGTCTCCGTAATTCTCATTTTTGGGCCAATAGTACTTAATGGCATAGCCCTCGGAAATTTTGTCGACTGCTTTTCCTCCATGCTTTTGTGAGAATCTCTTTTGATGTCTCTTGTGGAGCGTTTTCCTGTTTTAATGTTTTGTAACTTTTAAAATCTTCTGTAAAAAGCCTCTGGCATACAAACACATGCGCCTCTTTTCGTCAACAGTTGTGAAACGTGCACTTTGACAGAAACTTGTAATCTGATAGAATAAATCCAAAGAGTAACTTGAAAGACGTTAGTATTTCACAATTTGTTATGTCAAGGAAGTTTTGAGTAAACTTGGTAACTTACGTTACACGCGCAATATGCTTAAATAGTATATTGTTCATGTATATTTTATAATAAGTTTCCCGAGGGAAATAAATTGTCTTTAGATCAAAAAGCCAAAATACTCAAGGCAGTCGCCTCAAATTCGTACGGGGTTAAAGAAATAATCCAGAAAGTACAAGGTACACGTGCATCACACATAATTTCTTTAGTGAATGAGATGAATCGGGAAAAACTTGTAGAATTACAACAGGTACCAATGTCTAGAAGAGGCAGACCTAAAAAGTGTGTAACGCTTACATCACTTGGGTATGACTTCCTAGAAACTTATAGAAAATTACAAGCTAAACCGCTTAGATCAAGAAAACAAGATTTAGAACGCTCTAAAAGAGATGCATATTATGCAGAAAGACTTGTTGCGAATGGACATTCCCCTTTCCAACTGTTCATGGAGTTAAACATCCTTGCTAACAATATTAAAATCTCTGGAAAGACTTCTTAAACTATTTGAAAAGAAAAATATTTCTTACATGATTATTGGTGGTTATGCTCTACCATTTTATGGAAGAATCCGAACAACTATCGATCTAGATTTAGCCATATCAATAAAAACAAAAGAGGAATTAGATTGCCTACGAGACTGGCTGAAATCCATTGATTTTGAAATTACAGTCGATTCTTATCTGAACCCTGTTATCGTTGTATTAGATAGAATACAAAAATTCGAAATAGAATTATGGTTGAAACCTGATGGGATAGACTTCGATGATGAGCTGTTAAAGAGAAGAAAAAGAATGGAATTGGTTGCAGGTTTTGAGGCATGGGTCATTTCTCCGGAGGATTTCATAGTTACCAAGTTAGCTAGACCCGATAGAAGTGTAACAGATGAACAAGATGTTAAAAGTGTACTAGTTATGCAGAGAAATAACTTGGATAGAGACTATCTGGAGAAAAGAGCACGAAATGCTGGAGTTCTTACTTTATTAGAAACAATCGAATCTCTATGATTATGACAATAAAGAAACTAGACCCACAACCCGAAGAAGAGTTCCATTTTATTGTCGTCTATTCAAATTTCTTTTACCTCGAAGAAATATTTATATAGAATTGCGCGTCAAAACCGTTTCTCTAACAACTGTGTAAAACAAACACTGGTGAAATAATTTGATTTATTTTGTGATTGGTTTTGTGGTTCTCTTTGTTTTGATGTTAGTTGTTGGCATCAACGACCCTACTGGAGGAACCAGTATGAAAGGCTGGTGTTACCAATATCTGGTTGTAGCGCTGGTCTTTGATGCGTTTGCAGTTTTTGCCCTGTTTTACCAAAATGAAATACTTACTCAATTGCTGCTTGGTGTCGCAGCAGGCTCTGCAACTGTGTTAGGCATTCACGTGGCACACCACATAAAAGAAGAAAATAAAGGACATGGACACTAACTGGAAACTTCCAAAAAGGGCAACTTTGGTGCCCCTTTAAGGAATTGATTTAAGTCTATTCCTTGTTAAATTAGTATATTCTAGAGGCTTTGTTATGAAGCAATACGATTTAATATCCATAGGCACGGGTTCTGCAATGAGCGTTGTGGAGGCAATGATTCAAAATAACCCTGAGATCAGGGTAGCTGTCATAGACAAGGATGAACCAGGAGGTATCTGTTTAACTCGGGGATGTATCCCCTCCAAGCTTCTTCTTTACCCCGCCGAATTGGTGAGAACAGTTGAAAAGGCAAGAACGTTTGGGATCAACTCTGAAATAAAAAAGATCGATTTCACGAAGGTCATGGAACGAATGAGAAACATCATATATGCGGACATAAACCGGATCCGCCAAGGGCTTTCTAACTCAAAAAATGTTGATTACTACCCTGAAGTAGCAGAATTTGTTAGCCCCTACACCTTGAAGGTTGGGGACGAAACAATCACAGCTAAAATGATATTTTTGTGTACCGGATCAAAACCCACCGTACCTCCGATAAAGGGGATAGAGGAAACGGGTTACCTTACCAGCGACACGATTCTCAAGATAAGTGAACTGCCCGAGAGCATTGTGATCGTGGGCGGCGGATTCATAGCCGCTGAATACAGTCACTTCCTCTCATCTATGGGCGCAAAAGTCACAGTCATCGGCAGAGGACCCCAAATCATTCCTCAGGAAGAACCTGAAGTTTCAGCCCTAGCCAAGAGAGAACTTGGAAAGCATGTAATGATCTATACCAACCACGAAGTTCGAGAAGCAAAAATGACTTCAGAGGGCAAGAAAAAGCTAGTTGCTGTCAACTTAGAGACTGGGAAAAAATTGGAGGTTATCGCATACGAGATACTGCTTGCTACAGGAAGAGGTCCCCTTACAGACATACTCAATCCCGAAAAAGGAGGAATAGAAACTGATCAAAAGGGATGGATTATCGTTAACGACTATTTGGAGACTTCTCAACCTAACGTTTGGGCTCTTGGAGACGCCAACGGCAAATATCCCTTCAAGCATGTAGCCAACTACGAAGCAGCTATTGTATACTATAACGCTGTGTTGAAGAGGAACGTGAAGGCTGATTACCATGCGGTGCCCCATGCCGTATTCACGTATCCCGAGATTGCGGCAGTCGGTCTAGGAGAAAAAGAGGCGATAGAGAAATACGGCGCGGACAAGTTGATGATCGGATTTCACAGATACGAGGATACAGCGAAAGGAGAAGCTATGAATGCGAAGGACTATTTCGTCAAAGTTATTGTGGAACGGGACACCATGAAAATTCTTGGAGCCCACATCATCGGACCATACGCTTCTATTCTAATCCACGAAATCATACCCTTAATGTATACCCTTGAGCAAAACGCCAAACCCATACTTGACGGGATGCATATTCACCCTGCTCTGAGCGAAGTCGTTGATAGAGCCTTCCGTTCCCTGATGCCCCCTGAACATTATCACCACCTGATCGAGCATCAATACAAACTTCTTACCTAACAAACAGTATCTTAATGAAAAGACTATACGCAAAAATCGCTGAGAATTCTTTCTTTTTTTGGTATGGAAAGTTCTTACCCTAAACAAGTAGGGTGCAGAAATTAGGGGGATTATTTGTGTTTGGTGCTGATTCGTGGGATACAAAATTGGTGTTCTGTTTGTTTTCGATAGAACATGTTGTATACGCAGAATGGTACGATTTTGTTAGCTGGCGTTATATAGTGAATGACGCAATGGTGTGCCCGTTCCACATCGAAAGTGTAGGGATCCATGAATGCCATGCAGCCGATTAACAACAACCTCCGTCTGATGTACCCAAGCGAATCGTATGATGGGTTAGTATGTATTTTAATCAAGGTCTTCACTGCATTCAGAAGACCCGCTTCTCGCTGCACTTTTCTCCAATCTAATGAACGAAAGGCAGCAACGAGCAATCTTGGATAGATTCCGATTTTACTGATTTTTCGTTTTTCAATCAGTTTGTTCAGAGCTTTCAGGTCAGACATGAAGGCTTCGAAGTTTAGGAAACGGTTGATGGGCGTGAACTGGTGTTTTCCTTGTTTCGAAATTAATATCCAGTTCCAGAGTCCACAGTAGGGGGTGGGTGTGAATGGTGGCCATGTTTTGGCTAAGAAACTGTTCATGACTTTCAGGGGAGGAACCATAACTGAAACCGGAAACAGGTCCTCTTCTCTGATCATCCCTTTGGTCTGTTCCTCGATTCTCTGGGCAAGCAATGAATTGTCAATCCGGTTTTTCCTAGAGACATACTCTGCTGTTCTTCCGGTAAAAGACATAGGTTGAAAAACTATTCCTCTTATGATATCCACGTTTTCTGCGGCGAATCTGATCATGACACCTACTTCGTTGTCGTTTATTCCACCCTGCAGGGTTGGAACCAAAATAATTTCAATATCATGTTCCCTGCAGAGTTCAACAAGCCGCAACTTATTTGCAAGCAGTTTTGCTCCTCTCAGTTTCTCGTAAGGCAAATCCGTGAGCCCGTCAAACTGCAGATACACTATGTTCAGTCCTGCTTTCTTCAGTTTCCTGACCAATTCTGGGTCTTGTGACATTCTGATGCCGTTAGTTGCCAGAAGAATCATGAATTTCATGTCATGCGCCATCTTCACGATTTCAACTATGTCCTCGCGGACTGTGGGTTCTCCGCCAGCGAACATTACTGCTAGGGGAGGCTGATCCTGTTTCTTCAGAAACTTTAGCATGTTGTGAATTGTTTCTAGTGTTGGTTTGTAAAGATCAGGCGACTTTGATGCGTTTGCGAAGCATATTGGGCACCTTAGATCACACTCGTTAGTTACGTCGATGACTGCCATGACTGTTGTGGATATGTGGTTCGTGCAGTCGTTTACTCCGCAGCCGTAGGGGCAGTTGTCCTGAAACGGTTTAGACGAGGGCTTTTTGAACTCTTCAGCCTTGTGATAGATGTCCGCTCTAGCCCAGTAGGTATCATTGAAGCTCCCATGCTCGTTGCACTCTTTTAGAATTACAATTTTTTCGTCTTTTTCTGCGATTTGTGCCTTTATCTTTTTTAGACAAACTGGGCAAACGCTGAAAGTTTCCCGAAGAATCTTCTGTTCCTTCAAGTCAAAGCCCCAGCAATTAATGCAATAGGTATCAATATCATTGTTCTAGTTACTAGCCTTTCATGTTTTTTTAACACTTCGATATCTTGGTTTCTGAGTAGGGACACACCTGAAACAACAAGAATTATGTTCCAGATGATTATCGGAATCAGGTATCCGTAACCAACTGCATCCACCAAATAAGGTATAGGGGAACCTATCGCGTTTAGTAAGAAGAAAACTGCTCCCACCTTTATGGCAAATTTCGGACCACGCTTAGCTGCCAAAGTGGTGTATCCAGCCTTCAGGTCTCCCTCTAAACTCAGCACGTCCCGCAAAATGTTTCCGCCCACATTGCCCATGCTCATAAACGACAAAGAGAAAGAAGTAACTGTAATTACTCCAGACAAGGCAGCTTCACCATAAACAAACGATGTTCCTATAAGAATACCCATAAGCATGCTTCCCAAAAAACCAGCACGCTTCTTTATAACTTTGGAATACGCCACAAGAAGAACCGTGTCCATGAGGGCAATTCCAAAGCATAGCCAATTGATTTCTCGGGCTGCTACTAGTCCAATGGTGAACAGGATTACGGATGCAAGAAGAGCATGCCACGATGCTAAACTTTTTGAAGGAATAGGTCTGTTCTTTTTGACGATGGCATCTGACTCCTGGTCAATGTAGTCGTTAAACGCGAAACCGCCAGAAGTAATGCAGATTGCTGACAAGACAACTAATGCTAGCAGATCAGTTTCTGGTAATCCTCTCTGCAGAGCTATTATCGTCAAAACTGAGAGACCGCCAGTCATGAGCCAGTAAGGCGGTCGAAGAAGCATGATGAACGCTTTCAGACTCTTCTTCAAAGACGCCATTTATTTATCGCCTAATATTTTCTTGATTTTATTAATTTTTTTAGTCCTTCCCTCAAACTCACTTGAGGTTTCCACTGTAATATGTTCGCTGCTTTACTGTTGTCTGCCAATGTTATATCCATGTCTCCCGCCCACGCTTGGCCGCCTGTGAAATAAATCTCAACATCCTCTAATCCCAGAATGTCAATGATCATTTTTGCTAACTCTGTCACTGAAGTTGTCGTTCCTGTACCAATGTTAAATGCTTGTCCTGCAGCTGTAGGGGAAGTTGCAGCCTTAATTAGGGCATCCACCATATCCGATATGTAAACGAAGTCTCTGGACTGTTTTCCTGTCCCCAAAACCTCCAATTTGTCGGGTGTTTTCCGCAATTTGTTGAGGAAATCGTATATGGCTCCGTGGCAGTTTGGACCATAAACATTGAATATGCGGAGCATAACAACCTCCAGACCGTAAGTCTCTTGGTAGAACCGACAGTAGTTCTCGCCAAGCAACTTTGTCAACCCATAGAATGCGATCGGATGTGTCGGATACGTTTCAGGTGTCGGTTTCTTAGCTGGATTACCATAAACCGCACATGAGGACGCGAAGACCATTCTAGCACCAGCTTTTCTTGCGGCTTCGAGGACATTCAATGTTCCAACAACGTTAATTTCGCAGTCTTCTTTGGGGTTTTCCATGGAGAATGGAACGCTTGTTTGGGCTGCCAGATGAAAAATGGCTTCACAGTTTTTTGTTGCTTTTTCTAGTGCCGCGGGGTCTCTAATGTCTTCCTGCACGAAATTGAGACCCTTATCCATGATGTCTTGTATGAAATCAATTTTTCCTGAATATAAATTGTCGAATGCCGTTACTTTGGCGCCATGCTCTAGCAGTGTTCTACAGAGATTAGCACCTATGAAGCCAGCGCCGCCAGTAACAACAACTTCTTGTTCATTGAGTGCTTTCAATGCAAGTCCCCAGTTAATGACTGGAATCTAAGGGTGCACTCGTTAGTTAATCTTTTCCAAAAAACTATTGATTCCGTAACGAAAAAAGCTAACATAGACCAGAAAACAGTCTGTTCTATCACCCTATAGCCACATCATCTTCGGTCTACAAACTTGGCTTCACATTATGCTTAAACTGCTTCAACTGAAAGGCTGACCCAGCTTCCTGTGTAATCAAAATCATTTTTCGTTCCATTGAAGAACCACAGTTCAAAGATTACCCTATTGCTTCCAAGCTGATCTATGCTTATCGTTACCGGAAACTCCCAAATTTCTCCATCTGCCAATGTTCTTTCGAAGCTTTCTATGGGTTCGGCTGGACTGTAATCCACTGGAGAACTTCCGTCATCTACCTTAACTTGCACTGAGTAATCCATTGTGGTGTCATTCTGGTTTTCCACACCAACCCATAACGAGAACGTGCTGTTCTCACCAAAAACCACCGTTTTTGGGTAGTTCGTTGTCTGTTTTTCTGAATCAAGATAATATATCGCGGAAAACTGTTCTGTTTCTATGGGCGTGAAGAATACCAGATTTACTAAGAGGGCGCCAATAATCACGAGGGCTACCAAAATCGTAAGAATTATTGTTTTTTCTTCACTACTGTATGAACCCGATTTTGTGCCCTGCGAAGTTCTCTTAATTTTCTTTTCCATGAACTTGCGTTGATGTATCTTCAAACTAATCATCCCCTGAAAAAGACGAGCCATCTGTTTTCATCGTGCAAGCCCTCTACGGAATAAACTTACATTTAGGCTTGTCCCAATAAAAGAATTCTGAGGATCTCCCATCCAGCCTTTAACCTGTTCAATTTGGATCTGCTATGGTCGTTTCTGGGTCGGTAGATTGTGGGGAACTCGGTTATTCTAAAGCCTCTCTTCGCAGCTTCTGTTAGAAAAACTGTGGAAAGACCCATCCCATCCGAGTATAAATCCAAGCGCTCAATCGTTTTTTTAGTTAATGCTCGAAATCCGGTTTGTGTGTCGGTGACATTTTGGCCATATATCGCGTTGTACATTGATGTGAACATTCGGTTCCCAAACAAGTTCATGCCTGGCATAGATCCGGGTAAGAGGGTTCCCCCAAGTCTCGAAGCCAAACAGACATCAGTCTCGTCCTTCAGCAACGGTTGGACGAGCTTGTTGATGTCACATGCTTCATAGGTATCGTCGGCGTCGATTATTACCACTATGTTGCCCTTTGCGTGGTCAATCCCTGTTTTTATTGCCCTTCCATATCCTACCCTTGGCTCGGTCACAAACTCAGCCTTTTCATCTTTAACTATCTCTTCAGTTCCGTCATTTGAGTAGCCATCAACAACTATTATCTGCATATTGTAGCTTGAGGAACTCTTGAGGTCTCTTATGACTTTACGTATCGTTTTTCCCTCTTTAAATGCCGGTATGACTACGGAAACAACACAGTCTTTTTCAATCAAGAGTGGCAGCTCTGGTCATTTTTTCACTTTTACTTGAAGACTTAAGGTTCTTTATATAAAACAGTTTCTGTACTAAACGAATTCGTTATATACCTCTTTTAGTTGGCGAAGGTTTTCTTCCCACGTAAACCTGTCCTCAACATTCTTTTTTGCTTCCTCACCGATGGTTTGTCCCAGTTTTTCCTCTGCTAGCAGCTTTGACAGTGCCTCAGCAATTGCCTCCGGATTTCTGGGGGGCACAAGAACCCCGTTTTTCATGTGATTAATTATTTCTGGTGTTCCTCCAACCGTTGTTGCGATGACTGGTAGTCCGCATGCCATGGCTTCAAAAAGAACCAGCGGTAATCCCTCACCTGAAGCAGAGGGGAGAACAAAGTAGTCAGCGGCGTCGTAGTATACTGGTAACAGCTCATCTGGAACGAATCCTGTTAGTTTGATGTTGTCTTCGATTCTCAATTCTTTTATGCGGTCTTCGATAAGTTTTCTGCTTGGACCTTTTCCTGCAACAACAAATAATATGTCAGGATTGTCTCGTGCCACAAGATGAGCTGATTCTATTAATGTGTCTATGCCATTCTTGTAGACTAGCCTCCGCACACTGAATATTATCTTTCGTTTTTTGGGCAGACCAAGCTTTTTTCTACTCTCTCCTTTTTTTACCGAGTGGAAACAGTTTGTATCAACGCCGTTGTACATTACTAACGTTTTTGCTTTGTCTGCGCCTAATCTCAGAACATATTTCATTGTTTCTTTGCTGACTGTTAGTATGCGGTCGGCGTGTTTCAAAACCGATTTGCCTATGGTTAAGTCATTTAGATGTTCCAGTGTATTCAGCAATGACTTGTAGTCGATGAATGTGTTGTGTTGGGTTACTATGAATGGTTTTTTGTATTTCTTGGCTATCTTTCCCGCCAAGTATGATGACATGTAAACGTGACCGTGAGCGTGAACTAAATCGCACTTCTTTATTATTTTTGCAAACTTTTTGTAGGCTTCTACTGTAAGAATTGGGTAGGGTACACCGAATCTTTCAGCAAGTTTTAGGCTTGGATATGCGAAAACTCGGATTCCTTTTGTGGGGTGCTCGTTTTGTCCTTTTATTTTGCTCGTTAAGACATCTATTTCATAGCCTGATTCTGTCAATCTTTTGCTTTGTTCATATGATACCTTTTCTATGCCTCCCATGTGGGGCGGAAAAAAGTGTGTAACGAGGCATATTCTAGGCATAGTTGCACGGTGGAGACCTGCAAATTTAACTATTTCGTAGTATTGTAACATGCTTGAGCAGAGTTTTGTGTATTGAAGCTTGATTTGAAATAGTCAATGCAAAACATCTAAATTCTACAGACAAAATTAACGTAACAGAGATGTCCACCGAAAACCACAACGAAGTTCGCATTGGTCTAGAAGTTCACGTCCAGCTAACTAGCCTTAAAACTAAGCTCTTTTGTGGGTGCTCCTCGGATTACAAGGGCAAAGACCCCAACACTATGGTGTGTCCTGTTTGCTTCGGGATACCTGGGGCACTTCCGGTTCTCAATGAGAATGCGGTGGAATATGCGGTTATGGCTGCTTTGGCGCTGAACTGTAAAGTTTCGGAGCGCATGTTCTTCTTCAGGAAGAATTACTATTATCCGGATATGCCTAAAAATTTCCAGATTTCGCAATACGATCAGGCTGGGGGCGTTCCACTTGCTATGGATGGCTATCTCTGTATTGATGTTGGCAAAAAGAGGAAGAAGGTTCGGATTGGCAGGGTTCATCTTGAAGAGGACCCGGGGAGGCTGGTTCATCAGGGTGCCATAGACACGTCTCCTTATACTCTGGTTGACTATAACCGTTCAGGCATTACCCTTCTGGAGGTTGTCACAGACCCTGATCTTGATTCTCCCAAGGAGGCAAGAGTTTTTCTCCAGAAACTGCGTTCCATCTTGGAGCACTTGGGAATTTTCTCTGGTCGGTTAGAGGGGTCGATGCGGTGTGACGCTAACATTTCTCTTACTGGCGGAACTCGGGTTGAAGTGAAGAACATTTCTTCCTTCAAGGAGGTGGAGCGTGCTTTAGGCTTTGAGATTATGAGACAAAAAAACTTGGTTAAGAAGGGTCTTTCTGTCAAGCTCGAAACGAGGCATTGGGATGAGACTCGTAGGGTAACCATTTCGTTGCGTATGAAGGAGGAAGAGCACGATTACAGATATTTCCCTGAGCCCGACCTTGTTCCGATAGTTGTCACAAAAGATTTCATCGAAGAAGTTAAGGAGAAGATGCCTGAGCTGCCGGAGGCTAGAATCCGCCGTTTTGTTGATGCCTATAGTTTGCCCAACTATGACGCTGAGGTTTTGGTTAGCGACAAAGCCTTAGCAGACTTTTTCGAGAGAACCGTGAAACTGTATGACCGACCCAAGGAGGTCAGTAACTGGATGATGGGTGACCTTCTTCGCAATCTTAACGAAAATAACCTTGAGCTCACGGAATCCAAGATTACTCCCGAACACTTGGTTGAAATGATCAAGTTGATAGAGGACGGTGTCATAAGCGGTAAGATCGGCAAAAGAGTTCTACCTGAAATCGTCCTAACTGGAAAGCTTCCTTTTCAGATTATCAAAGAAAAGGGTTTAGTGAAGATATCTTCTCGAGAAGCCCTTCAGGATATTGTGGAGAAAGTTTTCAGGGAGAATCCGAAGTGCGTAGAAGATGCTCTCGCGGACGAAAACGCTGTTCACTTTCTTGTGGGGCAGCTTATGAGGGCAACGAAGGGTAAGGCTGACCCTCAGTTAGTCAACCAAATGATCCATGAAAAACTGGAGTCCCTACAAGCTAAAGAAAACATGTAGAAAAAGTCTTTAACGCTCTGTTTTTTCTTTGGTTTCCGTTTCTTTCTTTGTGTCTGCCTCGAGGATGTTTGTCAAAACTTTGTAGAGCGCGAGAGCGGCTCCTCTTTCGACTCCGAAACCCGTTGTTGCTCCTAGTAGGCAGATGCCTTTCCATCTGCGCTTTTTTGCGAGTCCCAACAATAATCCTGTTGCGCCTATTATTCTGCCTTCGCCGTAGATTTGTGTTCCTTTGTCTAGGTGTTTCTTGGCGAGTTTCTTGGATGTGGCGGATATGTAAATTTCGTTTCCCTGTTTTGATGTGGCTACTCCGCCCATGGTGACTATGAATTTGCTTCCATATTTTTCTGCGAAATTCAGGATTTCGTCGCATATATCGTAGTGGGCTAACGTGTCCTCCATGGAAGGCTGCGAGTCTCCAGTCAAGATAATGTAGTGGTTTTTCTCGGTTTTGGCTGCGTAGAACTGGTAACGGGGTGGACGGCACGTTCCATCCTTGTTTACAATTACGTAGTCTTGGAAGTAAGGGGCGTACATTTCGGCGAATACTTTAGCATCGGTATTTTCTATAAGATGCCCTGCTGCAATCATTCCTATATTTCCCAAACCCGTGAGCCCTTCTATGAGGATCGGCTCTTTCAATTGTGGTTCGAAGAGCTGACGGAAATATGGCTTGTCCATGGATTCACCAAACAGTTAGTTGAATACGCAGACTATAGTTCTTTCGCAAAATTTTCAGTTAACGGTTGGTTTTCTGTTTTTGTAGGGTGTGTTTTGTTCGAAGGCGTATGCAGCCTGTAGTGTCAAGTCTTCTCGGAGGGGTGGAGCCATAATCTGCATTCCGATGGGAAGACCGTTCGTGAATCCGCATGGAACAGATATGGCGGGCAATCCAGCCAGATTCGCTGACACCGTGTCCACGTCGCTCATGTAAAGTGCTAATAGATCTTTTATTTTCTCCCCGATCTTGAAGGGCGGAAAAGGCATGGTGGGACCGATTAGCACATCGAATTTTTTGAAGGCTTCTTCGAAGTTTCTTCGAATCAGGGTTCGAACCTTAAGGGCTTTCAAATAATATTTGTTATAATATCCGGCTGAGAGGGCGTATGTGCCAAGAATTATTCGGCGTCTCACCTCGGCTCCGAATCCAATCCGTCTATTTTGTGAGTAAACTGTTGCCCAGTTTCCCTCATCTTTGTCAACTCGGTAGCCGTACCGTAAGCCGTCGTATCTTGCTAGGTTTGAGCTGGCTTCAGACATGGCGATTATGTAATAGGCAGCAAGAGAGTGTTCAAGACTTGGAAGCGAAGTCTCCTCGTAAACTGCCCCTAATTCTTCAAGTTTGTGGATGCCGCTCCAAACCTGTTTCTGTACAGCATCACTTGTTCCCTCGTCGAAGAACTCTCTGGGCACGCCAATCTTGAATCCCTCAACATTATCCTTCAGGAATTTGGTGTAATCTTTCGGCGCAGCATTCACGGAAGTGCCGTCTTTAGAATCATGACCCGCAATAACAGTGAGAAACAGGGCACAGTCGTAAACGTCCTTTGCCATGGGACCGATCTGTTCAAGACTGTTCGCGTACGCGATCAATCCGTAACGGCTAACCAATCCGTATGTTGGTTTTAAGCCAACAACTGAACAGTAGCTGGCTGGACAACGAATGGAGCCTCCAGTGTCAGTTCCCAATGCGAGGACAGTCTCGTCAGTAGCGATACACGCCGCGCTGCCTCCAGATGATCCTCCGGGAACCCGTGAGAGATTCCATGGATTGCGGGTTGGACCGAAATAGCTGGTTTCCGTGGAGGATCCCATGGCAAACTCGTCCATGTTTGTCTTCCCAATGATCACGCCGTCTTCTCGTTTAATGCGTTCAATGACCTCCGCGTCGTAAGGAGGAACAAAATTCTCAAGCATCCGCGAAGAACAGGTTGTGCGAATTCCTTGTGTGCAGATGGCGTCCTTTACGGCGATGGAGACGCCCGCCAATATCCCGACGGGTTTTCCCTCAGAGATTTTTCTGTCAATTTCTCTGCTTTTTTTGAGGGCTTCTTCCTCAACGAGGGTAACGTAGGCGTTAATCTTGTCTTCAAACTTGTGAATTCTCTCAAAAACTGCTTGAACGCATTCTTCGGCTGTCGTTTCGTTACTGCGTATCTTCTGGATGGTCTCTTGGGCGGTTAACTCGTGTAACTTTGGCATGTTGTATGCTTCCTAAACGATTCTTGGAGCTTTAATGAATTTTTTCTCCTTTTTTGGGGCGTTCTTGAGGGCTTCTTCTGTGGGTAGCGAAGGTATGGTCTCGTCTTTTCTAGAGACGTTCTTGAGGTCTAAAACATGGTATGTTGGTTCAACTGCTTCAGTGTCTACGCTGTCAATTTTTTTGAAAAATTCGAGAATGTCGTTAAACTGTTCAGTGAAGAGAGCCTTCTCTTCGTCGGAGAGTTCTATGTGGGCGAGCCAAGCGATGTGCTCAACTTCCTTCTTTGATAGGTGCTGTGTTTTCATGTTCATTCCTTCACTGTAAGCGCTTGAGGCAGCCATCTAATATACGAGCTTAGTCCTCTTTTGTCAAGCTCTATTCTGGAAAGCTTTTAACTCTTCTGCACAATGATGCGCGCGTGAAGGTTTCTGACTTTTCGTCCACAGGAACAAACCTTATTGTGTGACTGTAGTTTCTTCAAGTTTTAAGAATTTTGAATATGTATGGAAGTTTCAGAAATGTTTTATTGTTCAGACTCGGAATCTGAATAGAGCGCACGCATCCCTGATAATGGTTTAACCTCAGCGTTTCCACGTACCATTTTGCCTTTTGCGTGCGCTCTACACCCCTGCATTCTGTTAAGCATCAGTATCTTCCTCTTTTATGGAATTTTGAGAAAAAGGTTGTTTTCAACAATCAGCTGTTATTAGTCTCCTAATATGA
>SDBS01003256.1_pt1 | contig 15927 bp, 17 predicted proteins | sample 2277091 | NCBI WGS metagenome assembly SDBS01 (sample SAMN10404972, study PRJNA504765) | marine sediment metagenome | isolation source: marine sediment core GS10_PC15, 163 cmbsf | place: Arctic Ocean: Southern Knipovich Ridge | collected 2010 | reverse complement strand
GCGAAATCCACACCGAGCAACTGGCTGATCTCCTGATTGATCTGAGTTAAATAAGAAATGGCTTCCTGCTGGGTCCTGGAGTAATCAATGATAATGGGATTGGATTGCACCTCGCGTTGAATGGCACGCAGGTGGTCCAGATCAGTCTGGGCGACATCACCGTTCATTTGGCGCTTGCGGATATCGGCCTGGACAGCCGAGAGGCGTTTGAGCAGGTGTTGAGCGCCAGAGTCATTATCCAGGTGGGCTTTCGCATTGTTAAAAACGACGAAAGGCTCTGAGGAGGTAATCGCTGCAGCCATTCTTTCGGTTGCGGCTAGTATGTTTGCTGGCATGTGTGGGTTTGAAGTATTCATGATATTTTCTTAACAACAACCTGGCCCGCAGGCGGCACTGAAACTTATGCCAATGCTTTGAGAAAGCAAATCGGCTGAGGCTTGGAAAATTGCAATCAAATTTTCCTGCGCCTGTAGATAAGCGGTTGTTGTGGGATTTGAGAAGAATGCCTGCTGAAGTTGATCAAGTTCAGCCTGATCTTCAGCGCTCACCGCGTTGAGCATCTGCAAAGTCTGGAGAGAGCGCTGTTTTTGCTGGAAAGCCTGTATTGTGTGCTGGGCTTCCGCATCAGTTCGCAGCTTTTCAGTAGTCGCCATAAAGGCTTGAAATTCTACAGATTCGGCCATTACTCGGGCGAAGTCGCGGGCAGCCTGGCGCACTTCTGACTCTGAGGTGAATGTAATGGTTTGATCAGTCATTGATAGTTGAGTCATAATTTCTCCTTTACAAGCTACCATCAAGATTTAGATATTTGCATTTAACAAATGCTCCGGTCATTAATGTTTGTCCAAAATCCGCCGCACCTGATAAACTCAAACAACGGTTTTCAAGTACAACCCGGGTCAGTTGAGCGAAAAACTTACAGAGGGCTTGAATACAATTGGTGTAGATGGTGAGAGCCAAGGGGTACCCTGAAGTCGAGATGCTGCCTCACCTATCATCCGCGCAAAGGTGATGAACTTGTCACTTTGGAAGCGAACGGTATGATTATCATAGTTCAAATGAATATGGCCGCCCGGACAGCGAGCCACCATAATGTTTTCATGATCGCTGCGAGCGAGCACTTTCCAGCCCGGGGGATCCGGTGGGGGTTGTGTGGATTGGTTCATTTCCTTTTCCTTTTTATCAAAAAAATCCTATGCCAGGTCTTGTTTTTAAGCAAGGCTGGTATTTGCGCGCGATGTCATCTTGAAGTTGGTGGAAGGCGGCTAGTACTTTTTCCTCCGTGCCGATGACTTCGACCGAGTCGGGAAAGGCCATGTGTACATGTGGCCCTTACCAAGCCAGACCAAGCAATTTAATTCGGTGTCGTCACAAACGGTCACTCCCCAGATCGAAATGCTCACTGGGAAACTTGATAGGAATCCTTCTCATACCTGGTGAGTGGAGAGCATGATGGTATTCTCATCCAATGGAAAACTCCTGCGATGTATAAGGCATTGGTTGGTGCTGCGATCCGTTCCCATAAATCTGTTCACCCAGCTCCTTTAACATATCCAACCCCTTCACTTCACCTGGCAGCAATGGTATTTGCAGCATGGGTACCGGGAAGCGCTGTTGGATCTCAGTCAAGTACTTCTCCTGCATTGCGCGCCGAGCGCGAGTAAAGGGAATAGTGGCCTGTTCCAGCGGGATGATAAAATTGGCGACCACAATACCCGGCTCAATACCCACCATCCGCAATTCTTCAACAGCGCGGTAAGCTTCCAAGATGGGGGTTGATTCCGGGTACATCACGAAGGCGAAAGTGCTGCGAGCTGGGTCGCGCATCATCTCGATCACCTGTTCAAAGCGCTGCTTAGCGACATCGTCGGCGGCTGTGGTGTCCACCGAAGAAAAAACTTTTACGTCAATCTGCTTGCTCCAGTCCATCGGCAGCTCCAGTAAACGTAAGGTGTGACCGGTAGGTGCGGTATCAAATACGATGGTCTCCCATTCTGCCTGGGAGGCGTAATCAATGAATTGGTCGAATGCTGCCATCTCTTCAGTGCAGGGCGATTCCAGTTCTTCAGCCATAACTTTGATCGCCTCAGGAGGGCGGCCGCGCTGGCGCGCGTCCTCGAGGATGCGGGTCTTGTAGACCTCGGCTGCGGCTTTGGGATCAATCTTGACTGCCCACAGGTTAGGGATACCGGTGACTTGGGTAACATCATCCCCCACTGGCGCTCCCAGCACGTCGCCCAGGTGGGCAGCCGGGTCGGTGGTTAACAGCAGAGTCTTATAACCCTGGCGCGCCAACCAGACCGCGGTGATACACGAAGCTGCTGTCTTGCCAACACCGCCTTTGCCGGCAAAGAACAGTATTCGCTGCGAACCATTAGGCACAATATGGGGCAAAATTTCGGACTGGGGGGAAGGCGGGTGAAAGCGAATGGTTACTTTCTCTGGTTCTTCAACGACGGTAGCGGGTTTCCCGTTGATCCGCCCATCAAAGAATATCCTCCCAACCTGGCGCAGCTGATCTACACCAATGATTTCACCCGGTAGAAGGTACATTCGTCGTGTTGGAAGTGGTAGTTCAGCTTCAATCTGAGCCATATACAGCATTTGCATTTCAGCTCGAGCAGCAAAAAGCGGATTAGATTCCCCTTCCGTTGGAATGACTCCGTTGACGATCAACAGGTGGGTGTGGATGTCCAGCTTATCCAATTCAGCGGCGGCGCGTTTTGTTTCATTAATGGCAATAGCCTCAGGATGGAGCACAAACACGAAGGTGGTGTGTGATGGGTCACGCATGATAGTAAGAGCGCGTTCGTATTTATTCTTGGCTTCCTGTATGGCTGCTACAGGTCCAATACATGTCTGTCCGCTGCCTTCGGCTGCGGTGTCAATAGATTGGCTCCATTCAGCGGGAAGCTCCAGTAAGCGTAAGGTGTGACCGGTAGGCGCGGTGTCAAATATGATAATGTCAAAGGTATAGCCATTGTCCCCCGGTACGTCTAAAAAATCGGTGAAACGGTCAAATGCGGCTACTTCTGCGGTGCACGGACCACTCATTTGTTCTTCGATCACCTCCACCATTTCCGGCGGAAATGCGGTACGGATGGGAGCAAGGGCACGCTCAATATATTCCTCCGTAGCTCGATCGGGATCAATCTCCATTGCCCACAGATTGGGCACGCCGGCAACAGCCGTGATCTTGTGCCCAATTGGCTGTTCGAATACGTCAGAGAGGTTAGAGGCAGGGTCTGTGGTGACAATAAGTGTACGCTTGCCCTCATCAGCAAAACGGACTGCGTGTGTACAGGCCATACTGGTCTTGCCTACCCCGCCCTTGCCTGAGAAGAAAAAGAAATGTGTCATGCCTGATCTCCATCCAGCGAAATCCGAACCTCAGCTAATAAGGGATACGCGCCAACCTTGATGACACGCGAGTGCACAACTGTAATAGGTAAAGCGTCCATCTGCCGATCACGTACTAATTGCATGACCTCGGAGTTGTTCAGATAAGCCTGAGGATGGCTGGTCATCTGGTAACGTTCCACCTTCACACCTTCAATCTGGAGGGTCAAAATCATTTCGCTTACATCCAGGAGAGTTTGATCGAGCGCTGGACCGCACAGCCCGGTAGGGCAGCACATTGGTGGGTCAAAGAGTTCTACCGCAACCTGCTGGTTTGATGCGGAATTAATGTCATCAAATGATATGGATTCGGTCATGATATTTCAATCTCCGTTGAATAATTTTTTTTTAGCTATAACCGATACGGTTGTAATACCTTTCGGATGCTATTTAGGTTTTGACAGCTATTTCTTCAAGGTGGATAATGTTGCCTTGAGGACCACAGGTGGGAAGGCGGGGTTTGATACGATTCGGATCGAAGAAATCAGTAAAAGCCTTGTTAAGTTCGTTCAGGGTACCTTTATTGATAGAGTAATAAACCCAGCGGGCATCGATAATATCATTTTCCACATTGACCAGTCCAGCATCCCGAAGTACGCGCAGATGGTGGGAAATCAGGTTTGGAGCTATTTGCAAAGATTCGCCTAACTCACAATTGCAATGCACGCCCTCCATCAGCAGGTGAAAGATTTGCAGACGTTTAGGCTCAGCCAGCACTTTCAGATGCATTGTTAAAGATTGCAGGTTGGTGGGATATGGGAAATTACTGGTCATTTGACACGAATAATAGTTCAATAATGGTTGAAGTATAACTACAAACCTTAGATCTGTCAAGATTGAACATTGACAGATTGAACATTGCAGATTGAACATTGCAGATTGAACATTGCAACCCTAATTCATCAAACTATAAATGTAATAATTTTAATTCTGTAAAAGTTCTTTCGAATCAGATCTAGGGAAGTGGCTAATTCGTTTCATGCATTAGTCCTATTTTTAATTTCTCTCGCCCTATACCATAGAGCAATGATTTCTACCAGAATACCTATCTTTATTTCTTGCGGTGAGGAGCTACTCAAGTGAAACCTCTTGGACATAAGCGCGGCTCTAGTTCGCAAAAGTAATGCTGTTCGCGCATAAATGAGATCGTATAGTCCGGCATTTGACACTTCTACTATTTATCTAATTTAAGTTCAATATGTATGTTAATGTCCGGTTGTATTCAAATTCTCTATGGTTCACCCTAGACTATTGGAATACATTTTGTGACCATTATCACTAACATAAGGGTGGAAAATTACCTATACTTTCCGAAGCAAGTTAAGAATTCCAGCAAGTATGAGAATGTGTCTATACGGGCATTATGGTTCAAGCCAATGTAAAAAGACAGGCAGATTTCTGTGCAGTATTCGACAATCCACGGCGGATATTGATCCTGTGGGCACTGGCTAAACAGGAGCGCTCAGTCGGTGAGATTGCGGAAGTTATTCAGGCATCATTACAAAATACTTCTCAGCACCTGAGGCTGATGCGGGATAGAGGTATTCTCGCATCACGACGTGATGGCTCTACTGTGTATTATCGGATAGCTCGTTCCAATATGTTGGATGAATGCGGCTTGTTAGATCGTAAACCTGAAAGGAATCAGTAAAAGGAGATATATGATGACCGAAAATGTAGACCTCTCAACCCTACAACCTGTAAGAACCGTAGATGCACGGGCGATGTCTTGCCCGGGTCCGCTGCTGGAAGCCAAAAAGAGCATAGGAGCCGTCAAAGTGGGCGAAATTCTTGAAATCTGGTCTGGCGACTCGAATACTCGTAATAATCTATCCCGCTGGTGCAAGAAACTCGGTCACGATTACCTTGGTGTTATTGATGAAGGTGGCTATGACCGGTTGTTTGTGAAACGCAATAAATAAATTGTATGCCGAGTTGCTTTGTTGTCAAAATTAGTCTCATAATCACCAATCACACAGTCTAACTGAGGATAGCGCCAATGGATACCAGCATACAACCCAAAATCCTGATCTTGGCAACTCTTTCGGGAGGCTATCGTGGGGCCGACGCCACCGGACAAGCTCACCTGGATTATCCCCCAAATACGTTTATTCTGCCGGTGATGAGCGCCGCGATTTTCCCCGAATCGTTTTACTTGAAGGCATTCGAGGAAGGCATGGACGGCATTCTCGTAATGTACAGCGGCACTGATAGCCCCTACAAGGGTGCCCCGGAGCGTACTGCCGAGATCGTCAATAATACCTACGAATTGATGAAAGGGCGGGAAATGGATGTCCGCCGTCTTAAACTGGCCGCCATCTGCACGGTCTGCGTACGACCGTTTCTTAACGAAGTCAACAAGATGAACGACTTGCTGGTGCAAATCGGACCGCTTCCCCGATCGAGTGTTAATCCGGATCCCGTTCATTGACCAGAGAGGAGACATAACCATGACAAACAAGCTCAAAGTTGATGCTCTGGTTGTTGGAGGTGGGATTGCTGGGATGCAGGCCTCCCTTGATCTAGCTGACCAGGGTTACCAGGTAGCCCTGGTGGAGAAGAATCCCAGCATCGGCGGCATGATGGCCGGGCTGAGTAAAGTCTTCCCCACACTGGACTGCTGTTCCTGCATCACCACCCCTAAAATGTCGGCTGTCGCTCACCATGAAAAGATCAATCTGTTTACCTACAGCGAAGTGCAATCAGTAAGCGGCAATGAGGGCACCTATCACGTTCAGGTGATGAAAAAACCGCGTTACGTGATCGAGGAGGATTGCTCTGGCTGTCGTTCCTGCGAATTGGTGTGCCCCCTGGATTTACCGGATTACGACAACGAATACGGGCGCGGCGCCCACCGGGTGATTTACGTTCCCTTTTCAACCGCCGTGCCCCAAAAGGCTTTAATTGATATTGATTACTGCATCTACTGCGGTAAATGTCTCAAGGCTTGCACCAAAGATGCTATCGACTTCACACAGCAGCCGGTGCATGTCGAGATTGATGCCAAAGCCATCGTCCTGGCCACTGGCTACAAAGTCACCCCCTACGATGCCAAGAAAGAATATGGCGGCGGGAAACTCCGCAATGTGGTAGACGGCATGATGGTCGAACGCCTGTTGGCCCCTACAGGGGCCTATGGCCGCCAACTGCGTCCATCTGACGGTAAACAGCCCGACAATATTGCTTACATCCAATGCGCCGGTTCCCGTGACCAGACACTGGGCGTATCCTATTGTTCGCGGGTCTGCTGCATGTATGCCATCAAGCAGGCCATGCTGCTGGCAGGCGCACTACCGCTGGTGGATATTACCATTTACTATATGGACATCCGCGCTTTCGGCAAGGGCTATGAGCAGTTCTTCGAAAATGCCAAAGCCATGGGGGTTCAATTCATCAAAGGCAAGGTCGCCCGCATCACCGAGGACGAAAATCAGAACCCCATTTTGCGGGTAGAGCTGATTGACCAGGATTCGCGCATCGTCGAGCGTAAATACGATCTGGCAGTGCTTTCTGTCGGGATGCTTCCCGGTTATGACCCCAGCACGCTCTACGGAGTACCAGTGGCCGGGGATGGATTCATCCAGATTCCCAACGCCAATATCTCACCGACCCTGACTATGCGAGAGGGTATCTTTGCCACCGGTGCAGCCACCGGTCCAATGGACATCGTAGATTCCATCGTCACCGCAGGGGCTGTTGCAGCCGAAGCTGCGTCCTACATCGAATCTCACAATGGACACGGTCAAGCGGTCGCCGCGCAAGCTGAAAGGAGCCTGGCCCATGCATGAGGACATCAAAAGACAAAATCCCGACAAAGAACCCCACATCGGTGTGTATGTTTGCAACTGCGGCGGCAATATCGGCGACGTGGTGGAATGCGAAAAGGTGGCTCGCGCTCTGGGTAAACTACCCAACGTAGTATCCTCTCGCAGCCACATGTTCATGTGCTCCGACCCTGGGCAAAACCTTATCACTGACGACATCAAAGATAAAGGGATCAACCGCGTGGTCGTTGGAGCCTGTTCCATCTTTCTGCATGAACAGACCTTCCGCGGTACAGTCGAGCGTGCCGGGTTGAATCCCTATCTGTACTACCATATCGGGCTGCGGGAGCAAGATAGCTGGGTGCACCATGACTGTCCCAACGAAGCCACCGAAAAAGCCATGCGCATGATGTCGGCGGGGATTGCCAAAGCCCGTCACATGCGCCCGTTGGAGCCGGTGCGGTTGGAAGCCAGAAAACACGCCCTGGTGATTGGAGGTGGTGTGGCCGGGTTACGCGCCGCGCTGGATATCGCCCGCCGCGGGTTGAAAGTCACCCTGATTGAAAAATCCCCCTTCCTGGGCGGACACGTGGCTCAATGGGAGCATGTTTTCCCGACCGGGGAAGATGCACGCACGTTGCTGCACCACTTGATCGACCGGGTGTTGGCTGAACCCAATATCACCATTCACACCGGGGCTGAGGTGGTCACAGCCAGCGGGTATGTGGGTAATTTTAATATCACCATCCGCCAGCAGCCGCGCGGCGTGCAGGAGGGCTTTAAAAACGAAGTCCAAGCCATCGCTTCCTGCCCGGTGGAAATATCCAACGAGTTTGACTTCGGCCTCTCCAAACGAAAAGCTATCTTCAAGCCCTATGCGGGCTGTGTCCCTGCGTGTGCGACCATCGATTGGAAGAACTGCACGAAATGCGGCGATTGCCTCCAGCATACCTCAAATGGTGAGATCGTGTTGGATGCTGAAGCACACGAATTCAATGTCCAGGTTGGCGCGGTGGTGGTGGCGACCGGTTTCCAGCCTTATCAACCTTTCGAAGGTGAGATGGGCTGGGGACAGTTCCCCGAAGTCATCACCCTGCCCCAACTGGAGCGCCTGTTAGCCGCGGATGGACCGACACAGGGTGAAATGAAGTGGGACGGCCACCCTGTCCGTAGCATGGCCATGATCCATTGTGTGGGCAGCCGCCAGATTGAGGGCGTGCACCAGCTCCAACCGGATGGCATGGTCAACAACTACTGCTCGCGAGTCTGCTGTACGGCTACCCTGAGCACGGCGAACCGCATCCGCGAGAAATTCCCTGAAACCCATATCTACGATATATACGAAGATATCCGCACTTACGGTCGCGGTCACGAGGAATACTATACCCAGGCCAGCAAAAACCAGGTCACGTTCCTACGTTATTTTGCCGAGGAAATCCCCGAGGTGGAAGCGGCTCCCAATGGAACCGGTCACCCGCTCCTGGTCAAGGTGAAGGATCACCTCACCTGGGGTGAGGAGATCGAACTGCCGGTTGACCTTGTCGTTCTGGCTGCCGGAATGATGCCCAATCCGGTCGATGATCTGATCGCGATGCTCAAGATCGCTCCCGGAAATGACCGCTTCCTGCTGGAAGTGCATCCCAAACTGCGCCCGGTTGAGACAGCGGTCAACGGCATTGTGCTGGCCGGAACCGCTCAGGGACCGATGAATATCCAGGAGAGCTGCGCGGCGGCCGAAGCCGCGGCCTCCAAAGTGGCTGTTCTGCTCACTCAAGGAAAGGTCGAACTGGATCCATTCGTCGCCCAAGTGGATATGGGACGCTGCCAGGGGACGGGCGAATGTGTCAATGTTTGCCCGCAAGAAGAAGCCATCGCCCTGGAGATCTTTTCCGAAAATGGGATGGCTTATCAGCGTGCGGTGGTCATTCAGGCCAACTGCAATGGCTGCGGAGTGTGCGTGGGCGTGTGCCCCAACCGAGCTATCGACGTGGCTGGTTGGCGGTTGGACGAATTTGAAGCTATGGTGGAAGCCATCGCTGCCGAAGTCCCCGCTTTGGAAGGTGCAATATGACCACAACAGACAAAGAAACAGCAAAAAAACGTACTGCTTTGCTGGCTGAGTTACGCAAACATAACCGTGAAAAGGTAAAGAGTGCCCTGGACTTGCTTAAGGAGCAGCAGGTTGTCCGCAAGACGCTTCGCCGGATAATACTGGGTGATCCAAAATCAGTGCCCGAGATAGCCGCGGCTGCTGAACTGCCTCCTCACGAAGTGCTGTGGCACATCACGGCCATGAAAAAGTATGGCCAGGTTGTTGAGGACGGTACGGATGATGACTTTGAATATTATCTCTACCGACTTGCAAAGGAGGCTTAGCGATGAGTACCCGTGCTGATCCAAACCTGCTACAAGAATTAAAGAAATATGGCAAATCGGATATTGAATCTTGCTTCAACTGCGGCAACTGCACCGCCATCTGCCCGCTCTCGACCGAAGAAGACACTTTCCCGCGCAGGGTAATTCGATACGCCCAGTTGGGATTATCTGACCGGCTGCAGAGCAGTAAAGAATTGTGGTTGTGCTACTACTGCGGCGAGTGTACCGAAACCTGTCCGCGTCAGGCTGACCCTGGCGAGTTCATGGCGACGGCCCGCCGTTATGCCATTGCCAAATATGACCGCCTGGGACTGGCGAAATTGCTTTATTCCTCGCCCGCTTTGAGTGTGATCTTCCTGGTAGTGGTGGCTGTCTTGATTGGTGCGTTTTTCTATTCCTTTCGCGGTCCCATGTCCGGAGAGAGTCTGCGCCTATTCGAGTTCATCCCCTCCGAGTTGATCCACAACGCAGGTATCATCGTCGGGGTTGTGATCGTGGTGGCTGCACTTTTAGGCATGGCAACCATGTTCAGCCAGGTTCGCAAGTCTATTGATTATCCCAGGGGGACACGGCTCAACTGGTGGGGGGCGATTTGGAAATCCCTGGGAGGCGAGGTCTTAGGACAAAAACGATACCGCCAGGATTGCGAAGCCTCGGCTCCGAAAAAGCCCTGGTATGCCCAAAAGTGGTTCATACATGCCTCGGTTTTGTGGGGTTTCATCGGCCTATTTATCGCCACGGCTTTGAACTATTTGCTGGAATTGATCGGTGCCAAGCTGACCGGGACCTGGGTCCCCATCTGGTATCCCATCCGCCTGCTGGGCACGGTGTCCGGTATCTTCCTACTCTACGGCACAACCCTGGCGATCATCAAACGCATCCGCAAAGATGATACTGCTTATCTGCAATCGACCCAGTCAGATTGGGTCTTCCTGGTACTGATGTGGCTGTCGGGTGTGACCGGTTTCGCCTTGGAGATCGCCGTTTACTTACCGAAGCCGTATGCTTGGAGTTATTGGATGTTGTTTGCCCACTTGATCGTGGTCGGAGAACTCTTATTGCTGATGCCTTTTACCAAGTTTGCACATGCCATGTACCGCAGTCTTGCGCTGTATATTGACGCTCTCGAACCGTTGCCACAGAAAGATGAAGTCAGAGTTGGTGCAGCCACGGATTAAGGTGTTCTGTTGTCTAAAGGGATCAGAAACAAAGCTGTTTACCGAAATTATTCAATATATCCTACTCACACATAACAAGGAGAACTATCTATGAGCGAAGAAATTGAAATCTATAAAACCGTTGTGATGTGCAACCACAGCGATGCCGACAGCGTTATGGCGGCCCTGATTATGGGCGCCGCGGCGGCAGCAACCGGCGACGAGGTGCTGATGTTCTTCCAACCCGGAGCGGCAAAAGTCCTGGTGAAAGGTGAACTCGAGAAGTTCAATGGCCTGCCCGGAATGCCCGACCCGATGTACCTGTACGATTCGATTGTCACCCTGGAAGGTCGCTTTATCCTTTGCGAACTCGGCATCCCTAACAAGGGCATCAAACCGGAAGACCTGCGTGATGAAGTCGAAGTGCGCATGGCTTCCGACTTCCTTCTGGATGCCGAAGGCGCGACCAAGTACTTTTCCTATTAAAGAGGTCAAATCTTCAAAACATATAAGGAGTAAATAATGACCGAAGAAATAACCACAACCAAAACCATTGATGAGCGCGGCAAGATCTGCCCCTACCCGGATGTAGATACGATGACAGCTCTTCAGAAGATGACCAAAGGAGAAATCCTGGAAGTCTTAGTGGATTACCCACTTTCGGTAGAGCGCATTCCCCGAAGTGCAAAAAAACGGGGCCACAAGGTGCTGAAAGTTGAACAAATTGATGGCCCGAATCACCGGTTAATCATAGAAGCATTTGGTCTTAAGTAAATCACATTAATAAAGGAGAATATAAATGGATCCGCTTGTTTGGACAGGTTTAGCGTTAGGCATATTTTTCGGTTTTGCCTTGCAACGTGGTCGTTTTTGTATGAATTCTGCCTTCCGTGATATCGTTGTGATGAAAGAATTTACACTATTAAAAGCAGTCGGCGCAGCGGTTTTAGTTCAGATGGTGGGATTTACGGTTTTAGCACTACTAAATGTCATTCAACTAAATCCGAAACCCCTCATGTGGGGGGCTAATATAGTCGGGGGATTGATATTCGGCATTGGCATGGTAATAGCTGGCGGCTGCGCATCTGGAATAACTTATCGCACCGGCGAGGGTATGATTGGGGCTATGTCAGCGGTCGCCGGTTTCTGCGTTGCTGGTTTGATCACTGCCCAAGGCGTACTAAGTCCCATAGCCAAATATCTTCAAACGAACACGTTAGTTACTGTAGCAGATGGGCAAAATCTAACCCTGGCAAATGTATTAGGTGTTCCTTATCCAATACTGGCTTTCGGCATTGCTATTGTTGTTGCTGCGATATGGTTTATCTTGGAACGTCGAAATAAAGAAGATGATTTCGAATCACCAAATGCTTCACTAAGTGAACGAATATTCAAGCGCGGCTGGGGCTGGCTTGCTACTGGGGTTGTGATCGGTATTATTGGGATTGCAGCATTTCCACTTTCAGCTGCAACTGGCCGTAATTATCCACTCGGTATCACTGGAGGTTGGATTGGGATTGAAAAAGCCTTGTACAACCTGGATGTATTCCTTTCGTGGGAAGCCATGTTAGTAATTGGAGCTGTGATTGGTGCATTTATTGCAGCCATAATAGCAAAAGAATTTGCCTTGCGCGCGCCTGCGCCAAAAGTGATTCTGCAGACCTTTGGCGGGGGATTCTTAATGGCCTTTGGTGCAGTAGTCTCCAAAGGGTGCAATGTCGGTCATATTTTGAGCGGCTGGCCTCAACTCTCACTGGGATCAATTTTGGGAGGCATTTGTATCATCCTGGGAGGATGGTTTATGGCCTATCTCTTGTTCATCCGACCAATGAAAGCTGAATAGTAATTCTAAAAGGAGACCCCAATCTTTTCATTCCAAAAATTAAATTTATCTTCTTTAACGTTTTGCGTAAATAGTTGGTGATAAAAATACCCGATTATTTTCCAGGTTCCTCCATTTTTGGAGGAGCCTGTTATTGTGTACGCCCGGCATGGGCGATAGCTGGGAGGTGAAAGACCTCTGCGGACGTTGACCCGACGAACCGCTAGCAGAAGGCAACCGCACGAGTGCGAGCGAGTGTGGAGAGGAAGCTGGAGAGCAAAACCTGGACTGGATGGACAAGAACTGCGTAAAGAGGCGTGGAGAGCGGGATGAGCTGGCACGATACAGTGAAGTCCAAAAAGGGTCAAAGCAGCTCTGCGTAAACGCAGCCAGGGTCAGGGGAAAGCAATTGCACCTTATCCGGGGAGATCTGCAGAAGGGGGTGCAGAAGTCAGCCGAGGCCGAAGTAGTCGATGGAGTAACGACCATCCAGGGCAGTCAGTGAAAGCTGACCACAGGGCGAAGGGCCGAACGGTTGAGAAGTTGAGCGGAAAGGAGAAGGATAACGGCGAGGACAGTCGAAACCCGACAAGGACGGGCCGGGCGTGGAAGTAGCACTGAGGGTGTGAGGTAAGCGTCTGGGATGAGAGGCCGTTATCGGATCGAATGGAGAGAGAAATGGCTCAACACGAAGAAGGGCTGTGTGAAGAGTTTCTTGAAACAGTACCAACTTCGTCATACTTGACCGAACCGCCGGATGCGGACCCGCACGTCCGGTGGTGTGGGAGGGGGGCGGAAATCCTGTCCCCCTATCTCAATTTCAAAATGGTCTCAATACGATGTCGAAATATCCCTGGACCTAGGATTTAGGAGAATTCAAGCAAGGTAATACAAATCCTCGTTCGTAGGATCGTGGACGAAGCTCCAGAATGCATCCCGTGTTCGATTCGAAAAACCAGTTGGTTCGAGTTCTCGCCTAACCATATTAAGTCTGCGCTGGAGTGTGATGTCGCGAATTTTCACTTCACTTATAGCACCCTGGTCCAGGGGGCGGATGGCCGCTATTCGCGATACAAAGGATACGCCAAATCCAGCGGCAACAGTCTCAACAATCGCCTCCGCATTGCCCAGTTCTAGGAAGATGCTCAAATCATCCAACGTGATGTCGTGCTCCGCAAGCATTTCTAGCATCACTCGGCGAGTTCCGGCTGTAGGTTCGCGGATGATGAGCGGTTCCCCAAGAAGTTCATCCGGTTCAACCGTAGTGCGTGATGCCCACCTGTGATCGGAAGGAACAATCAATGATATTATATCTTCGAAAAATTCTTGACATTCTATCCCACTCCCGCAGATTTCCCGGCTGACAACACCCAATTGAGCTTCTCCCTCCAATAGCTGGGGTGCCACATGCTCCTGCGTACAGGTAAGAATTTTTATCTGGATATCTGGATACCTCTGTTGGAAGCGTGCCGCTAGCAGGGGTAATATGTACTTACCTGCTGAGGTGCTGCAAGCGATTTGCAACTGCCCGATAATTCCGCTTTGCATGGAAGTCATTAATTTATGCACTTCGGTGGAATTACGGATTAGTTTTCGCGCATGAGGCAAGAGAGTTATACCCTCATTGGTCAATTGGAGTTTTGCGCTGTGGCGATCAATTAACTGGACGCCTAATTCGTGCTCAAGATCGCGAATGTATTTACTGACCGTTGGTTGGCTGACGTGTAGATATTGAGCAGTTTTGGTAAAGCTGAGGGAATCTGCAACATGAATAAATGCGTTTAAGCGATCCAGATTGATCATAATAATCTCCCAATGTTATTATCGTTTACCTCGCCGAACAGTTATGATCTCAGCAAGGATAGAGACAGCAATTTCCTGCGGTGTTGTGCCGCCCAGATCGAGACCGATGGGGGCATAAACCCGGTCCAAGTCTGCCTCCTTAATCCCTGCCAATTCAAGGTGAGATAGTATCGCCTGGCACTTGGCTTTGCTGCCAATCATGCCGATGTACCGCACGGGAGTTGTGATAGCGTAGCGTAAAGCGGCTTCATCCGAGATATGATCGGTGGTAATAAGTACCAAGTAAGATTCTTTGGTCAGGTCGACTCCGGCCAGCTCTGGCACTTCCGCACGACCGGGTTCTGTATCGACTGTAATTACTTTAAAACCAGCCTCTTCACCCATCACCTTTAGTGGCTTGCCGATATGACCGCCTCCAACGATGATTAATTTGGGAGGCGGGTGATAGGATTGGATGAAGACGTGTATTTCACCCCCGCATAATGAACCCACAGCGTTTGTTCCTTTCTCGGTAAGCGTATAATGGTTTAGACTGGATGTTCCTTCCGAAAGGACATTCTCGGCATCCTTCAATATGGATGCCTCTAATTTACCTCCCCCGACGGTGCCAACAGAAGTACCATCGGAAAGCAGGACAATCTGCGCTCCAACCTTCGCCGGTGATGCTCCTTCGACTTTAATAACCGTCGCCAGCGCAGCCCTTTGCTCGTCTTGGATACACTCTGCTAGGACTGTGATAGGGTGCTGCATTTTAGTTTATTTCATCCTCAAAGGTGTTATTTAAGAATTGGCACACTTCCCGTTTTGACGCACTCATAGGCAAATACATACATTCCTGCTGACCATGCCTGGTGAGGATATCCCATCGGACGCCCGGTGCGTCCGTGGCACCATTCGTTGAACTCCCATTCTTCCGAGATTCCTAATTGGTTGACTTTTGCCAAATTATCCAGTTGCTGTTTTGCCTCGTCCATGCGCCCGGATTTGACAAGGGCTGCCACATAGAACCCACCTACAAATGGCCAGACTCCACCGTTGTGGTACTGCTCTGGCAGATTTAAGTTGTTGTTGCGGTAGTACTCTCGCCAGTCTTTGTTACCAGGATGGATAACGGGGTTGAGCACACGTACTGGAAATGGCTCGGCAATCCCTACTTGATGCAGATAATCCAGAATGCGCTTCTCTTGAGCCGGATTGGCCACACCGAACAAGATTGCCAGGAGATTACCAAAAACATCACAATAATCACCAAAATCACGAAACGCCACGTAAGGCAGGAAGAACGGTCGTTTGACCAGCACTGGATCCACCTGGCTAAGGGTGTGTTTCCATTCCTCATGTCCCGGGCAATCTGGTCCCCATTCATCTTCGTTTTCCGAACCTACCCATAATACAATCCGAATTTTATGGAGCACGTCATCGGCCACCGTTTTATAAGTATTTCCATCCTGCCCAAGAGCAGCTGACAATTCTCCCATTGCTCGCAGGGCTGCATACCATAATACGTTGTCGTACAGCACGTTAAAGCGGTTAGCCAGTAGGTCAGCCCAATCAGCTGCTTCGTGTATCTCGAGCAAGCCGCAGCCGTTTGAATCCTGGTAGCGCA
>SDBS01003255.1_pt1 | contig 15928 bp, 13 predicted proteins | sample 2277091 | NCBI WGS metagenome assembly SDBS01 (sample SAMN10404972, study PRJNA504765) | marine sediment metagenome | isolation source: marine sediment core GS10_PC15, 163 cmbsf | place: Arctic Ocean: Southern Knipovich Ridge | collected 2010 | reverse complement strand
TGATTTCCTAAAGGTTATAGGAGGCAAGACAGAAGCCGGAATTGCTAAAGAGATAAAGGAAGAAAAGACGGCTAAACCTGCACCAGGAGGGCACTCTATGAGACAAAAAGCAGTATTTGACGCACCACGACCCGCTGAAGGCATGAATATAGCTGGGAGTCGCCAACGACAACAACAATCTCAAAATACTGGCCCTCTCTATACTGGTCAAGAATCAACACAGTACTACCAAGAAGACCAACAGGTAAATTTTGACCAGATTATGCAAAAATTAGAGGAAATCAAAATTCCTGAAGGATATGAAAGGGAATTAATTATCATTGGTAATCACGCTTATGCCGTTGTGGAGAAAGTTCAAACCTTCTTGGGTAAACGGAAAGTAGAAAAAGTAATTGAACAAGTTGGTTCAATTCCAGAAGGGATATTTTTTGCTGAAGGTTATTCCCCTCGAGTGCTCTCTGAAAATGGGAAAATTGTTGCAATTGAGTTCTTAAAAAATTACAAAGAAGCGGAGGGAGTAAAAGACTATAAAGAAAAAAAAGTAATTCTCAAAGAACAAATTCGCGCTCAATTAGGAGATTTAAATACCTAAACCTTAACAATTTTTAACTTAACATAAGAATGAGTTTAATTTCCAAATTAATTTTCTCGAATTTCTTCCGTAATTCTCTCAATAACCGTAAAACGCCTTTTTTTGGTACTTAGTGCTGTAAATAATCAAAATAAATTAATATTTCCTTATTTGAAACCGTATTTTATTTTGAGTTTCATGAATTCCTATTGTTGTTAGATTAAATGTGATATGTATAAAAATAATAAAAACAACAATAGAAATAATGGTTATCTTGAGGATAGCTAAAAAAAATATAAAGGGTGTATAATGGTAGGAAAAATTCTCAGAATTGATTTGGGGACGAAAGAGATATTAGTTGAAAATATTGACCTTGAAGATGAATTAAAATATCTTGGTGGAGCGGGTATTGCTGCAGCAATCTTCACTCGAGAAGTATCAGCGAGTATCGATCCATTTGATGGTGAAAATCTGTTGATCTTCTCAGTTGGGCCGTTTTGTGGGACGGCTGTGCCTTTTTGTGGTCGTCATTTCGTTATGGCAAAATCTCCATTAACTAAAATAATTGGTGAAGCCTCTTCGGGGGGCTTTTTTGGGAAGGAACTTAAGTCAGCTGGATTTGATATTGTAATAGTGAAAGGAAAAAGTGAAAAACCCGTATATTTATGGATTCAAGATGAAAAAGTTGAGATTTTGGATGCCGCAGAATTATGGGGCAAGGGTACGCAAGAATCTGAAACACAGATAAAAAGTATTCTTGGAGATGATAAGATTAGGGTATCCACAATAGGACCAGCAGGCGAAAATCTCGTAAAGTTTGCCTGTATAATCAATGATAAAAATCATGCAGCAGGACGTTGTGGCATGGGGGCAGTAATGGGGAGCAAAAAACTAAAAGCAATTGCTGTCCGAGGCACTGGCCGAGCCGTTAAAAATGAGGGAGTATTGGAAGCAACAAAAAAAATAAATGAATTACTAAAAGAATCTGCATTAGCAATAGTTATGGCAGATTCAGGAACTCCTGTGCATCTAGATTCTATGGCCAGTGTAGGAGATGTAATTCTTAAGAATTATACAATAGGACGATGGACAGGAGTAAAAAAAATTGGAGCAAAAGCGATGAATGCACGCGGAGAAGTTAAAAAGCATGCATGTTTTAATTGCTCAATAGCATGTCGAGGATATCTTGAATACAATGGAGAGTGGGTGACTCGCCCAGAATATGAAACCCTTGGAATGTTAGGTTCTAATCTATTAGTAGATAATTTAGAAGCTCTGATTAAATGGAATCTACTCGTTAATGACTTAGGGATGGATTCTATTTCTCTTGGAGCTACACTTGGTTGCTTTCTTGAAACTATTGATCGAGAATTAATGGATATAGATATAAGTCATTTAGGATTTTCTAAGGATCAAATATGGGGGGCTATAAAACCAATTGAAAAACTTATTCAAATGATTGCTTATCGAGAAGGAATTGGGGAAGAACTTTCAAATGGAGTTAAAGCATTCTGCTCGAAAAATAAATTACCAGATGAGCTTTCAATGCATGGTAAAGGACTTGAAATCCCAGCACACGAACCTCGAGCAAATAATCTATCTGCTTTAGACTATGCTACTACATCGAGAGGTGCATATCATTGTTATGAGCCAATGCATATATCCTCATATATGAATCTTAAAAAAGAAATAAATGTAACTAATGTACCACGTTTTAGTAAGGGCGAGGATGTCGCAGACGCCGTCAAAAAAATTCAAGACGCAAGTGAAGCTTATTCTGCCTGTGGCGGATGTATTTTTGGATTCTGGTTTCTAAATGAGCTTACTCCTTGGGTTGATGCCTTTAATGCAATCACGGGTCAAACATATTCAGTTAAACATTGGGTGGAAGCTGGAGAAAATATTTTCAACATGAAACGCATTTATAATTTAAAGTGTGGAAACACGAGAGCTGATGATACTTACGGATCTCGTTTCTTTACACCACTCACAAAAGGTGGTGCTCGTAATAATATCCCCCCTTTAGATGATTTGCTCCAAAAATATTACAAACTCCGTGGTTGGGATACAGAGGGCAGACCTAAGGATTAGATTTTTATATTTTTGTATAAATTTCATTTTTTTTTTTTTTTTTAATTGCTTTTGAGAATCTAGACTTTTTTTTAATTATCGATAAACTAATTTTTAAGGATATAACACCTTAATAATATTAATTAAGGAAAAAAATAAAATTAAACATATAAAAGTTATTATGGTAAATTTAACTTCCGAAGAAGCTGCTTCGCTGTCAAATTTCTTAGGAAATATCACTGAACATACTGAATTAGAAGCATTAGCTTTAGTTTCAATAGAGGGCTTACGATTAGCATTTTCTTGTATACCAGGCTATACAATTGATCCTGATTTATTTTCTAGCTTAAGTGCTGTTGTTATGAAGAGCGGCACAGATGCGATTGAGTCACTTGGATTTAAAACCATGCTTGAAGTCGTATTAAGGGGAAGAGAAGCATTTATTATTCTTAGTGCCGCGGGTCGATTTTTTCTTATGGGAGCTTCTAGAAAAACAGCAGATTTAGGAAAAGTGGTAACAGTTTTTAGATATTACGCAAAGGAAATTAGCACAAGATATCCAGAGATTTAAAAAAAAATATTATTACTAAATAATGATATAGCTTTATCTTAGAGCAGAAAGCTCTTGTTAAACTATTGATACTTATAAAAACAGAAATTTAAACTCAAAATTTTTAAATAATTTTAAACAATTATTTAATTTTTATTAGCGAGCTTAAAAATTAATAAAAAATGTTATTTAAATAAAAATTGAATTTTATAATTTTAAAAAAAATTGAATTTAAAAATGCCTGAAATTAAGATTTTTGTGGATGTTAAGGAGGACACTACTAATAAAGTTATAATCAGTCCATCAAATGCTGAAAAATTAGGTGTTAAAGCCGGAGTGTCTGTTGAAGTTTTTAATCCTGATAATGGTCAGAAAACAATTGCCACTTTAGAAGTTTCAGATGTTGCTTTAGACTTCGCCGGACAAATCTCAAAAAATATTATTGACATGATAGATTTTGCTGGAATAGAATTAGTATTGAGACCAAGCACAGAAAAAGCACCTCCTATTGAAGTTTCTCAGCCTACACCCACAGTACAAGCAGAAATAAAGACACACACCGATATCAACCCTAAGATACAGCTGGAAGATCCAAAACCACATTTACCAGGTGTGGCACCTCAATCAGCTCCAGAAATTCAACCAACACCAGCACCTCAATCAGCTCCAGAAATTCAACCAACACCAGCACCTCAATTAACGCCAGCACCTCAATTAACGCCAGCACCTCAATTAACGCCAGCACCTCAATTAACGCCAGCACCTCAATTAACGCCAGCACCTCAATTAACGCCAGCACCTCAATTAACTCCAGCACCTCAATTAACTCCAGCACCTCAATTAACTCCACCACCTCAATTAACTCCACCACCTCAATTAACTCCACCATCTCAACTAACTCCAGCACCTCAAGAAACTCCACCAACTTCAGCACCTCAACTAACTCCTACCTATGATCCCTATCCTAATAGAATAGATATAAATCTTTTACAAAACGAAAAAAAGGGGATTGTTCTAACTCCTGTAATAAATAACAAAATAATAGGAGGCAGAATACAATTAAGCATGAATTCTCTGCAGCATTTAGGGCTTGGTCCAGGTATGCTAATTGCTTGGGAAGACCCAATGACAAGAGCTATAGGTTCAGCTAGAGTTGATGTAGCAGCAATTGGGGATATAGAAATACTAATGAGTATTGACACAAAAGAAGACACATATATTCAATCGGAGAAAATTGTTGTTTATTCTACAGAACCTCCAATAGAAAAATCTTCAGAAATAATGTTAGAAGTACAAGCAAAACCAAATTTGAATGGATTTTGTCAGGTAAGTCCGAGAACTCAGCATACAATTTCTCTTCAAAACAACGATGTTTTAGCATTTGAAGACGAGCTTACTGGAGCAGTGGGGGCAGGTAAAGTTCAGATTTTGGAAGATATTCCTGACAATGTAATTATAATTGATAGTGAAATATTAGAGGCTTCGGGTATAGGTAGTTTTGATGTAAAAGTCTCAAAAAATCAGAGACAAATTATTCCTCTACAAAGTGTAGCAATAGGAATTGCTCCGATATCTGGGGAAAATATGTGGGAAATAATTAGTGGAGCAAGAGAAAGTGTAGATGCCCTAAAAGATTGGATTAAAAATTATATTATTTTCAAAAATATTAAATTACGATGGAAAGCAGTCAATATTGCTTGTTCAATTATCGGGTGTGTCCCAGATTTGACAGGAGATATTTTAGCCAAGATAACCGATAATACTACTATAACCTTAAGTCCAACGGGATTAGTTCCTTTTAACGCTATATTAATTATAGATATCAGCCGTAGTATGATGGCTCGTGATGTCTTAGTTACTAATATTGCTCCTGCGATAGAGGGGATAAAAGCCGCTATGGAATCTCGAGAAATACAAGAGTTTTTAAAAAAATTTAAGGATGGCATTAATATACCTAGAAGGATCTCGGCAGCATTCGCAGCAGTTCTATTTTTAAGTGAAAAAGTAGGTAGAGGATTTGGTGAAAAGGTTTCCGTAGTAAGGTTTGCTGATGATGCACAAGTGCTTCCGTTAGGGGGCGGGTTTTATATGGATTCTGCAAGCGGTAAAAAGGGTGTCTTAGAGGATGCTGCAAAAATGATTGTAGATCAAATAGGAAATGCCTACGGACAGGCTACTAACATGGGTTTAGCTATGAAGCAAGCTCAATATGTACTTTCCGAATTTGAACGCATTAGCCCAAATCAACCGACTATGATTATTCTTTTAACAGATGGCATACCTACTGATGGAAATGCGTTCTTTGAGTCAATAAAAGAGCTTTCAAATAATAATAATGTAGTCACGTATATTATTGGTTTAGGGAATCCAGATGATGATTTAATGAATCGAGCAGCTGTGTTATGCGGTGGAGAATACTTCAAACCCGAGGATGCAGGAGAATTGTTGGTATGGTATTCGAAACGGGCAAGAGATTTAACTATTAAACTGAAAGCTCATAAGTAATAAAATATTTCCAATATTTTCAAGTTCCATAAAATAATTATTAAACCTATTTTAAACGTAAGATTTAAATTTTTATTGAGATCAAGCATTAATTTATATATTTTCTCGCTTTAATAATTATTAAAAAAAATTTTTAACTGTATGGATGAAAGAAGTAAGAATCCTAACCTTAGACAATCGGGGTCGAGTAGTAATTCCTAAAATTATTCGAAATAATTTGGGATTAAAAACAAATTCCCAGTTAATGTTAACCGCTGATTCTGAAACAAAAGAAATTAAGATAACCCCTGTAGGGATTGAAGGAAATTCTTATAAATTTCGAATATTGATGAGAGATGAGGCAGGTTCGTTAGCTAAAATTGCGACAACATTCGGAAAACTCGGAATATCTTTAGTTTATGGTGAGAGTGTAATTTTAGAAAAAGGTAAAACTGCCGTGTGGACTGTAATAGCGCCCGCAACTGATATAGAATTTGATGAGATTAGGGACGTCTTAAAGCGCGAAGGCGAGGCCCTAGACGTGAAGATTATACCTTTAGATTAGATCTTTGCTGCATATTAAAAAAAGAAGGAAAAACATTAGAATTTGAAATTCTTCCAATAGGTAAAAAAGTTTTTGTTATAAAGTTATTTTCATTAAGAAAAAAGATTATTTTAAATATGCATCTAATTAAAATAGATAATATTAAATTTATAGATTATATTAAAATTATAGATTATTTGAAAAAAGAGCATGGTCTTGATGGCTAAAAAGAAAAAGAAAAAAAAAGCTTCTAAATCTACTAAAGCTGCAAAAAAGAAACCCGAAAGTTCTCTAGAGCAAGCATTAAAAGCTTCTAAAAAAGTAACAACTGAAACTCCTTTGGAAACTGCTTTAAAGACTGGCAAAGATATGCAGCAAAGTTTCTCCTTAGATTCTGCTTTAAATTCCTCTAAACAAACTCAAGGTGATCTCCAAGGATTATTACAAGGAGTTTCAGATGGAACAGGTTATTATCATCGAAAAGAAGAAAAAAGAGTCGACCCTCAATTATCATATGAAAGTAAAAATGATATTGCAGAAGCCTATGCTTTAGAAGATGTTCCATTGAACAAGAGAGAAGCAATTAAAAAACGTATACCTCTAATAAAACCCCAAGAAGTAGCTGAATCAAAAACAATAGAAAAAGATACGCAGACTGAAGAAACAACCACTTTAGTATCTTATAGGGAAGAGATTTATTCTAAATTAGAAGGATTTTTTGAGGCGTTTTTGAATGGTTATAATGAGCGCTATAGTCAATGGGAAAACAGTATCGGTAATATATTAGCAATTCTTAGAAAGATGAGGAAGGTCACGAAGAAGAATACTGAAGATTTAGTTACTACTATTAATGAACTTTTTAATAAAATCCATGTAAATTTAGATCAATTTAAAATAAAAAGAGATGAGACTGAAAAAGTAGCAGACGTAAATCTCTTAACCATGTCAGGTGAATTTAAGAAAGTCTTAGGCATGCTAGAATTACAAGTCAAGGAATATCAATTAAAAAAATTAGCTGATGATTTAATCCATCAAGTAAGTTATTAAGCTTAAATGTTATTTATTTTAATTTTTTAATTAAAAAATAAATCTTATATATTTTTTTTAAACATTTATGAGCGCAAACGACAAAAAACAATTAAAACCATTAATTATAGATTTTGGGAGCAATACTTTCAGAATGGGTTGGGCTGGAGATGACTCTCCAAAGATTAATGTTCCCGCTGTCTATGTAGACAATAGGGATTATTTATTTGAATCTGATGTAATCGATGGGCTTGAAGAGTTATTTATTGACGATTATACTGAAAGCAATTTATATGGATATGAAGCCCTTAAGTACCAAAATATTTTGAAAGTTCATGAGTTTAGGAAAGAACATAACTATTCAATTCTTTTAAGATTTTTTCACTATTATTATCAGCAATTGGAAATTGATCCCGATTTTCATTATAAGCAACCTCTTATCTTGATTTCTCCATTTTTTATAACAGAATTAGATAAAAATAAATTGAGGCAAGTTTTTTTTGGTGCATTTAATTTCCCAGCGATCCTATTTTTATCTGAGAGTCAAGCTATTCTCTCAACATTACAAAAAACGAGTGGAGTTATTATTAACATTGGTGAATCAAATACCTACATTTCTACTATTTTCCATGGATTTACAAACATAATGGCACGTGATTCCTTTCCTATTGCTGGAGAAGAATTAACAAATTATCTTCTTAATATGATTTTAACCAAAAAAAGCAGTGAAAAAAAGCCCTATCTTGAAAAATGGCTCGCGAAAGAAATTAAAGAGAAGGTATCATTGTGTGTTCTAAACCCTAAGGAGGAAATCAAACAGATAAAAAAAGGTTTTACAAATTATGATCAAGTAATTAATTTTCCAGATGGAACAAGTTTAGAAATAAATTATGAGAGATTTATGATTTCCGAAGCAATATTTGACCCTAAAATAATTCACATAGATTATATTGGACTTGCTGAAGCAATAGCAAATGTTATAAAGTCATGGGATAGAGAGAATTGGGAGGAATTAATTTCTATTATTGTTCTCTCTGGAGGTGGGAGTCTAATTCCTGGATTGAAAGAGAGATTGGCAATCGAATTAAAAGGTCATTTTTCAGATAAGATAAACCAAAAAATAAATGTTATTGCTGTTTCAGGCAGAGAAAATATGGGATGGATCGGCGCTTCCATTTTATATTCAAAAAGCGAATTAAAAGGATGGACAAGAAATCCAAAAATTAAAATTCCGGATGAAAGCTAATTCATGATAAAATTTAAGCCCATAATCAAAAATTAATATAATATCCAAGTTATAAATAAAAGTTGAGTTGAAATGTTAGTTAGTTCAGAAGTGAAAAATGAATTTTTAAAGAATTTTCAAAATAATATCCTTCATGGAAGGAAATTATTGCAAAATGGGAACCATAGATGGGGAGATAGATTATTCACAGAACTGTATTTTGAAATTGAAAAAACGGATTGGCTTGAGAGACATAAAAAGCATCAGTTAATTATGATTATAACTAATTCATGGTGGATTTATTTAAATTCTCAATTAAACCGTAAAGCTGAAGGTGCAAAGAAAGATTTCATAAAATATCTTGATGCATATAATAGATTTTTTTCTTTTTTATCAAGACTTGATGAATTTGACTTATTTACGAATTTTTGGACGGGACTTTTGAAAAAATTTATAAAAGTAGAGAATTTATCTGTTGAGGGAATAACTAAATTCATTAGTTCTTTTTGTATAAAAGCTAAAGAAAGAGAAAAATACCTTAAACTAGTCGAATTGCAAATTCTTTTAATGTTTTTGAGAAAAACAGTATTTCCCTCAGATATGTTTAGATTTAGTTTAAAAATTCTAGGAGAAATTCTATTCAAACTGGAACCCGGTAAAAAAGCATTGTTGCTTTATGTTTTTATGGAAAATTTAAATATCAAATATCTGGAAGATTCACCTGATTTTGTTCAAGTTATTAATAAAATACTAGCTAATCGGATACCAAGTTATTTAAAGGAAGATTTCTCTAATATGAGAAAAATATCGATTAACGAAAGAAATTTCAGCGCCAATCTTACTGATTTGGAAGAACTTATTAATTATTTAAACTATATTGGAGAAAACTCTTGGATAATTATAATAATAAGATATCTATTTGCTAAAATAAAGCAATTTCAAACTTTTGAAGAGGCTATAATATATATTAGAAATTTTATAGATTATTCTATAAGCCGAAACCAATTTCAAATCGCTTATGAAATTTATGACTTTTTGGAAGATGTATTGATGTACAAGACCGATTTGGGATATGATAATTACTTGATAGAATTATGGGTTGAAGCATGTAAAAAATTTGCTGATATGAAAGAACAAAAGTATCTCCTTCAAGCCATGGAAAAATTAAATAATCATCTAAAAATTCCTCAATCGTCTGCTCAGACTTATCATTATTTTTACACTTGCAATTATCTTTGGAAATTTCGGAGTAAATTTTTTTCTTTAGACCCCGGAGATTTTTGGAGAATGGTTTTTTATCGCACTCTATATGAAGAAAAAGATATAGAATTTGCTAAGAAAATTATGATGTACTTAGACGAAAATTTAAGATCAAAAATAACTGACTTAAATTCGCTATACAATGTGGCAGAATCGTTAAAACCTGAGATGTATTCATTTGACGATGGCGAAGATACTTTTGAATCAATAAATACAGACTTTATAATAAAACGGATGATATTAAGAATAAACTCAAAAGGCTTAATTTCTTTTCATTTAAACACCAAGGATGGTGAAGTCGTTAAGGGAAAAATCATCAATGAATACTGGAATGATTTGCAGATTATGGAAATTTATAACGATATTTTTTCAGGGACAAAAGAAAAAAGATATAATTTAAATTTGGCTGAGTTTGGAAAGTTACTGTATAATTTTTTGCCAATATCATTAAGAAATATTTTCAAACAAGTAAAAGAATCTAACTCCATTCCACAGATATATTTTATAATAGAAAATATGACTGTCCCTTTTGGCCTAGTTTATGACGATAATTTTTTTATGTTAAAATATTCAAGTAGTTATAAAATTGGTGAACCACATCTCTCAGGAAATATCCTCGAAGATATAGACCAGAACCAACAAAGTACAAAAAGTTATGATGTCTTATTAATTGAAGCCATAAATGCCAAAGGCCCTTTTAAATGGAATGAGGTTACTAAACAAAAAGAATTGATTTTTCCTTTTCCCCTTGGTTCAGATGAACTTAATCATATTGCAAATTTCTTTAACAATAGGCCTGAAATAAATCAATTAAAAATATTGAATGGATTTAATTCAACCCGAGAAAAAATATTATCCCATCTTTCTCAAGATCCCTTAAACATTATACATTTTGTAGGGAACATATTCTATTCGAAATGGAGTCCTAAGGATAGTTATATACTCACAAATGATAACAATTTAATCACTTTTCACGAAATTAAAAGGGCTCTTGATAAAAATCGTTTCAATCAACATCCAATTTTATTTTTTAATGCCCAAATTTTTAACATAGAGGGAGAAAGACTAAAAAACGTCTTGAGAACTTTTGGAGAAATCGTGAGTCAATTTGACTATGAATCAGTTACTGGGATTGTCTCGCGCAATTATCCATTATTTAGTCATGAGACGAGAGAGATAACTACAAATTTCTATAATTATTTACTAAAAAGCAAAAATCAAGGAGAAGCACTCTTAAGATCACGCCAACAGTGTAATAGTGGATTAGCTATTAGTTCTTTCCTGCTTTTTGGTAAACCTTGGAAAACATTGTAACTTTTATTTTTAATCCAAATGATATTAAATCATATTAAAAAAAAATTAAATATTAAAATAAAAAAAAAATAATAAGACATATTACTTCCTATGGATGATTCTATATGAGTGATGATCGCATAAATGAGCTTAGAATAGAAAATAACAGGCTTAAAACTCAAGTTGAAGATTTAGAAAATAAAATTTTAACGTTAGTGGGGAAAATTACTCTAGACGCTTCGGGAGAAGGTAAAAGCAAAGATTTTCTCAATGAAAGACTGATAGATTTAATTAATTCTTCCACAGATCAATTAAACATAGTATCCTCTAAAATAGATAAATTCTTTGCTGATGAGTTAATAAAAACAGCTCAACGAGGGATACCAGTTTTATTGATAACGCAAGATAGACGTTTTCGTGATAAAAAAGCTCAAAAATCATATGATGAGATTATACTTAATCTTAAAAATACTCCGGATATAAGTATTATTAATAATCCAAATTCATGGTATTTATTAATATTTAACACTGAAATAGCGATATATTCTGGAGGTTCCTTAGACAAAGAGGAACTATCATCATCTGTATTAATAGTCACAACAATTAAAGAGAAACAAAAGATAAAGTTAATAGCTGAAATTTTTAGCATGATGCTTCCATCATTTATGAGAAAATAAATTTATATTTTTTTAAATTTAAACTTATTTTAATTTAAATTTATTAAAAATAAAAAAGTTCTATTGTTTTATTTAATTCTGAAATCACAGGATTATATCTAGCTTCATTATAAAAATTTAAGTGAAGACTTATAATGACCGAGAAAAAAAAAACTCAAAATCATAAAAAAGAAAATAGCTCTAATCTTGAAGATAAACACATTCCTAAAGAAGAAAATAAAGAAAATTTCGATTTGAGTTATTTAGATTGGATTTTTTCTAAAGGTTGGTTAAGAGTAAAAAAAACCGATTTTTGATGAGAAATGGTTGAGAGTAAAAAAATAATAGATTCTGAATATATCAAAAGATTTTTTGGATTAAGATCACAATTTTTCACTCGAGTAATGAAATACCTTGAGAAAAAGGCTATTTCTCGAAAGAAAAATTACGATAATAGATTCAAACAATGGTTTACAATATTTAAAAACATTTATGGTGAAACAAATTCATTAAATTCAGAACTTTTCTTAAAACATACCTACTTTGCCTTAATTTTAAAATCTTTATTGATTATTAAGTTAAGCATAAATCAAAATATAGATATTGATGATGCCTATGCTGATTATATATCAAATAATCTCGAAACTCTGCACCTACCTGAGTTCAATCGGGTTTTCTATTGGGTTGATCTTGATAAAAAAATGTTTGAAAAAATATACGAGATATTAGAATTTTCTAATTTTTCTCTCCAAGATTTATTTATAGATATATATCAACAAATTTTCTTTACTATGACCAGACATAAAATAGGTGAATTCTATACACCTTCAAAATTAGTTAAGAAAATGGTCGAGGACTCATATGATTTTAATCGTGGCTTAAAAGTATTAGATCCATCATGTGGGTCGGGTAATTTCTTGGTTGAAATTATTGTAAATATACTCAATTCTAAGAGTCCGGATGATATCAAATTAGAAAAAATTAACAAAATCTATGGTTTTGATATTAATCCCCTTGCCACACTAACAACAAAAATTAATTTAACTTTAATATTCTTGAACTATTTTGATATAGGGGAGAAAATTTTCCCAAGTATTCAATTCAATATTTATTTAATTGATTCACTCTTTCCAGTACAAAATGAAAATAATATCGATCTTAGAAACCTGTATTCCTCTTACGATTTGATAATAGGGAACCCTCCATGGTTAACATATAAGGATATTAATAACAAAAATTATCAAATCAAAATACGAAACCTTGCGGGAGAATTAGGAATTAAGCCCTCAAGTCAATATATTACCCACATTGAATTAGCTACTCTATTTTTCTACTCTTGTACTAAATTCCTAAAAAAGGGAGGTAAAATCTTTTTTGTAATTACGAAAAGTGTCTTAAATGGCGACCATTGTTATAAATTTCGTTCTTTTTCATTATTTAATAAAAATTTGGAGATTTGGGATTTTCCTAACAACTATTTTTTCAATATATCTCATATTTGTTTAAAAGCAGAATATATTGGAAAAAATGATATACTTATAGGAGAAAAATACCCTATTAAGGCTAAGATTTTCAACGATGACGTAGATCTCATTGAAGAGACATATTATTCGAGCTTTAAAATAGAAGATGAGGGCGCTAAAATAATACTCCCTGTAGATAATCTGAAGGTTCTAAATTCAGTTTCATATAGTCAATATAAAGATAAATTTTTCCAAGGCGCAACCTTAGTTCCAAGAACACTTGTTTTTTTTCAAATAGATAAAAGGGAAAACTCTAACCTTAGTATCTCAACTGATCCTGATGTAATTTCAAGGGCTAAAAAAAATTGGAGATTTTCCTTCCATAGCAAAGAAATCGAAGAAGATTTTCGTTTTAAGACCTTTTTAAACAAACATTTAACTCCATTTTATTTAAAAAACTTTAAAAACGTTTTTTTGCCGATAACTAAGGATTTTCAATTTAACAATGACTATCTTAAAAAATTTCCTAAAGCTATGAAATTTTATAATGAAATGAATGAGATTTATAAAGAAAACAAAAAATCTACAAGCAATATAAATACTCTTTTTTCCAACTTAAATTACTGGAATAAATTAACAAAACAATCTATAAATAAATCATATTTAATAGTTTATAATGCCAGCGGTTCAAATTTAAAAGCTGCTGTAATTGAAAACCTAAAAAAAAATCTAATTGTGGGATCTGAGAATTATTATTATTCCACTGATTCTAAAGAAGAGGCTTATTATCTTTCTGGGATAATAAATTCTCCTATATTCACTAAAAATATAAAGATGATTATGAGTTCCCGACATATCCATAAAAGACCATTTTCATTCCCTATTCCACTATATGATGAGAATAATGAACTTCATTACACTTTAGCTAAAATAGCATTAAAATGCGAATCCATCGTCCATGATCTTTTTATAAAAAATCCTAAAATAAACTCAGAGAAAATTAAAATAATTGTAAATCAAAAATTGCAAATTTTAAACGATATAACTAAAAAAATTGTTTTTAATTTGAAAATTTAATTCAAAACCCTTCAATTTTTAATCCATTTATATTTTCAAAATGTTTTACATTTTTTGTAATTAATTCTAATTTATTTGATCTACAAATACCCGCAATCAAAATATCCTTTATTCCAATCAATTTTCCCATCTTCTTTAAATCTGCAAATATTGAACTTGCTTCATCACTAGATTTATAATCTAAAGAGAAAATATTTAAGCTATTTAAAAGTTTTTTCAATTCTTCTAGATTTTCTTCAGATCTATTGGATATTTTCGCTCCATATTGTAGCTCAAATATATTTATTGTAGTTGTCGCGAGAGATTCATTTTCCAAATCTTTCATTTTCTTTAAAGATTCGGATTTGCCCCTTAAAAAACCTATTATTATATCAGAATCCAAACACTTCATTTCACTGTTTATCCTCTTTCTGTAATTCCTTTGACCAAGAATTCCAAACTTCACTAAGGTCAATTTTAATCATAGCTTCTTCTTCGTCAGACATATCCCATTTCCCAAAACTTTCTATTATTTTTCCAAATCGCTTCGTTAATCTAATTATTACATCAGAAAAACTATCATGTTCTAATTTCTCTCTTTTAAGTGCGTAATAAGCTTTTTCAGAAATTGTTATTGTTTTAGATCCCATAATTAAAATATAAATAAATGTATATATAAACTTATATTATGTTTTTTTTTAACTTATCACCATTGATAAAAAGTGATAATTCTGTTTTTTAAAAGTAAAGTTTAAAATTTATTTATTTACAAAAGTAATAGGCTCTTGCATAGCGACTTTCAATAATCTTGAAGGCCATTTACCAAATACTGCCGCTGCCTTACTTAAATGTTCAGTTGTAGATGGATCCTTTCCACTTTGCTGATGAATAAAGGCATCAAGCCAAAGTGGTTCACTGCCATAGTAAATCAGACCATTTTTTTCAGAAACAGAATATTCATATCCAAATTTTGTTTTATAAGATTTTAAGGAACCTATTGCATCAATTATAGAAATGCTCTGGAATCATACCAAACATATTCTTTACACACATACTAAAAAAGACCTTAAACTTTGCCAGATTAATAAATGTCCCTTGACGTAGTTTAAATAACTTCTCTGGGACGAAACCATAAAGTTCAGAACGAGTGATTGGTTCATATAGGGATGTCACTTGTTTTTGGACAAAGTCGGGATCCACAACCCTTTGAGCAAGAACTTCTTCTGCTACATTGATATATTCAATATCTAATTCTTGAAGAATAGACTGGAAACCATATTGAATAAGAAACTTTTTTTCGGATGCCCTAATTTGATTTAAATCTTGTTCAACTAATATTTTTGAATTTGCTTTTATTCCTGGACATTTAAACAAGTTACGGGCCGAGTATGACTCGGTGAGAATTATATCACCCTTAGGGGCCAGAAATTCAAGGAGCCATTTTAAAACATCGGGATCTGTGAAATGACCATAATCTTCAGAGATCCAGTTAGGTTTGACTATAAATGGCGGTTTAACATGAATTCCTTCCAGAAAATCATTGAACTCTTCCTTATTGTAAACTTTTCCGATTTTTATAATGTTTCCCTCAAATTTATGCTCAACTTTCAAAATTAATTTCCCTCCAACTCGATTCTAACTAATTAAACTGATATAAGATTTATTATTTTTAAATTTTAAAAATCTTTTACGTTGCTCTATATGAATTTAGTACTGAGAAAGTTAAACTT
>SDBS01003254.1_pt1 | contig 15928 bp, 9 predicted proteins | sample 2277091 | NCBI WGS metagenome assembly SDBS01 (sample SAMN10404972, study PRJNA504765) | marine sediment metagenome | isolation source: marine sediment core GS10_PC15, 163 cmbsf | place: Arctic Ocean: Southern Knipovich Ridge | collected 2010 | reverse complement strand
TATAATTTATTTTTTTTAACCTGGATTATTTTACATTATCACTCTGCTTTCCAAATCCTGCCATCCTGATTCAAATGCCAATTGTAATTGCTCCTGGATGACCTGGCTATTATTTCCAATTGACTGCTTGTTGTTTCTATTGTAAATAAAGCATCACTAATAGATTCTGGCAACTGTAAATCATTTATATTACGAGTGAACTTTTGATGCTTTTCTTTATACTCAAGTTCTGCATAAAAAATTTCCCAAAGTTCACTTATTAACTGCTGGTCAGGGTTTTCAATAATTTGTTCCTTAATGTTTCCTACTTTTCTTTCAGAAAACTGTAAATAACCCCATTTTTCAGGCATGTGCATACCAATTACACCGATTGGGTTCCAAACCCAGTTATCTTCCGGCAAAGGTTTACCGGTACCAGGATTTGTTTTTTTCTTGTATTTTCCATCAGTAATATCCGTTTGCCATTGTACCCTTGAAAAATTTATTCTCCAAATATCCCCAGATTCAGGTTTCTTCTCCCCGGTATTTATTTCTGTCAATATTTCCATTGGTATGGCTATTTCAACTGTCCATTTTTTATCAATATCGGATGGGTCATTTATAGTCCCGTCAATATAAACAGCTGATTTTAAGCCTTTAATATCCCAGGCATCAATATAATGGCCAGACCTACCGTAAGGTTTTGTTAAGTACAAATCCCAAACGGTACCAAAAGCATTTATCTCAAATTCAAAATAATTATGCGTGTCACCATCAGGATCTAAGAATATCTCAAAATCGTTATCATAAAAGATAATCGATTCCCTTTCAGTCAATGTTGCCCGGATATGAGGTTCTTCAAGTTCAGCGGCAAAATATAAATATTGATCATCCCATAACATTTTTATCCTTGTTTTAAATCGGGGCTTTGGTTTTTTATCACCTTCAATATCCTGAAAATAGTCTGACCATTCTGCCTTTGACCAATCCTTTTCATCAATTTTTCCATCAATAATTATTTCATTATTTGCCTGATAACAGATATACTGTTTGGGTGTTTGTGAAGAACAACTAATTCCGAAAAACACTATTAATAAAATCATTAATATATTATACTTCATATGCTTTTATTTTATAGTGATTATTTCTTTCAACCGGATATCTCTCGATGAATTTCCAATTAAAATTTCAAATTCAAGTAGTGATTTTCTTTTCATAATTTATATTTAATTGCTTTCAATAGCACCATACCTTAGATTATAATGTAAGTTTTTCTGCAAGTCCGAATGTCCTGATTTCCATCTTAAGCACAGGTTCTTTACCGGCATTATTAAATTTACAGTCAAAAGTCATGGAATGTTCACCATTTGTTACTTTAAAAGCAGATGGATCCATATCAAATTCATTGATAAGCTGCCAGTTTTTATCATAAACATAAGCTTTTGTTCCACCTGTGTACTTGATAATTTCTCCAGATTTCAGGGAAACAGGCAAGTCTATTTCCTTATAGTTGTCAATTTCCATTTTAATTCCGGAAATATCACAATCAACAGCATTCAGAATAAAATTTATACTTTGTTTTGTTCCATCGTGATTGAAATTAAATGTAGAATATAGAGGCTCTCCCGGCTGTCTTACTTTTTTCTCATGTTTGAACTTTCCCGAAAACACACGATACAAATCCCATTCATTGTCATTAATTTTTTTAAGTGTAAATTCAGTATCAGTATCTTTCATTATTTCTTTTTGTTCATCGGTAAATAAGCCCGCAAGCCTTACTTTTTCCCATTCTCCAATTAATTCCAATATCTTATTTGTGTTCCCATTCTTTTCAATGGCTTCATCTCCAGCTACAAAAGCATAACCGGCATCATAAGCTGCAGATCGGGCTAATAGCCACTCGGTATCTTCAATACTTGTTTCCGGTGTCATTTTGAACCAACCCAGCATCCCCGGCATAAAATTTCTTTTAAAATAGGGTTGATTTTTCATTCGGTATTCAGTTTGACTTTCACGAAATCCCCCATACCAGGGCTCACCCCAATTCATACGAGTATAAATATGCCAGAAGAAATGGGTAGTACGGCTTGCATCAATAATCAAATGTTTTTTTAAATCATCAGACAATGAATTGTACCATACGTAAGGCATTAAACTTTCTCCGTAACTTCCCAAGCCGGTAGAACGGTTGCCTTCCAGTCCATCGAATGAAATTTGGCGTAAACCTGTTTGATTATACAAATCAGCCATATTTTTTGACATTTCAATTGTTAAATCCGTATTGGTTAAAAAAACCTTGTAAGCATGGTCAAGCAATTTTGCTATTTCATTTCCCGACTTATGAGCAGAAGCATTTGTTTCATAAGCACCACGCTGGCAATCCAGTAATTTCCAGGGGGCTTCATCTGAAACTTTAGCGTAACGAATTAATTCCTCACCTATCATAACTGTTTTTAAACTATTGTTTTTCATCTGGTTAAAAAAGTCGGGGGATTCAATAGGTATTTCAGTCTGCTTTTTATCAATATCAGTGGTAATAATTGAGCTTCCTACTTTTGCCAAACGCTTGTCAGGCACAGGGGTTATGTATGGGTCATTGGTTGTGATAAAATTTGAAAGTACATGTGTGCCAAGCATAATCCCCTCGGATTTGGCTTTTTCAACGCATTTTTTCAATCCTGCTATTCCATTCGGGAATTCCCCTTTGTACAAGTCAAAATGGCCCCAGTTTTCAAAAGTTTTCCCGTAATGGTATAAATATTTTAATCCTGCTTTTTTTGTTAGTTCAATTGCTTTATCAATATCATCTTCTGTAAAAGACATAATCAGGTATGATGCTGCTGCTCCGGGTGCAGTTTTCCCCCATTGTCCGTCAATCATAGGATGTGGCAGGCCTTCTGCTATTTCAATTTTGCCAATGGTTTCCAGCGTGTTTTCAACAGAACAACCGAAAAGTGCAATTTTTGAACCTATCACTCCACCATCGTCATAAGGAGGGGCTACAATTTTTTCGTGATTAAAATCCTGAATAATTCTATCTTTCGTTCTGTTTCTACAGTATGCCTGCAAACTACTTCCTGTCTTTGTAGGCTTTGCTGCTTCAACTCTATATAAAACACTACCATCTGCTTTTGGGTGCATGTTGTTTGGATCTTCCTCCCTGAAAACATCAAATTGAGGCATACGGTCGCTCTCGTTCCATGGATAACCGCCAAGTGTTTTGATATTTAGTGCCTGAATTCCCAATGCATACTCTTCTCCACGAACAACCCCAACAGTTTCGCTAATAATTTTATTAATGGTAGTTGGATAGGGTCCCCAGGTAATTAATTCAATTTCGGGTAGACCTACCAGTTTTATTAATTCAAAAGTGCAATGTGTTTCTTTTTGCAGATATTTAATTTCCGCCTTTGTTCCTGAAGGATAGCTAAGGACAATTACATCATCACTCTTTTCCAAAGCGTTTGGGAACTCAAAATCCCCGTCAATTCTGATAGACATTAAATAGGCTTTCTCTGTTTTATCGAGATAATCAATATTTCCTTTTTTATCGAGCATGCCATCTATGCTACCGTCTTGGTTAAATACTAACGAAAAAGCTTTATTCTTAGATTCTATTTCCGTGTTTTGCCGGTTGCATGATACAATGAAAAACAACAACAAGATTGAAATAAATATATTTATCTTATTCATGATTTTTTGTATTTAATTTTTATTTATTCACTTCTATAATTTTACGTAGCCGGATATCATTAGAAGAAGCCCCAATCATAATTCTGAATTCACCGGGCTCAACAATTCTTTTTAAATCTATATCCAGCATGGATAAAAGTTCAGGTGTAATTTCAAAATACAGTTGTTTTGTTTCCCCTTTTTTCAAATGAACCCGTTGAAATCCTTTTAGTTCCATAACCGGGCGGGCTACTGAGGCGAACAGGTCTTTAATGTAAAGTTGAATAACCTCGTCGCCGTCATACTCTCCGGTATTTGTTATTTTGAATTTTGCCTTAAAAGTATCCCTTGTTGATATTTTGTTTGAAGAGAATTCAAGGTCGCTGTATTTAAAATTTGTATAGCTTAAACCATAACCAAAAGAAAACAGTGGTTTTCCGCTAAGGTCTGTATAACCATCAATTCTTCCGGTTGGTATATGACTGTAATATAGTGGCAACTGTCCTTCGTGTATTGGAAATGTGATGGGCAGTCGTCCGGCAGGATTATAATCTCCGAACAACACATCGGCAACAGCATTGCCACCTTCATCGCCAGGATACCAAACGTCAAGGATAGCGGGCACATCATCTATCCATCTGTTCATGATAATGGCGCTTCCTCCAAAAAGCACTACAACCACGGGTTTTCCGGTTGCAGTAATCGCTTTTATCATTTCTTCCTGATGTCCGGGGAGATTAAGAAAAGCCCTGTCCCGGGCTTCGCCTTCGTTAATTCCGGCAAAAATAACTGCAATATCACTGGCATTTGCCAAATTTACGGCTTCCTGAATTTTTTGTTTGTAGGGATTATTAACTCCAATATTCCAAACTAAGTTGAACCAAACATGTCCAGTACTTTCAAAAAATTCAATTCTTAAATTATATTCTTTAGCTTCTTCAAAATGGTAATCTTTGGTAATGGTGCGGAATGTTTGTTTTTGCCAATTATCAATAATTAGTTTATCATTTAAATATAATCGGTATCCATCATTCCCTTTTACTCCAATTTTGAATTTTCCAGTTTCGGGAGCAGTTAATGTGCCGGTCCACCTAACAGAGTAATAGTCATAGTTAATCTTTTCCTGGTCAGGTGAGTATAAAGTCCACCTGAATTTCAATTGCGGGTCAATCCGGGTCAGGACAGGTTCACCTTCAAGTGAAATATTATTAAAATATTCGCCTTTTATCCCATTCGTTTTTTTACCATCAACGACAGTAGAAAAATACTTTTCCGGAACGGTTTCATATTCCGTTAAATCACGTCCGCAGCCCGGGGCGTATTTTATATTGCATGTTTTTCCAAGTTTATTTTTTATACCATCAAAAATATTTACGGGATTATTGCCAGGTCCGGAATAGCCCCCAAGTCTGGCTTCAACAGCATCGGTTCCAATTATGGCAATTGATTTAATGTTCTTATTAATGGGTAAAGTCTTATCCTCCTGCCCTGGCAGGCGAGCGTTTTTTAATAGTACAATGGATTCTTGCGCTGCTTTTTTTGCTATTAAGCGGTGTTTTTCAATACCATTCCACTTAATTGCTTCATCGGGTTCAACATAAGGATTTTCAAACAGCCCAAGTTTAAACTTAGCTCTAAGCACTCTTCTAACAGCCTCATCTAATTTTTCTTCATCAACTTCTCCTTTTTCAAAAACAGGATAAAAAAGTTTTTTATGGTCGTAAGATGTCTGGAAAATTACATCTAATCCGTTTTCGATTGACTGCTTGCCCGATTCGGCATAATCTTTAGATGTAAAATGCAAGACATTGGCACCACCAACGGCATTGGCATCTGAAATTACAAATCCGTCAAATTCCCATTCTTTTTTAAGTTTTTGGTTCAAAAGCCAGTCGCTTGCAGAACATGGCCTGCCATCCAGCGAATTGTAGGAAGTCATTACCGACCAGGCATCTGCCTTTTGAAAAGCGGCTTTGAATGCAGGAAAATATACTTCTTCCAATTGTCTTTTATTAAAATGAATGGGATAACTATCGCGCCCGCCATCGCCTACATTTGCCACAAAGTGTTTGGGCGTGGTAATTACATCGAGTTTTTCAAACTGAGAAATGAATGCAACTCCCATTTGAGTGGTTAAAAACGGGTCTTCACCATAGGTTTCTTCTGTTCTTCCCCAACGCACATCGCGGGCAATATTGAGTACCGGAGACAAAATTTGCCTGATTCCCCTTGTTTTAGTTTCCATGGCAATGGCATGGGCAACATCGCTCATTAAAGCAGTGTCCCAGGTAGCCGAAAGTGCAATGGACTGGGGAAATGCTGTTGCTCCTTTTCTCACAAGCCCATGCAATGCTTCGTCAAAAGCTATAATTGGGATTCCTAACCTTGTTTCATCAACAAAGTACTTTTGCATTTTGTTAATTAATAGTGCAGTCTCTTTTGCTGTTCCACCCTCGGCATAATTCAATAACTGTTCAGCTTCATTCTCTGATTTTCCTGTGGTGGCCACCTGAAAGCCAAATATCCCATGTTTGTACCTTTCTTTACCATCAGATAAATCACCTGGTATCATAAAACACTGCCAGAATTTTTCTTCAAGTGTCATTCTGGATAACAAGTCATCTACCCTTTCTTCAATGGGAAGTTTAGCATTTTTATACCGTACATAATCCTTTGGGATAGAAAGTCTGTTTTCAGAATACTTATAATCTCGTGTGCAGGACAAAAATATGGTTCCCGCAATCAATATAAATAAGTTAAACTTTTTCATAAATTAGCATATAATTTATTTTTCCAATTTGGTTTTCATCGTCCATTTAAAAGCTAGAGGGCTTCGGGAATCCTTACCTTCAAATTTTATTTTTTCAATTCTTATAAAATATTCCATAAAGCAAATTTTTATTTATTATAATTCATGAATATTGTATAAGCCTATTTTATTAATAAGGGGGCATGCCAAAGCATTTAAAATGTTAATTCTTATTTTTGATGCACTAATTGTATCAAAGCGAAGCAGTTTTTTATATCCTATTGTAGAACTTTTAGCAACTGTTTTCCATTCGTTATTTTCAAACACTTCAATTGAGAATGATGTAACCCTTTGACCTAATTGTGTGTATTCCTGAATTTCTAAACAGTTAAACTCATCTTCTCTATTTAGTTCAAATTCAATTGAAGCCGTGATGATACTGTCATTAGTTGACCAGTAGGTTTCATTATTATTATCAATAGTATTTAATGCATTGAATTGCCGGCTATTTCCTCTAAATTCAGAAGCAGAAACTTTTGCTCCGGTTAATATATTCTTACTAAAAGCCTTATCCAAATAGTTTTTAAAATCAGTTAAAACTTTCACATCATTTTCGTGTATTTTCCCTCTTCTGTCAGGCGGAATATTTAAGTTTAGAGTAGTTCCTTTTCCTACAGAGTTAAAATAGATATCAACAAGTTGTTCCAATGTTTTAACCTTATCATCTTGAGCAGGATGATAGAACCAATCCGGCCTTATTGATACATCTACCTCCGCAGGAATCCAGTACTTACCATTTATTGTTCCTGTTTCTCCTAGCCAATGTTTAAGTAATCCGGGTTTAGGTTTGGCTTCTCCATCTTTAGCCAAAGGAGTATATGTTGCCCAGCACGAATCGTTTGCATAGCCGCGTTCGTTACCTATCCACCTCAAATCAGGGCCAATATCACTAAAAATATTTATATCAGCTTGAAGTTTATGAGCAAAGGCAAAAGTGGAATCCCACTGATAATAGTTTGCTCTGTTTATGTTTCGTTTTTCCATGGCTCCACCATAGTAGCCATCACCACCATTAGCACCATCTACCCATAGTTCAAAAACTTCACCATAATTAGTAAGTAATTCTTTCATTTGATTTCTATAATAATCTATGTATTCCGGCTGTCCGTATTCCGCATGATTTCTATCCCATGGCGATAAATAAACACCAAATTTAATTCCATGTTTCTTACAGGCTTCAGAAATAGCCTTAACCACATCTCCATTTCCGTTCTCCCATAATGAGTTTTTTACAGAGTGCTTTGTGTATTTTGAAGGCCACAGGCAAAACCCATCATGATGCTTGCAGGTTAATATGGCTCCTTTGAAGCCTGATTGTGCAAGCGTAGAAATAATTTGACCAGGATCAAATTCTGTAGGATTAAATACTTCCGGAGATTCATCGCCATAACCCCATTCAAGATCGGTAAAGGTATTGGTTGTGAAATGAAGAAAGGCATACATTTCCAGTTGTTGATGGGCTATTTGCCTTTTTGTTGGAAGAGCACCATAAGGGCCTGGAACCGACACTTTTTTTTCTGAACATCCACTTAAAATAATAAGGGATAGAATTAAACTAAATGATATAATTCTTTTCATTAATCAATTAAAATCTCATCAACAAATAACCAGGCACTTCCTCCATTTGGGACTTTGTTTAAATGAAATGCTTTTACTTTTACATATCTCGTTAATTTTTCTTCAAAATTTATTTGAAAGTCTTTCAATTCAGAATTGCCATTTTTGGCATAAGTCCTTTTTATTTCCCCTACTTTTTCAAATGTTTTCCCATCAATTGAAACGAAAATTTCAATTGCAGTTGGGTAATAAATTCCAGACCCTTGATTTTCCATGGAGCCAACTGTTACACTATTTATTTTGGTTTCGTTCTCTAAGGCGATAGTTACTTCCATGTCTTTATCTAACCAGGCTTGCCATTGTCCGTCGTGAAAGTTTTTAGTTCCTCTTAAGGTATTTACCATACCAAATTCTCCTGCTCCTTGATATCTATCATTATATATTTCTTTGTAAGAAACTTGTTTACCAACTCCTTTATGAAATTTGATGGTTTTATTAAATTCTTTTCCAATAGCTTGATTGTTTTTAAACAAAGAGGCCTTAATAGTTGTAGTTTCTGTTAACTGAATTGGGGCTAAGTATTTTTCAGCCGCTTCTGTTAGTTTATCGCCATTTAAAGTGTATCGAATATCTGATTCGGGAAATTCATTTTGCAATAGTATTTCTACTGATTTGTTTTCCATATTCATTTTGGTATTTGCTGTAATTAGATAAGCGCTTTTTGCATAATTAATCTCCTGATAATCATATCTTTTAAACATAAACATTATTCTGTTGGAGAAATTATCCCAGTCCCTGGATTCTTTTGTGCTCCAAACTGTTTCGGATAGGGCGGCAAGTCGGGGGTAAATCATATAATCAGAGTGAGAATTTGTAGAGATATATTCGGTCCATAAATTGGCTTGTCCCCCTAATACATGATTTGCTTCCTCTTCTGTCATGGATTCTACAATCGGGTCAAATTTGTAAACCTTACTCAAAGGCAAATATCCGCCAATAGCTAAAGGTTCTTCATTTTGAGGACCCTGGTAATGGTCAAAATAGCAATGAGTTCCAGGGGTCATAATTACATCATGTCCTTGTGCTGCCGCTTCCAGTCCGCCTTTTACACCTCTCCAACTCATTACCGTAGCTTCAGGAGCTAAGCCCCCTTCTAAAATTTCATCCCATCCAATTAATTTTTTTCCATGCGCATTGATGAATTTTTCCATTCTTTTCACAAAATAACTTTGCAATTCTTCCTCATCGTGCAATCCTTCTTTTTTCATTCTTGCCTGACAATGAGTACATGTTTTCCAATTGGTTTTGGTAGCCTCATCGCCACCAATATGAATATATTTTGATGGAAATATTTCCATTACCTCGAATAGTACGTTTTCTAAAAATTCAAATGTAGTTTCTTTACCAGCGCAATAAATATCGGTAATTGGCCATACTCCACCCGAAGGAACTTCTATATGTTTTTCATTACATGATAAATAAGGATAAGATGCAATGGCACATGAAACGTGGGCAGGCATTTCTATTTCGGGAACCACCTCTATATTATTATCTTTTGCATAAGCCACTATTTCTTTTAAATCGTCTTGCGATAAAAAGCCTCCATAAGTTCCTTTTTCACCATCAGTGTTTAGCTTTCTATTATTCCAATGTGCATCTTCCTGATCAACTCTCCATGCACCAACTTCAGTAAGTTTAGGGTATTTTTTTATTTCTATTCGCCATCCCTGGTCATCTAATAAATGCAAATGCAATACGTTCATTTTGTGCATGGCCAGTCCATCAATCACTTCTTTTATGTATTCTTTATCAAAAAAGTGACGGGAAAGATCTAACATCAATCCTCTCCATTGAAATCGAGGCTGGTCTTGAATTTCAACATTTGGCACAATCCAATCTACATTATTTTGTAGCGTTTTACTTTCAATTTTTACAGGTAGCAATTGTATTAAACTTTGAACACCATATAAAAAACCACCAAATTCACTTGCCGATATTTTTATTTTATCATCTGTAATAACAAGCCTGTAGGCATCTCTATCCAAACTGTCATTTACTGCCAATTCCACGATATTCGATTCAGGGGAATCACTTACATTAATAACTTCCAATTGCCAGGCTGCTGCCGAATTAAATTTTTGCACCAATGATGCAACAGCCTTATTTTGTGAATCCTGCGAAACAATAATTTTTGTTTTTTTGTTAAACTCAAAACTTCCGTCACTTAGTTTTATACTAACAGGTTTGGGAATGATATTAATATCCTCAACAATGAATGTTTTTTTCACCTGAGAACTACAAGATGCCAGCATTATAATTGAAAGTAACACCAGAATAAACTGAATTGAAATAAAATGTTTCATAAATATTTATTTAGTGATTGTAACCAATTCGTGTAAGATTCTTCTAATAATTCAATTTGCCTTTTAGGCTCAAGCCGATCAAGCATTTTCAAACCAGGAAAAGTATCATCTGTGTTTTTATAGAAGCCTATGCCAATACCTGCTCCCCTGGCAGCACCTATGCTTCCATTGGTATTATAAAGTTCAAGAGTAGTGCAGGTTATTCCAGCCAGTGTTTCCCTGAAAACCGGACTTAAAAACATATTTGCATTTCCTGCACGTATTACTTTTGCTTTAATTCCCATTTCTTCCATAATTTCCATTCCATATTTGAATGAAAAGGCTATCCCCTCGTGTGCTGCCCTAATGATATGCCCTTTGGTATGCCTGTTAAAATCAAGGTTTAGAATTTGAGAGCCAATGTTTTTATTTTGAAATATGCGTTCGGCTCCGTTTCCAAAGGGTAATATGGCAAGCCCATCGGAGCCGACCGGGATATTTGCCGCATGTGAATTCATTTCATCGTAAGTTTGTATTCCCGTAAGTTTTTTCAGCCACGAGTTTAATATTCCGGTTCCGTTGATACAAAGTAAAAGCCCCAAGCTGGTATTTTCGATAGTGTGGTTTACATGTGCAAATGTGTTCACCCTGGAAAGGGGGTCGTATTTTAATTCATCACTCACAGCATAAACCACACCCGATGTGCCTGCTGTTGCAGCAATTTCGCCGGGGTTTAAAACATTTAACGAAAGTGCATTATTTGGCTGGTCACCTGCCCGGTAGGTAATTTTAATGCCGGGAGTTAGACCAAGTTCTTTGGAAGCCTTTTCTGATATCTCCCCCTGTAGACCAAAGGTAGGGATAATTTCGGGCAAAAGTGTTTCATCAATACCATAATGTTCAAGCAATGATCTGGCAATATCATTTTCCTTAAAATTCCACAAAATACCTTCAGATAAACCGCTTATGGTGGTATTTATTTCTCCGGTCATTTTCATTGCAATATAATCGCCGGGAAGCATTATCTTGTAGATTCTGTTATAAATCTCCGGTTCGTTTTCTTTTACCCATTTTAGTTTTGAGGCGGTAAAATTCCCGGGAGAGTTAAGGTAGTTTTTCAAACATTTTTCTTTCCCAATCTCTGCAAAAGCTTTTTCCCCAATTTTAGCAGCCCTGCTGTCGCACCAGATAATTGAAGGCCGGACAGGAATTAAGTTCTTATCTACAGCTACTAAGCCATGCATTTGGTAGGCAATGCCGATACTTTTAATTTCGTTTTTATTAAAAACAGTAGATTTATGAAGAAGTCGAATAGCTTCTTTTGTGCTATTCCACCATGTTCCAGGATTTTGCTCAGCCCATCCGGGCAATGGTGAATTAATTTGTAGCTCAGCTTTTGGATGATTAGCTGATACCAGGCAAACACCAGTTTCACCATCTATTACAGATGCCTTTATTGAGGAACTACCAATGTCGAGGCCAAGAAATTGCATGCGTTTAAGTATAAATTAGTTAATCTAACAATCAAATATTTCAGTATTAATGGAACCAATTATTTCGGATCAACCGTATTGCATTTGATACTTACCAATCCTCATTTATCCCGGATTATAACAGGGTTTGAAATCAATTCAGGGGCTTTATAAACTTCAATATTTGAAATTACAGGGCAGGCTTTTGCGTTGGTAATATTGAACCTGAGTTTTTGGCTTTCGACCATCGGGAAGCGCAGTATCCGTTTGTAGCCAATGGTTGTGGCTTCGGCAACAGTTTCCCACTGATCTTCAATCAAGACTTCGATATTGAAAGATTTGATGCGTTGACCTAATGCAATATATTCCTGAACTAAAAACCGGTTGAATTTTATAGGTTCATCAAAATCCAAAGTCAGACTCGACTGAATAATATTGTCGTCAGTTGCCCAGTAGGTTTCTTTGTTGCCATCTACAGTTTTATCGGCATTATATTTATCGCTATTTCCTCTTATATTCGAAGCCACAATTCTAATAGTTTTTGCCAGGTTATTTGTAAATGTTTTATCCAGCATGGTTTTTAAATTCATCAGGGCTATGGAGTCGTTTTCATGAATAAGACCCCGTTTGTCAATGGGAATATTCAACAGGAGGTTAGAATTCCTCCCAACTGAACTATAATAAATATCAAGCAAATGTTCCAGTGATTTTACCTTATCATCCTGTGATTCATGGTAAAACCATCCTGGACGAATGGAAACATCTGTCTCACCGGGGATCCAATGTGTTCCGTTTTCATCACCTTCGTTTAGCATCCTTAATTTATTACCCTCAACGCCTCCTATAACAATACTATCAGGATTTATTTGGCTCCAGTTGGTTTCTCCGGCATAGCCCCTTTCGTTACCAATCCAACGGGCACCTGGTCCTTTATCACTAAAAATGATGGCATTCGGCTGTAATTCCAAAACAAGCTTATAGGTGCTATCCCAATCATAATAAGTTTTTCGGTCAATTTTTCGTTTTTCATTAGTACCGCCATAATAGCCATCCCCACCATTGGCTCCATCAAACCATACTTCGAAAATATCCCCATAATTAGTCAGGATGTCCCTGAGTTGGTTTCTGAAATAATCGAGGTATTCCGGACGTGCATACTCTGCATGGTTGCGGTCCCAGGGAGATAAATACAAACCCATCTTCAGATCATATTCATCGCAAGCATCTCTAAGTTCCTGCAATAAATTGCCATTTCCATTACGCCAGGGAGTATTTTTTACAGAATGTTCAGTTCCTTCATAAGGCCACAAACAAAATCCATCGTGGTGCTTGGCTCCAATGATCACAGCTTTCATTCCTGCAGCCTTTATAATTCTTGCCCATTGCCTGCAATCCAGTTTTGAAGGATTAAAAATTGTAGGATTTTCATCTCCATAGCCCCACTCTTTATCGGTAAAAGTATTGGGGCCGAAATGAATAAATGCATAATACTCCATTTGGTGCCAGGTGAGTTGTTGCTCTGAAGGTATTGGTAATACTGCTTTGGGTGAAGAAACAGGCTTTACATTACACCCCGCCAGGATTACCAAAAACGATGAAATCAATAGTAATCTGATCATCTTATTTAATTTTTTTAAATTTATATATTAATTATAGACTTTCCCCAGTATGTATTGTGACTTTGTAAATCCTGGCTTGTGAATAATCAATCATAAAACCACTTTTTTAAAATTTATTGTATCTCATCAGGCTAATCAACCATTTCCCCTGTTTGTTTATTTACTTGCTTTTAGGCCTAAACACTGCTGTTTTTAGTGACAGGATTCTTAAGTTGCTTATAAGGCCTTTCCAGTTTATCAGCAATTGTAAGTCCCATCATCGGTTTCCATCTATAAAAATAATATTTTGACCTATAGTTCTATAATAATGTTGATATTTGCTACAGGATGATTGTAAAAATCAGAAGAATCAACATAGGATCAGGATGGATTGTTATTTTTTGCCTGGTCTTTGCTGGCGAAATGATTTTTAGCCTGCCTTTTCATGTAGCAAGATTTTTTCGTCCAACCCTGCTTAATGTTTTTGACCTGTCTAATGCTGCACTTGGAGATGCATTTGCAATTTATGGAATAACTGCCATGTTAGCCTATTTCCCTGGGGGAGCCATTGCTGACCGGTTTTCCGCAAGGAGGTTAATTGCGATATCATTGGTGTTTACAGCCCTGGGTGGAATTTATTTTGCTCAAATCCCCGGACATTTAGGACTTTCTATTCTATTTGGGTATTGGGGAGTAACAACCATTCTTTTATTCTGGGCAACTCTTATCAAAGCTACTAAAGAGTGGGGAGGAGACTTTGCGCAAGGCCGGGCTTTTGGTATTCTGGATGGTGGCCGGGGCTTGATAGCTGCAGGCGCTGCAACATTTGCTGTTTTTATTTTAGGCAGGTTATTACCAGATAATCCTGAATATGCAAATGCTTTTCAGAGAAAAGAAGCCCTGCAAGCAGTCATCCATTTTTATACAATAATGACTTTTGGATCTGCGGTCCTGATCTGGTTTTTTATTCCGGATTCAAAACGTGACCTGGGCAACATTAAGTCAGCTGCTAATTTACTTGTGGGAATTGGAAAGGTCTTAGGCAATCGAACGGTCTGGTTGCAGGCAGCAATAGTGGTTTGTGCCTATTGTGGATACAGGGGACTCGACTTTTATTCGTTGTATTCTGTTGATGTTTTGGGCATGGATGAGTTAAGTGCAGCGAAGTTTGTTTCAAATGCCTCATATATTCGGGCTGTTGCAGCGATCTGTGCCGGATTAATCGTTGACCGGTTTTCGGCTACGAAAGTGATCGGTACTACTTTTCTGCTTTTATTGCTAAGTTATATATGCCTGGCTTTGCTTTCTCCAACCACTAACTCTATTAACATCATATTTGCTAACCTTATTTTTACCTTTGCAGCAGTTTATGCTTTACGTGGTGTATATTTCGCGTTACTTGAGGAAACGAAAATTGATAAAATCATGACCGGTACAGCAGTTGGCCTGATTTCTGTGATCGGTTATACTCCTGATATTTTCTTTAATTCAATTGCCGGACGTATATTGGACGCATCTCCAAACCTGGCAGGCTACCACAACTTTTTCATATTCCTGTCAGGTTTTGCTGTGCTTGGATTGCTTGCGAGCCTGGGCCTGGCATATTATGTTAAGAGGCACAGGGCGCAGGGCAAGACATAAAGATAAAAGATGAAAGTAAAAAGATAAAAGTAAAGAAGGGAATGAAAGAGGTGAGAAATGAGAGGTGAGTAAGACAGAGCGACGGGGTGACAGAGCGATGGGGCGAAAGAGAAAGAAAGAGGTGAGAAAAATAATGTCAAATGTATAATGTCAAATGTTGAGGCCTCCTTTCTTTACATGAAACATTTGCTATTTGCCTTCTGACATTTGACATAAGGAATAAGAATATATCCACACTTTTATAGCTTGATTTTTTTGTTAAACCTGTAAACATATATCAGGGCAAGACACTGCGCCCTGTGCCCTTAGCCCTGTGCCTTTAGCCCTGTGCCTTACGCCCTACTTATATAAATTCCCACTCTTTTCCATAAGATTATCCTTTAAGGTAACAGGACTGATCCTATACTCATAGCTATATTCTTTAGCAGGAATACGATATTGTTCATGAGGCATGGCTCCCCATGAATTATCGCCTCCAACACCCATTTGCATGAAATCAATATTCAGGGAAACAAAATTTTGTTTTTGCAGCTCATAAGCATGGAGAGTCCCCCGGCTTTCCTGGCTCAGGTCTTCCATGGTGTAGGGGAGGGCAGACCAACTAAAATGCGGCATGCCAGTTATCATTAATCCAACACCTTCCGGGTTATAAAATGCGATCCACCGGGTATCACAACGATTCCCGTTTTCCTGCGGACTGATATATGGAAAATAGAGTTCATCCACACTCTTTTTGTAAAGTCCTACAAAGGCTGAAGTTTTCCTGTCCCAATAATTTTCGTGGGGCCCACGACCATACCATGTTACCTGCTCCATGTTTTCAGGGAGCTTAAACAGGTTTCCAAAGCGGGGCATTTC
>SDBS01003253.1_pt1 | contig 15929 bp, 15 predicted proteins | sample 2277091 | NCBI WGS metagenome assembly SDBS01 (sample SAMN10404972, study PRJNA504765) | marine sediment metagenome | isolation source: marine sediment core GS10_PC15, 163 cmbsf | place: Arctic Ocean: Southern Knipovich Ridge | collected 2010 | reverse complement strand
CTTTCTAGATATGTCTCATCACCTGGGGCTATCTCTACGCTCGCGCCGCTGGCGCTCCCTAGAGGAGAACATGTTTGATAAGATCTGGTCAATCTTGCTTCAGGAGGCCCGTTGGCCCTTTAAGCTACTGTTTGTAGCAGCCATAGCGCTGCTATTCATCAGTGTGACCGGATGTAGCGCGACGCCCGCTATGGCGGATGACTGTCCCAGCTACTTCACAGAAGACAAGGACATAAAGAAGTGCGTAAAGCGTGTCTTCCATAGAGAAGACGTCGCCTTCAAAGAGACCCAGCTCGAGGCCCTAAGAGAGCAGTGTAATGTTCAAAAGAGGGTCTGGGTGAAGATCAGATACAACGAAGGCTGTGCAGATAGGGCAGATATCAACCGACTGTTCTACTAATGGCTTACGCAGAGATGATCAAGGTCTTGCTGGCCTGGGCACTGTTCCTGACCGGTTATGAAGACCCAGGTGGGTATCCACCTATCAATTTCGCCTCCACGGAGGCACTGAATGAGATGATTTGCCCCCGCACCCCTGGTGGGTGTGGTATACTAGGCGTATACGCTAAGGGCGAGATCTATCTCAATGAGAACTTTGACCTGAAGGAGAACGCCTACGCGCGGTCCATTCTGGTGCATGAGATCGTGCATTGGCTTCAGGATCAACATAATGACTACGGATCTGGCACCTATGAGGACTGCGTTGCAGCCAATAGGCGCGAGGTCGAAGCTTACGGCGTACAGAACGCTTACCTGCGCCAAGCGGAGCTATCTACCATAAAGGTGGGGAATAACCCACCCGCATGTGCCAGATGGTACAAGCCTAAGCTAAACATCAGATAAAATACCAGCCGCTCTGGTGAGAGGCGGCGACTGCCAAAAGTTCTTCAGGATCTATGAAGTTCAGCCTTTAAGCGGCCCCAAGACCAAGGGGTTTATATGCACAAAGCTATCAGGTGAAAAATGGAGATCCCCTTATGAAGTTCGGTGGTGCGTTGCAACCCAGGTCGATTCCTGGGGGCTGGTGCCTTATTCAATTCAACTTAACGCGGGACGATCCCGCAGGAGGAGTGGAATGAACGAAGAAAGATTAGAAGCGCTCAATAACGCTGTACGTCACAGGTTAGCTACTGAAACACCTGACGATGTTGTAGTGGCGGCTGAGAAGTATTTGCAGTTCCTTGTGGGCAACGAAACAGACGGAGACTAATGAACTTGGACCACCTTGTTTCACAATTGCCAACCACCCCCGTAGGGGGTGTAAAGCCTGACGAAGTTGGGCCGGAAATCTTTGATCAGCTCAAGGACTCTCAGGGTCGATTCCGGACCCAGTCCTTATTCTGGGAGCACAGACACGAATCTTATCCGGCCCACTTCACTACCAAACGTCACGCCATCGAGCGCGACGGAAAGAAGTATATCAGTCTCTACGAGAAGTACATGGAGATCAGTGATCCCACGGAGTATCAAGTAGCCATTAGGCTGCTCGGTTCATGGGACCACTGGCAAGCATTGCTTGGCTCCAAGTGGTTCCAAGAGCTAGTAACCGAATGGCGTAATGAACTCCGTGTCAAGATGGAGTCCGAGCGTTACTTCGAAATGATAGAGGAAATAGACAATGCCCCAGCATCCGGGAAAGACGCTAGGAAAATCCAAGCGACCAAGTGGCTCGCGGAGCGGTACACGCCCCAAGAACAAAAGCGGCGGGGCCGCCCGACGAAGGAAGAAAAAGTAGCACACTTGAAGGACGCCACGCGCGACGCACAGGATCTCGCGGCTGACGCCGCTCGTATAGGTATGAAGGTAGCATGACAGACTCAGATGGCGCACACATATTCCCACCGCGCGCCGATGATCAAAGGATCATCGACGCGATTGCATCACAGGGTGGACCCTTTGGCTTTGGCGTTGACGGAGACTTCCGTCAAGCCCTCGGCTTTTTCCTTGGGTTCACAGCAGAAGAGATCCTCAACATATCAGTAGATGATATGTGGAAACGCTACCTCGATGATCAAGGGCTTGTCAACGCGGCAGAGCCTTTCAGCTTTGAGCTAGCATCTGCTGTTGCTGCCATACCCATCTCGTTTTACGTCCAATGTGATTTTCAACAAAACCCTGAGCAGCTCAGCGGTGGGCTTCGATTGGATGTACAGTTTAGCCCCGACGGTACGCGGGCATTTTCAGTGAGAGATTCATCGAACCGTTTGGATGCGCATGATGTATCGCCAGCTTTCAGCATCGCGCCTGCCACCTGGTCGAACAGGACCAACATCGCTTTCAGTGATCCTCGTTTTATCTGGTGGAAGCCAGATGGATTGAGGCTCTTTGCTCAACAAGGTGTCGGCCTTCTTTCTCAGCAGGACACACCTACGCCGTTCGATGTTGTTGGGTTAGTAGCGGCTGGAAGCATTTTCAACGGGAGTGGCAAACTCGATGGGTATATGTCTGCCGATGGATTTACGATCTGGATTTACTCAACGTCAAGTCCGACCAACACGATCTCTGAACACGCTCTCTCGACAGCATTCGACATCACTAGCTTCAACGTCTCCGCAACACAAACGAAATCCTTGGCGGCTGATATTTCAGGTCTCAGGAGCTTTACGTTCTCAGATGATGGATTGTTTCTCTACATGATTACGAGCACTGGAAGTCCAGGTACGCTCGCAAGTTACGAACTCTCTGTTCCATTTGATATTTCAACGACTGGTCCCTTTACATTAGGGGTAGTCGTCGGTGATCCAGCACAGATGAGCGTCCCAAGAGCTTTGAATTACAGCCCGGTCGATGGCTCTCTTTATGTGTTTGGTGATCAGGGTGTTGGTGGGCAGAGAGTGAAACGCTTCTGTCCGACTCCTGACCCCGACATTACTGACTACATTTTTGCGACTGCTGGCACGTTCACGATTGCTGGCAACAACCACTTGACTCCGATATTCAATATCGCCGGAGACAGAGTTTATTTTTCAAGGTCAACATCTGTGGAGACATGGCAGTACAACATGTCAACACCAGGTGATATGTCTACGATATCGTTTGAACTCACGCATGGCTGGGGGACTACCCAATTCCAGCGGGGTCTTACACTGAATAAAGATCGCAGTAAGGCTTACAAAATTCGGACAGGTGGTGGTGGCGACTTCTTCGTATCTGCTGATCCGTTTTCTGTCACGGAAATGGGCGACGTTTCTGGCGGCAATCCATACACAATGACAGGCGTATCAGCGTTGGCGGGAATTGCCACTCCTGTGTCACCCGTTTCTTTCGTTGTAACACCCGACGATGTGAATTTATTCGTACAGTCTGCCGATGTTGGTGACCGTGCGATCTATCATTATCTGATGAGTGTAGCGGGAGACGCTGGCACTGCTACGTTCCAAGCTCAAGCGTTAGATGTGAGCAGCGAGTTTGACACTAACCTATTCACAATCGAATACAGTCCTGATGGAAGCAAACTGTTTGTAGTAGGTACGGACAGTGGCGCGGTGATCATTGCTCAGTATGATATGAGCGCGGCATACGATGTGAACACTGCTGTATATAGTGGCAAACAAATCACGGTTACTCCAGGAAGCACAGTCCTACTCGGGCTGGCCGTATGGGATAATCCAGCGGGTGGTTTTCAGTTCAACCTCGTGTATCCGACCGGCGGCGCTAGTAATGGTGCGGCATGGTCGTTCGATAGATACGATGCGCCCTAATGCCCAAGCTTACTGCGGATGACATCCGGACGGCAGCCGAGGACGATCTCCTAACATTCATAGCCCTGATAGCGCCCCATAGGGTGCTCGGGCACGCACACAAAGAGCTTATCAAGTGGTGGCTCCGCGACGGTGCAGGGACACATCAAATGGTCCTGCTCCCACGGGATCACCAGAAGAGTACAATGGTCGCCTACCGGGTGGCCTGGGAGATCACGCGGAACCCCGCCGTGACGGTGCTGTACATCAGCGCCACCTCCGGACTCGCAGAGAAGCAGCTCAAGTTTATCAAGGACATATTGGTCCACCCCAAGTACCGCAAGTACTGGCCCGATATGGTTCACCCCGATGAGGGCAAGCGTGAGAAGTGGACTAACACAGAAATCATGGTTGACCATCCGGCCAGGAAAGCTGAAGGGGTACGTGACGCGACAGTCTTTGCGGCTGGCCTTACTACACAGATCACTGGACTCCATTGCAACATCGCAGTACTCGATGACGTTGTCATCAAAGAGAATGCGTACACCGTAGATGGACGAGGCAAGGTTGAATCACAGTACTCTCTCCTCGCGTCAATTGAAACTACTGACGCCGAAGAGTGGATTGTGGGGACACGCTACCATCCCAGGGACCTTTACGGTACGCTCATCACAACTACTCAGGACGTGGTTGATGAGGGCGGAGAGGTCCTCGACTCCGCACTTGTATATGAGGTGTGGCAGAAAGAAGTAGAGGACATGGGCGATGGCACGGGTCAGTATCTATGGCCACGCCAGCAAAGAGGCGACGGCAGGTGGTTCGGTTTCAACGCTAAGGTCCTCGCTCTTAAGCGAGCCAAGTACCTGGATCGCACCCAGTACTTCGCCCAGTACTACAACAACCCAAATGATCCGGGTTCAGAGGCGATAGCTAGTGAGTACTTCCAGCATTACGATAGAGAATTTGTCCGGAAGCGTGATGGAGTCTGGTGTTTCAATGGAAAGCCGCTCTCCGTCTTTGCCTCCGTCGACTTTGCGTTTAGCATACGGAAAACCGCTGACTACACCGTCGTGGTTGTTGTTGGAGTCGACGCTGATGGCAACATCTATGTTCTTGACATTAAGCGTAAGCGCACGAACAAAACGGCTGACTACTACCAAATGATCTATGACCTCCACATGAAGTGGGGGTTCAAGAAGATCAGAGCTGAGGTTACCGCAGGCCAGGCAGTACTCGCAGAGCGAATCAGAGATGACATTCGCCGCGATGGATTAGTACTGGCAGTCGACAACTTCCGACCCACTCGAACAATGGGTACAAAAGAGGAAAGAATACATGCTGCTCTTAGCCCTCGCTACGAGAACCATACAATCTGGCACTACGCTGGTGGACTTTGTGAAGAGTTGGAGCAGGAACTTATCCAATACAATCCTGCATTTGATGATATCAAAGATGCCCTCGCTTCCGTCATGGGAATTATCCGTACGCCTTATAATGCTCAACGGCGACGCAGTCAGAGTAAGGTCGTCAGTCATCCTAGATTCGGAGGAGTCGCAGCCTAATGCCTAGAGTAGCCAAAGCCGTACAAGAGATTAACACTCTCCTACGGAGCGATGATCTATCAGACTTCGTAGTGAACAAGTACGTCACCTGGCGTGGAAGCCGAGTTCACTGGATCGAGGACATGAAGGAGTTGCGGAATTACATCTTCCAGACAGACACTTCGCAGACCTCGAACAAGACCCTTCCGTGGAAGAACACCACCTCGGTCCCCAAGATCTGTCAGCTCAGGGACAACCTGCACGCCAACTACATGGCTGCTCTGTTCCCGAACGACACCTGGTTCAAGTGGGAAGCATCCACTAACGAAGCGTCTGACAAAGAGAATGGCCTCCTGATCGAAAGCTATATGCGCCAGAAGATCAGAGAGTCGGATTTCAAGAAGGTCATCAGCGAATCCCTCTACGACTACATCGACTACGGCAACGCATTCGGTGAGGTCACCTACGAGAACGACGTCCACCAGACGGGCGACGGTACGAACGTCGCGGTCTATGTAGGCCCGCGCGTACACCGGGTCAGTCCCTATGATATCCTATTTGATATCTCCGCGTCGGACTTCAAGGATGCCGCGAAGATCACCCGTACCATTGTTTCACTGGGTACGTTGAAGAAGGCTGCTGAGGTAGACCCCGCGTTTGCGTGGGTGCCCGCCGCCATACAGAACACTATTGAGCTACGCACGCACATGCGCGGCTACTCCGACAGTGACATCGACAAGTCAGAAGGAATGCAGATTGATGGCTTCCACCAGCTCAATTCGTACTACTCGTCAGACCTAGTCGAACTGCTCGAGTACGAAGGTGATACGTTCAACATTGAGACTGGCGAGGTCCGATCCGGGCGTCGCATAATCGTGATGGACCGTAGGATCGTCGTCTTCGACGAGCCTTACGATTCCTGGCTGGGCAAGTCGAACAAAGAGCACGTGTGCTGGCGGGACCGCCCTGACAACCTCATGGGCATGGGACCGCTAGACAATCTCGTAGGGATGCAGTACCGTCTCGACCACTTGGAGAATCTCCGAGCGGACGTCATGGACCAGATCGCTCACCCCGTCGTATACCAACGTGGGTACGTCGAGGAGTGGGACTGGGGACCAGGCGAGAAGATCTACGGCGACGTAGATTCAGCCCTCGAGGTCCTACGGCCCGACGCCACGGCCCTGAACGCCGACTTCCAGATGGACCGCTTGATGCGGGACATGGAAGAACTAGCGGGAGCGCCACGCGAAGCGATGGGCATACGCACCCCAGGCGAGAAGACAGCGTTTGAAGTTCAGTCCCTGGAGAACGCAGCAGGTCGCATCTTCCAGCAGAAGATCCAGAAGTTCGAGGAGCACTTCGTTGAGCCTCTCTTGAACCAGATGCTTGAGTCCGCACGGCGCAACATCAACGCCGTCGAGGTCGTCAAGGTACTTGACCAGGATTTCGCGGTGACACAGTTCTTGCAAGTGACACCGGAAATAATTGGAGCGAAAGGAAAGCTCTACCCCATTGGGGCACGACATTTCGCTAAGCAAGCACAGATTGTGCAGAACCTTATCGGCTTCATCAACAGCGCAGCATACTCAGATCCCTCCGTGGTTTCCCACATCAGTGGTCTGCGCATAGCGCGCTTGCTTGAAGAGAACCTCGGATTGGATCGCTTTGATCTGGTCGTCGAGAATATTCGGGTAGCCGAGCAGCAGAAGACCGCAGCTCTCGTAACCCAGGCCGATGAAGACACCGCAGGCGAGATCCTTGACCGAGGACAAGCCGAAGCAGAGGAGCCAGTCTAAATGACTGAACGAAAAGCCAAGCTAGACCAACGCTGGTTCAAGGAAGATCGAGCACTCCCCAAACTCGAAAGAGAGAAAGCCCAGGAAGAAAGCACAAGAGCTTTATTGAACTCGACATTGATGTCGAGACGCCTGAAGGCTATTCTCCAAGAAGAATATGAGAAATGTATCCAGATCGAAGATGACTTCCAAAGCCCCGGCTGGAAGAAGCGCATAATCGCACTGAATGCACGACGCAAAACCCTACGAGAGATCGTAGGAATCTTACCATAGGAGGTCCGACCATGACCGATGTATTTGACACTGACCAAGGTGATCAATCTACCAGTGCTCTTGAAGAGCTGGTAGGCGATGGCAAGAAGTTTGCTGACACTGAGGCCCTTGCGAAAGGGAAGCAGGAATCAGACAACTTCATCGAACAACTGAAGCAAGAGAAGCAAGTAGCGCTGGATGCGCTGAAGGATGCCCAGAAGGATGTGGGCGAAGGCAAGACCGTTGCTGATCTTCTCGAGGCTGTTCGAGCCACGCAAGAAACGGATGACAAGGGAAACCAACCATTGTCCGAAGAGGATTTTCAAGAGAAAGTACGGTCCATCGTCCAAGGAGATACTGCTGTCGCTACCCGCGACCAGAATCGGGATAAAGGCAACTCACTAGTACTACAGAAGGTTGACGGCAATGTTGAAGCCGCCAAGACTTATGTAGCAGAACGCGCTAAAGCGCTTGGCACTACACCTGCTAAGCTGCGCGAGCTGAGTGAAGAAAGCCCAGAAATCTTTGCCAAAGCGATGGAACTCGATACTAGTACTGCTCCCAAAGGCACGGCGCAGCTACAGAATGTTAATACCAACAACCTTCAACCGGTTGTCGCAGAAGAAGTGGACGGTCATAAGACCAAAGCCTTCTACGACCGTCAGAAGAAGGAGATGGGTGTTAGCAAGTATCTGGACGACCACGCATTGCAGAATGCAATGATGGCCGACGCCATTGCACTAGGGGAGCGTTTCAGCAACTAATCTCAACATGAGAGGAAGTAAGAAATGCACACTACCCAAAATAGTGCCATTCTCACTCGCTCAGAGATTTGGAGTACGAACCTCAAAGAAGTTCTCCAAGACGAACTGAACGCACAAGGCTGGGTAAACTGGCTGAGTGAGTTTCCGGACGGTGACCAGTTCACCATCCCGTCTATAGGTGAATCGAACGTCCGAGATTATGTGGAAGATACTGACATTCAGTATGACGCCCTTGATCTTGGTGAGTTTCCCTTCACAATCACTGAGTACCTGAGTTCAGGTCACTACATCACCGAGAAAGCGCGACAAGACCTTTTCTATGCCGCTCGTTTAGAAGCATCGTTCCTGCCCAAGCAGGCACGTGCCCTGGCCGAGAAAATAGAGACGGATATCCTCGCTCTTTGTGCAGGTGGTGCGTCAGGCGGTCAAACGGCTGACGACCAAAACGTGATCAACAATGCAGACCATCGTTTCGTCGCCACTGGCGCAAGTGAAACGATTACTGTTAACGATTTCGCTAAAGCGTTATATGGCTTGAAGAAAGCTAATGTACCGCAGACTGCGATGATCGCTATTGTTGATCCCTCGGTAGAGTTCGCTATCAATACGATTACGAACATTACCAATATCAGCAACAACCCCCGCTGGGAAGGCATAGTAGAATCGGGCATCGGCTCCGGAATGACGTTCATCAAGAACATCTTCGGCTTCGACGTTTTCGTTTCCAACTATCTGCCTGACGCAAACGAAACCATTGATGGTCTTACGACCACCGCTGGTAAAGCGAATGCGTTCTTCAGTGCGGCTGGTGGCGACATTATGCCCTTCATGGGCGCAATGCGGCAGATGCCGAAGGTTGATGGTGGTTATAACTACAACAAACAACGTGAAGAGTATGTTACGACTGCTCGTTACGGGCTTAAGGTCTTCCGACCTGAAAACCTAGTTTGTGTATTGTCGGATACCGACCAAGTCTAAGGAGGATTGACTAATGTCAGCAAGAGAAGAGTATTGGTCTAACCAAGATGGGCTGGTTGTAGGCTTCGGCCAACGGGATGTTTCATGCAACTCGGCTAAGAAAATCGCAGTAGAAGGCGCGGTTGAAGAGCTGGTTCTTGACCTCACGGATGCTACCGTGCTTGAAGATGTTCAAGCAGTAGACGGTAACGCCGTGGTTAACGGTTCAGAAATCCCGGCTGGAAGTCTTATCGTAAGTGCGACGTTAGTCGTTACCGAGGCGTTTACGTCCGGTGGCGCAGCCGTACTGGATATTGGTACATACGACGCGGACTCTGCCGCCGCAGTAGATGATGACAGCATTTTTGCTGCCGTCGCTCTCGGTGCATTGTCGTTGAATGCTGTAATTGTAGCAAGTGCAGGTGCGGACATCGGTGCTGTGGTAACACAGCGCGTGAAGATCGCAGCTACGTTTGATACGGCAGCGTACACGGCAGGCAAAGCTCGGGTTGTTATCAAGTATCAGCCCCCGGTATAGACCCCCGAATGGTGAGAGGGGCTTCGGCCCCTCGATCCTTTTATTGGAGACTTAAGTGGCTAAAGAGAACCTGTTACAAATTGTACAAGACATCCTGTCTGACGCAGACAGCGATGCTGTGAACTCAATCTCGGCCACCGTAGAATCAGAACAGTGCGCCCGTGTTGTCCGCACGATCTTTAACCAGATCCAAGATGGCACCGATATCTCGTACAAAGAAGGTATCGTGGAGTTGGACGCAACGTCCCCCGCTACACCAAACATCATGTTACGACCCGCTGGCTTTTATGACATCGAGTGGGTGCGTTACAATATCAAGGTTGAAACGTCTGATCCGAACAAGTATGAGAACATACGGTATCAGGAAGCAAACGAATTTATAGACTGGACGTCCTCGCGTTCGAGCGACGATCCCACTATCGAGTCAGTCACACTCGAAAGCGGATACGAGATGCTCGTCCGCAATGATGCGCAGCCGACCTTCTGGACATGGTTAGAAGGCCCGGATCATCTCATCTTCGATGCGTATGACCGCAACCTAGACTCAAATTTACAGGCCAGCAAGTCGCTGGCTTACGGAAAGACTAAGCCCACGCTAGCCTTGACAGATTTATCAGTCCCGGATCTCCCGGAGCACTTGTTCAATCAGCTCAAGTTCCAAGCGAGGGCTTTGTATTTTGACCTCTACAAAGACGGTGCCACACGAGAAATTGACAAGCTCTCCCGGCGCTCCGAAGTCCGCGTTCAGCGGCATCGGCATCTCGTTAAGATGGCCAATGTAGAGAAGCAAACTGGCCAGGACTTTGGACGGCTCCGCCGTCGTGGTGGTGGCCGCACAACTGGAAGACGACAATAGGAGACCAACTATGTCACTCGAACAAGCGAAAGCACAGATCGACCGCGAGAATTGCATCGCAAACAACATCGACGCCCTTGGCAAGAAGTGGGTAATCAAGCACATCGCACACTCTACTCTGTATACGGTTCGTCCGGACCCAGACCGTGAGGATGCGCAGATCCCCAAACTGTTTCAAGGCAAGTATACCCATCCTGATAGAGCGCAGGCAAAGATTGCTGTCCACTTAAAGACTACATGGGACAAGGCTGAGGCGGCCCAGAAGAAAGTGGCCACCAAAGGCAAAGTCGACTTGACTACAGAAGGAGCTTCCCCGGAAGCCCAAGCAGAAGAGGACGCAGCCGTTGCTGACATCCTCGGCGTAGAAGAAACTACGGAAGAGTAATGCCACAGCAGACTGCTCAAAAAGACTTCTTTCGTCTGAACAGGGGCCTGAACACCGAAGCTAACGAGATCAATTTTCCCGACGGTTTTACGACCGACGAGCAAAACTATGAACTCCTGGTGGACGGTTCTCGTCGCAGACGGAACGGACTAGCACGTGAGGATGGCGGGGCGTTGTTCCCGACCGGCCTGACGATTGGTAGTGCGGATGTCTTGACAGCATTCAAATGGCGAGGGGTGGACGGCATCTCTGAGAAGAACTTCATTGTTCATCAGGTTGGCTCCACCCTCTTATTCACGGACGACGCGGAGACAATCAGCACGACATACCACTCGACCACGATTGATCTCCTGCCTCTTAAGATCGACCCGACGACCACAGACGCGCAAGTCGCGGAGTGGCCCGTCCAGTTTTCAAGTGGGCGTGGACATCTGTTCATCTCACACAAGTATCTGCGGACTCAGTACATCGAGTACAATGCGATAGCCGATGCCTTCTCAGTCAAACAGATCAATCTGTTTATACGAGATTTCGATGGCATCGACGATGGTGTCGATGTTGAGTTAGCACCGTTCGGCCTGATCACGGATGATCACCGCTACAACCTACGTAATCGTGGTTGGAAGCAGGAGGACATGGATCAATACAAGGGTACGTTTGGTAAAAATCCAGCTAAGAATACGATATGGTATCTCGGCTACCGCCGCGAGATTGACACCATGTTCGCAGATGCGGATGGACTTCAAGTCTTCGACGAGAACAAGATAGACGCTGAAGCTTTCGGCAACTCGTCCGCTCCACAGGGATCATTGTTTCTTGATCCACTGAATACCACCTTTGCCGCATCCAACTCGGGTGGCGGATTCATCGTTGCAATTGATGTTCCGCTTAACGGATTTACCACAGGCAACGGTGTTGTAGGCGGCACGTTTGTGCTGGATGTCACAGCACACGGTCGTATCGGTGGCGACATGATTGAGATTTCGGGTAGTGCCTGGACGTACTTAGCAACGGGTAGTATCTTCTCGTTCAACTACAATGGGACATATACTCTCCTAGCAGATGGCGGAACTCCGACTTCCTTCGGCCAAGCGGTCAGGACAGCGGGCGATGAAGCCGACAGTATAACGATTTTTGTAAGACCTATCAACTCACAGTTCGCCAACTTCGTTAGCACCACTAACGATGGCCAGATTGGTGGCGGTGACGCCCTTTTGAAGAGCGATGGCCGGGTTCTTTCTGTAGGCCCCGAATCCGTTGAGTTTCACCAGGGCCACGTGTTCTACGCAGGCTGGGACGATCAGGAGTGGACCGATACGGTCTTCTTCTCGCGCACCGCGCAGAAGCCAATAGCCTACGGGCAGTGCCACCAGCTACAAGACCCGACGGATAGAAATTTCAATACGCTGCTTCCGGACGATGGCGGCACCATTGTCATACCACAGCTCGGGCAAGTGAAAGCAATGCTTTCGACCCGAGCTTCGCTACTCATCTTTTCGGAGAATGGAGTGTGGGAGATTGGAGGTGGACAGCGCGGGTTCTTTACAGCCGACGCCTACTCCGTACGGAAGGTCACTGACGATGAGTGTACCTCTCACTTCAGTCCGATCCTACGGGGCAACACAGCCCTATTCACAGGCACCAAGGGCATCTTTCAGATAAGCCCTAATGAATTTACAGGCACGCTTGAGGCAACCAATATTAGCGAGCCATTGATCCAGACGCTTTGGAATGAGATTCCCGCAGAGCGGCAGCAGGTCGTGAAGACGATCTATGACGATGCACTGCGACGTATCTACTTCCTATTCGGGGACAGCGGAGACAATCGCAATCAATACGCGAATGCCCTGATCCTCGATGGTCGAGTATCCGCGTGGTACAAGTTCCGATTCAATGTCTCAGGCACGTCAGCCATCTTGAATGCGTATTCAATCACGGATTCGGATGCGTCCGATTCCGATAAGAAGCTCAAGTGGACGATTCAATCGACTAACGATCTGGACACTGCGGATCTCGAGCAACCCGACTACGTTGACTACGACGGAGCAGAGAGTCCGCTTCCGTTCATGCTGACAGGGCACGATAACATCGGAGACTTCCAGCGACGCCGCCAGGCCCCGGTCATTACGGTTTTCCAGAAGAGAACCGAGACCGAGTTCGTCCCGGCTGGCAATGGGCTTGACCCAGTGAACGAGAGTTCTTGTCTCATGACAGCGAACTGGGACTGGACGGATAACAACGTCTCAGGCAAGGTCTCTACTACGAATCAGGTCTATCGTCATGTGCGGGCTTTCCAGCCCGTAGGCGCAGGTCCATATGAAGACGGCTACCCCGTAGTAGTCACACGAAACAAGGTACGTGGCCGAGGCCGCGTACTGCAACTCAGATTTGAAGGAGAGCCTACCAAGGACACACACATCCTAGGATTCTCCACAAACTACAAGATAGAGGTGCGAGTATAATGCCATTCACAGGATTCGCACTAGGTTTAAGTACCATAGTTAAAAGAGCACAAGCTCGGAATAAAGCTATGAACGCGGAGCAGAATGCTCGTCGGAATGCGGACATGATGCGTGCAGCCGCACAAGAAGCTGCCGCCCCGGACCCGAGTCAAGCAGACTTTGACAAACGACGGAAACGCATCCTCAGCGGATTAGCACGGCGGAATATATTCTAATGGGTTTCATGATCGCTGCGGCGGCCTTTAAGATTGCTGGCATCTTCCATAAGAACGATGCGCGTCTCGCACGAGAGAAAGCGAAACGCTTCAGAGAATCAATTGGTCGGATTCAAAATAGACAGAAGAGACGGGCGTTCTTACGCCAGTTTCGCAGTGCGCAAGCTGCACAGATTGCAGCGCGCGGAGCACGCGCGGGTGGCTTAGAGTCTTCCGCCTTCCAAGGCAACATTCAATCTCTGGTGACCCAAGCCAGGTTCGGTGTGTTTGAGCAGGAGCTGCAAGCTAAGTTCGCAGCATCAGCCTCAGCCGCAGAGAGCCGGGCGGCCAAGAAGGAGTTCCGCGCCAGCATCGCTGATGCAGGGGCGTCGATCTTTGCAGGCGCTGCTAAGAATCGGGAAATAACTGTCGACGAGCCAAAAATTGGCATCGAGGAAGGTGGCGGTTCATTTGAGATACCTAAATAATGGCTATCTCTGAAGAAGGACAACGAATTATCGACACCGAGCTGAGCCCCGCGACTAAGCGGCGGGCTGAGCTTGAGCTAGTGGCTGAGATGAAGCCCCGGACTGCTGACGTATTCAAGGTTGGACCTCGGGCTAACAGCAACCCCATTAACACCGCACGAACTGACAAATTATTTGATCGACGATCACAAGAAGAGAAAGTGAATAAGCTCTTCGAAGAAGCACCGTCGCTCGTAGACAAAAGCGTAGCGGGCAACTACGGTCACATGGAGGCCGTCCTCTTCGATGACCCTCCTTCGTATGAAGCACGCAAGCTAGCGCGTATGCGCAGCACCGTGTTTGACCGCGCAACCGAGATTGTCAAAGAGGAGTATGCCGCAGGGCGGCTCCGTGAGAAGGACATCTTCGATCCCGACAATCCCCTCACGACAGCAGAGCGGATGGACGCTACGATACACGAGCTGTATCGCATAGACCACCGCAAGTACGACCCCTACCGCAAAGCCATCATCGCTGCTATGATGATGGGCGCAGGGAAGATGCCCCTCGATAGATTCGAAGGCTCATACTATGACATGTCCGCTTTAGACGTGGACGCAGTCACCGACCGGCTCACCATCCAACAGCGTGAACGGGGACGCCGTGTGATAAACGATGTTGTTGCCAGTAAAGGCTTTACCAACTACGGCGACATGGCTGTCAACTTCTTCGCCACCGATCTGATCCCCATTTACAATGAGTGGAACCGGTGGTTCATTGCCAAGAGCATGGAAGAGATCATCGAAGACATATCCGGAAAGCCTATTGGCTCTCCCTTTAACCCAGCCGACGAGCTGGTGCCTTCCGAGATTCGCCAGAACATCCGCACAGCCCTGGTGGAGCTAGGGCCAGAACAGTACAACGAGGCGGTTAAGCGCATTGCGATCAAGAGCGATGAGCTACTGAACAGCCCCATCTGGGGGCCGTTGCTTACGAAGTACGGCTACCTAGAGTTCATGGAGAACACGTTCACCGAAGGTGTCCTCACTGGACAGGATGATAAGAATACGATAGACCGGATTGTGGGTGATGTGGCCTTTGGCCTCGAACTCATCTTCTCGGCTGCACTCATGCGAGCGTTCGGCCAGGGAATGCGCGGTATGATTCGAGCGACCGACGCTTCCACGTATCGGCAGGCGGCACGTATCACAAACCAGACGAAAGCACGAAGTCAGTTTGACGTAGATATGCAATACGATGACGTAGCGGCTGAGTGGAGGATGCCTGCGGATGACGCAGTCCCAGTTCTACTGCCCCGCCCCACGAGGTTTGTCAATGACATTGACGAGTTGCCTGACGGCGCTAAGCGTGTCCTGGAACGCTCCGAGAGGATTCGTTCCGAGCTGTTAGAGACTTCAGATGGGTTCACAGGCGCTGGGCTTAACGTCCGCGACAAGCGCAAGGTGTTGACCCAAGAGCTAGAGAAGCTCGATGTAGCAGATGGCATAGCCTACCCCCACGTAGCCATGTCCGCAATCCGAATGCTGCCGAATGAGACAGGCTTGGATTTGAACATCATCCTAGGCGAGACAGTCGAGGGTGGCTGGGCTAGCTTCGACGACGCAGTCGATGCGTTGTTTAAGATGGACCCGCAAGGCGAACTCTTCGAACTTGTTCGCATAACCGATGACGGAATTATCGGTCCAGTCTTTGCTAACCGTGAGGAGTTCCTCCGAGCAGCCTTTAAGGTCGATGCTCCGATAAGCGCAGCTCCGAATCAACCGGGGCTGAGGCAGGACTTCTACCTACGCTACAACCACCAGCGCTTCTGGCACAACGTCGACAAAAAGACGATGGGGCCAGAGACGTTCCAGAACACAGGTCTCGTTCCCCGCATCCTGGTGCCGCCCAACGGCAGGCTGGGCAGTGGGCTAGATGACATCTACGGTAGCTTCGCTAACGCCTACATCAAGGAACAGCAGCTCGTCAAGAATTTCGAGTTCATGTTTAAGCCGTTCTACGATCTGAACGTCA